>Ga0256833_1000763_pt1 | contig 24719 bp, 37 predicted proteins | sample 356284metaG_FD_190535 | JGI IMG/M metagenome (GOLD analysis project Ga0256833, IMG submission 190535) | Hydrothermal vent microbial communities from Mid Atlantic Ridge, Atlantic Ocean - 356-284 | ecosystem: Environmental > Aquatic > Marine > Hydrothermal vents | place: Atlantic Ocean: Mid... | reverse complement strand
TCAATTAATAACGAAGAATTTAATCCTGATAATTATTTTATGTCATATTTTTTTGTTAGCAAAATTTCTGAAAATGGATAAATTAATAATAATACTGACTTTAGGTGTATTGACACTTCTATTTTTCTATTATCACAAAGACGAAAAATAGATTTATTTTGCAAAATTTTGCAAAAACAAACTATTTTTAATGGATTACTTGTATGGTGCGTAGCGACTTTTAAGCGATGCACTTTGCAAATAAAACTAAACATTGAATTAAAAAATGAACTTTAAATATTAACCAGAATTAAGCTATGCACTATCAAATTGTTGTGCGTAGTTTGTTCATAAAATTAGAAACTATGTCAGAAATTAGGCAAAAACATCAAACAAAACAAGAGTTAATCTCAACTATTGAGTGGTTATATCCTATTGATAGTGAATATGACAGTGTAAAATCAATTGGAGAAAAATTGCTTTTAGAAGCAATAGCAGATACATTTTTTGATTGGAGAGATTTACCTGAAGAGGTGTTAATAAGATATGCTGAGTTATGTTTAATTATGGACATTGACTACTCCCCCGACTAAAGTCTGGGGAGTAGTCAATAACTATCATACGTGCAACAAAGCCCGCAATAGCTTATGTACAATGTTGTGCGTATGTAATAAAATGCGGTTATATGAGTAGATATGACAATGCCCCAATAGGCAATACTTGTCCAACAATAGATAATATTATTGGAAAAATGGAAGAAGCTAAAAATGAAGCTGACTGGTGTCTTAGAAACCCAGACGATAAACATACTGACGAACTTAATAATATTGTCGGTAAAATGGCTGATGCAATTTTAGATATGGAAGGAATTAGAAGTGACAACTCTACATTGAGAGATTGGGGAAATGAACTCTTTAACGAAAAAGATGAAATTGAAAAGGAACGAGACGAAGCAATTAGCGAAAAAGAAAGTTTAGAAGAAGAAATAACTGAATTAAAATCACGAATTGAAGAACTTGAAGAAAAATTAAGAGAAGTTGAGTGTATGTAGCATTTTTATTACGACTTTGAGCGGGAAAGCCCCCCTGTTTTAACGGAGGGATGAAAAACATACTTCGGCAGGGCTATGTCGAATTTCTTAGTAGTGGTAACTCTGAATTTCCTCAGCTCGCTATGATTGAAGAAAGTGAATCTCCCGGACTTTAATCGGGGGAGTAGTCAAGCACAACATTAATATATACGCACCTTTTTTATAATCTATTGAAATAAAGGGTTTTCGCAAAATTTCGCAAAAAAGAAACTATTAATAAAATTTAAAAATCAAAAAAAAATGACACCAAAACAAATAGCATTAAAAGAACAAATAGAAACCGGCACATTAAAAAATGCAATGGCAAAGATACTTAATATAATTATCACACATAAGAAAGTTACAATTCAAAATATAATTTATTGGACAGGCATAAAAGAAAGCACTGTAGTTGCTCGGTTATCCGACCTTGAAGACTTAGGAATGATAATACGAAATGGAGTTACTGATGATAAAAAACATTCTTATTGGTCTTATGTTAAAAATAATGAGCAATGGGATTCTTTTGCAAAAATTAGACAAAAGCAAAAATTTCTCTCTTGGAAAAAACGAGGACTTCTTCTCTATTCCAATCTAATGTCTGATACTCTTAAAAGTGAATTAGAAGCTCCAGTATTATCTAAATTTGACTCAACTAACTTAATAGTGGTTGGCAAAAACATAGATTTAGACTAATTTATTTGTTTTTTTTTGCAAAATATTTGTTATTGTAATTTTTTTTCCGTATATTTGCAATTATTATAAAGTGTTTTCGCAAAATTTTGGAAAAAGAATAATATTTTTAAATTTAAAAAACAAAAAAAATGATAGAAGAAATAATTAAACAAGCCTTAAAAGATGATGCAGAGGAAGACAAAAACAAATTAAATTGGAAACCAACTATGGAACTAAAATGGTTTAATGCAGTAGAAACAGAAGAAATTAAAAAACCTTGTGGGGTAAATGGTGCTTATTATAGTGACGTAGGGCAATCTTTTTGGCAATTAAAACAGAAATGGATAAGCGAAACAGGAGAAGAAGAGTGGCGCACGATTCCCAGTTGTTAATCTTTAATTAACGTTGATAATATGGCAAGTAGCCGATTTGAAATAAGAATTTTAATTAACAAAAATATTTTTAATAATCAGCAAATCGTTCTAATAAGTCCACTAACACGGCTATTTGCTATATTTAGTGTTATGTGGCGTTAATTATTATGGAAATTACAATGAAGTGATAGATTTAATTGACAACTATACTTCTTACGGTATTCCAGCACTTGACAAAATTTCTGAACACTATGAATGGGAAGCGTGGAAAGAAAAAAATAAAGCATTAGCACAAAGTTAGATTTAAGCACGACACTAAGCATAGTTTTTATACTGTGTTGTAGTGTCGTTTTAATGGACTACAACAAAGATATAAACGTACCTTTTTTTTGCAATGTGCTGAAATAGAGATTTTTCGCAAAATTTTGCGAAAAGAATATATTTTTAAATTTAAAAAATTATTATGACAGACAAACAAAAAATAGATAAGCAACAAATTATAGCCGATATTAACAAACAACTTGAAATATTAGTGTGTGATTATTGTGGAAAACCAAAACCAAAAGGGACTGAACCATGTAGTTGTGGAAAAGGTGATTTTTGGATAATAAAGGAATAACGTATCGGGGCTATGAATAGTAAAACCCTTATTTGTGCGGTGGGGTTGAATACTGCACAGTTAATTAAAAATAAATACAATGGGATTATTTGGTAAATTATTAAAAATATCAATAGATGTAGCAACTATACCTATTGATATAGTAAAAGATGTAGCAACTCTTGGCGGTGCGATAACTGATGAAGAAAGTGCATTAGTAAAAAAAGCTCGCAGGTTAAAAGAAGATTTAGAAGAAACAAGAGATGAAGTTGATAAACTGTAATGTGTGCGGTGGCAAGGGTTTTATTATTTATAGCCCTTGTTACCAAATCGTTTTAATGTTTGGTAACATTGATATAAACGTACCTTTTTTTTGCAATGTGCTGAAATAGAGATTTTTCGCAAAATTTTGCAAAAAGACTACTATTTTAAAAAAATATATTATGGAATACAAAAAAATCAAAAATCAAGGAATAATAAAGAGATTATCCATCAATTACAATGAAAAAAGTGGAACTTATTGGAATAATGCAGAAGTGTATATTAATGGATATATAATAAAATTAGAATCAAAATGGGATTTTAAAACACTGGATGAAGCCGTAATTGATATTAAAAAAAGAATTGTTAAAGTTGTTTTAGATTTTGATAAAAAATAAAAAAATGGAATTTGATTATAAAATAAAAGAAGGCTTCTATTTAGAAGTCGAATACAATATTTATGAAGATAGTTTTTGTGCGCCATACGGTAGTACTACAGCTTGTTATAATGGAGGGCTTGAAGTGGAAATTGAAAATATTTATTATGCTCCTACAAAAAAAGATATTGAGTATGATAATATACCAGAATGGTTAATTGAAGATATAAAAAAACAAGCAATAATTCATAATAAAGAGTATGTGGAAAGTATTATGTTAGACTGCTTGTTGGATTAAACTTTTTTGCAAAATTTTGCAAAAAGAATATATTTTTAAATAAAAAAGAAACAAAATTATGAGTTTAGATTATGGATACACTTGTTCGATAATTGACGACAATGAAAAGGATTTAAAGGCGGAAATAGAAAGTGCTTTAATTAATATTATAAATGAGTTCTGCCCTTATGTTGACGAAACCGACAAACAGGTTGTTATGGAAATAAATAACCGGACGGAACGGCTTTATGATACTATCTCTTATCTTTTTGAAAACGTAAGAAGAACTAATGAGGAAATGAGAGAACAAGCAAACAGACAGATTTCAGAATTAGAAAATAAAATTGATGAATACAAGGAGGATATTTCTGATTTAGAGAAAAACGTAAACAATATTGAACAACAATTAAACAAATATGAAGACGATATTAGGCTTCTGGAAATGGAATTATCTGGCAAAGAATGCTAAAATGACCAAAATTTATAAATATTTTATATTGCTTGTTATAAGCGGTACACAGCAGAGGGGTAAGGCAGCTGCCTCTACTTGTAGAAAGATTAGCGACTGTTTGTTAGGGCTGTGAATTGTTTATAATGGTTAAAGCTATGCACCGTAAAGCGTAGCACAATGTTTAATCTTAACACAATACTATATTGCTTTATGGGGTATGGATTGTGTTATAAATAGGTGGATTCGTCTATTGGTAGGACAATCTAAGTATAAAAAGCAAGTTCGATTCTTGCATCTCTAATTGATTTAGAGATTCGTCTATTGGTAGGACATAGTAAATGATAAAAAATGGTTCGATTCCATTATCCACCACTTATGCATAACGGCTATTGTATGAGTAGTAGCCGATTGAAGCACAAAATTAAGTAGATAAAAATAAATTAATAACAAAGTAATAGTTTTAAAAAACAAGCACTAACACGGCTATTACTTATACAAATTGTTAGGCAACGTTAAATTATGAAACAAAAAATATTAGATTATTACGACACAATTATTAGCGATTATGACCAAGAAGAAATAGACAACGCTTTAGAAATACTTGAAGAATATGATAGTGAATTAAACAACTTAACAGAACTTGATGCTAAAATACTTATTAGATTAATAGATTGTGAAGATTTAGCAGAAGAAATAAATAATTGTGTTAAAGTTAGTAAAAACAGCAACCCTTTCGGTTAATGTTGCCTAACAAAGATATATACGTACCTTTTTTTGCAATGTGCTGAAATAGAGATTTTTTGCAAAATTTTGCAAAAAAGAATATATTTTTAAATTTAAAAAACAAAAAAAATGGAACAAACAGTTTATGTAAAAAAAATAACAGTAGAAAACTTTAAAGCAATTATCAAAAAAGAAATTGAATTAAATAATTCTACAATTATTGTTACTGGTAGTAATGATTCAGGTAAATCATCAATTTTACAAGGATTATTTGACCGTTTCAAAAAGATAATACCAACACAAATGGTACATAAAGATACGGAAAAAGGGTATTACGAAATGGAACTTTCAGATGGGGCTAAAATAATTTGGAGATTTAACAGTAAAGGGAATGATTCTCTTACTTATGTATTAGGCAAGATAAGAGTAACATCAGGAGTTATTTCTATGCTAAATGATAAGTATTTTGGAAAATCATTTGATATTGAAAAATTTCTAAATGTTTCTGAAAAAGAGCAAGTAAATATGTTACTTGATATTTTGGGTGTGGATTTTAGCAAAATTGATGAAGAATACAAGGTTGCCTATAATAACAGAGCCGATGCAAAAAGGAGATTGAAAGATATAATTGGACGTAAACTTGAAAAACCAAAGGAAGTAAAACAAGTCAATACAGAAATTTTGCATAAAAAACTACAAGAAATAAATGAGCATAACGAAAAAATACGAAAAGAATGGAGTACAAAGAATGAAAAGCACTTAAAAGAAATCAGGGAATTTAATGAAAGACAAAGAGAGTTAGGAAAAGTATTTAATAAAGCAGCAGAATTAACACTTACTGTAAATCAATTAAAAAAAGAATTAGCTGAAATGGGATATTCTGCAAATTTTGCAGAAATCAAATCCTTTTTAAATACTCGAAAACGTCCTGAAGTCGAAAAAGAATTAACTTCACTTCCTGAGCCTAAATTAAAAAGCACAGATGATATTCTTAAACAAATTATGGAAGCAAATGCTATAAATAATCAATATCATAATTATAAGAAAGATTTAGAACTTTATAATAATTGGGTTAAAGAAGGACAAAAAGCAAGAGATAAAGTTGATAAATATGAGAAAGAGGTAAGGGAAATTTTGCAAAAAAAATCTAATATTCTTAAAAACGCAAAATTACCTGAAGAATTTGAAATTAAAGAAGACGGAGTATATTACAAAGGTTATCCTTTTAAGGATTCACAAATATCTACATCTGCTAAATATATAGCAGCACTTAAACTTGGTATGCTTGGCTTAAATGAACTTAAAGCTATGCACTTTGAAGCATCAGCTTTAGATGAAGATAATTTAAAAGACGTATTAGAATGGAGCAATAAAAATAAACTCCAACTTTTAATCGAGAAACCGGAAAAAGGAGATATTCAATATAAAGTTATTGAAAAATAATTCCTTTTTTGCAAAATTTTGCAAAATAAATATATTTTTAAATAAAAAAAAACAAAAATTATGAAAATAATAACAAAAATTTGGCAATTAGTAATTATAATGGCTTTTGTATTGCCTATTTTAAAAATGTTTGGCATCATAACTATTTCTTGGTTCTGGGCATTGTTTCTGTTAGGGTTTAATACCTTTATGGCAATTTTAACTATAATTGTTTGGATAATCTTGCATAGAAATATTGAACGAGAATACGATGATTATATTGATGCCGATGATGATATAATTGATTATTTAGAGAACTTTTCTAAAAATAGATAATGGAATATTTAAAAGAAATAGAGTTATTTTTGCAAAATTTCGCAAAAACCACAAATCAAACTCTTGAACAAAAGATTGAATATGATGCTATGTTTGTTGAACAAGCATTTTATATAAACAATCTTATAATAGAGCAACAAGAATTATGTGATACCTTACAAGCAGAATTTGATAGTTTAGTTTTTTATAAAGCGAGAGATTTGATGCAAGGCAAAGTTGAAGGTATCCCAAAACTTGCAGCTACAGACGCTAATAGAAATGCAGCAGTACTTTTAATAGAAGAAAAAAAGAAATTGATAAAAACTAATATATTGTTAAAGAGATTAAAAGCAACATACGATGTATTATTCCTTGCCATTAACGCAAATGCGAGAAGTATTCGTGTTGATGAACGTGTAAGATAGTATCTTTTCGCAAAATTTTGCGAAAGGCATTAAAATTAAGAACATTGCGCCTAACGGTTTGTATAAGGCAAGTAGCCGATTAAAATTATGAATTTGAAATGAAGTAAATATTTTATTATGGAAAATATTAGTCCGAAAGAAAAAGCAAAAGAATTGATTTTTAAAATGTGGGGAGATATGCCAAATAGGAATTTTGATAAAACAAGAGAACTTGTAGAAGAAAACTACTTGGGTATTAATGATGCTATAAGTAGTGCAATTATATGTGTAGAAGAAATATTAGAAGAATTATTCAGAGATGAGATTGTGTCATTAGATGCAGGGCATGAGCAAAGAGTTGATTTTTGGGAGAATGTTAAACGTGAACTAAATGCACTATAACGGTTTGTGTATGGTTTGAAAGCCAATATACAGACTTTGATTAAATGAACTAACCTTAATTGGCTTTTTAACTATACACTTTGTTATAGCCAGTTATTTTAAATAAACGAAATGCAAAAATATATAAAAGTAGATTTCAGCAAAGAAAAACCAACTAAAACAGGAAGGTATTTTACTTGGAATGAATACAAAACTACAGAAGGTACAAAAGAGCTTGAGATGAGAGCTACATTATTTGACTTAGAAAAAGATATAATATGGTCTCCAGATAAGGTTAAATTTTGGTTAAAGCCTATATCTTAATTGGCTATAACATTGATATAAACGTACCTTTTTTTTGCAATGTGCTGAAATATAGAGTTTTTGCAAAATTTTGCGAAAAAGAATATATTTTTAAACAATTAACAAATAAAAATGACAATAAATCTCAAAAACATAGACAAAAGTGATATATTTGAAGACACAATGCTATTTCGAGAAAAATCTGAATTTGGATATTTAATATTTAGATTAGGATTTATTGAAATTATGGAAATTGATGTTATATCTTTTCCGGCTTTTAATTTGAATTAATTATAGGTTTCTTTTTGCAAAATTTTGCGAAAAGTACTAAAATTAAGAACATTGCACCTAACGAATGGTTGTATGGTGTCGTTGCGATATTTTATAAATAAACTTAATTTGAAGGAATAAATTAATTGATTATAAATAAGTTTCATACGAAGAAAACACTTAGCAATTCACTATACAAGTGTTAGCCTATGTATTATTTTTTGGTATTTAAAACACAAAACTAAATTAAATATGAAATTAGATTTAATAACAAACAAAGCAGAAAAAACAATTAATCACAACCCTAATGATGAGTTCTACACTCCAAAATATGCAATAGAACCTTTGTTAAAATATTTAAAACCGAACAGTTATATTTGGTGTCCGTTTGATGTAGCCGAAAGCAACTTTGTAAAAATGTTAGTTGAACAAGGGCATAAGGTTTTAAATACACACTTAGAAAACGGGTTTGACTTCTTTGAATATGAACCGCCAACTGAAATTGACTACATAATAAGTAATCCACCTTATTCATTGAAATACGAAGTATTTAGCAAACTTTTTGAGATAGGTAAACCATTTGCAATGCTTGTAGGTGTAGTCGGATTGTTTGAAAGTCAAAAAAGATTTACAATGTTTGCGAACAATGATTTTGAGATAATGTATTTTGACAAGCGAATAAGTTATTTTAAGGATTACTCTGACGTAAAACCTAAACTTAATCCACCGTTTTCAAGCGTGTTTTTAACAAAGGATATACTACCTAAACAAATTGTTTTTGAACGAGTGATAAAAAAATAATATTGAGGCTAATAAAAATATACGTACCTTTTTCCGCAATTTGCTGAAATATAATGTTTTCGCAAAATTTTGCAAAAAAAGAAAATATTTTAAAATTAAAAACAAAAAAAATGAAATTTAAACAGATAATAGGTAGGGTAGAAGGCACAAGTTTTGTGCAATTTAAAATAAAGAATGGAGACAATAACGAAAGTATTGGAGACCAAATGTGGATTTCAAAAGATGGAGAAATATTAGAATTAAGCGAAAACGCAAGTGAGGAATTAATAGAAGAAACTATTGAACTTTTTGACAGGAGCAGTAGAAAGGCATTTAAAGGGGCATTGAGGAGATTGGAAATTATCTAATTTTGAAAAAAAAAATATTAAAAAATGACAACATTAAAAATAACACAAAAGTTAATCCCTGAAGCAAAAAGCTATATCAAACAAAAGGCTATTGGTATTTTTGCTGTTGGGAAAGATAGTATTCAGTTTTTAAATTATAATGATGCTATTTTAACAAGGAATTATTTGCGAAAATTTGGAGAATATAGCACTATTGTTTGTTCAAAAAAAGAGCGTTAAAATGGCAAAACTATATCCGTGCAAAGAGTGTGGTAAATTAGTACCTATAAGGAGCAAAGGGCTTTGTCCGAGTTGTAGATACAAACAAAGGAAAGAGGAAGGAAGTCTTCCTGATTATTCTAAACCAAAGACAAAAAAGCCAAAAGACGAAAAGGTTATAGAAGCATTAGAAAAATTGAATGCTATTCGTAAAATTTCGCAAAAGAATACCTATACAGATAGTTATGGCAATAAATACACTAAACAAGAAGTAAACAATAACATATCAAAAGCTAAAGAGGAAAAACTAAAGCAATTTTATGATATTCACGGTTATTATTTTTGTGAAGACTGTGGAATCAATGCTCAAAATTCTTTCAAACTTGAATGTTCACATAATGTTTCAGTTAAAAAATGTCAAGAACTCGGAAAAATTGAATTGGCTTGGGATGTAAATAATATTAAACTTAGATGTCATAATTGTCATTTAAAACACGATTAATTTGCTATATTGAATTATTATTGATATATTTGCATTTATAAATAGTTTCTTTTCGCAAAATTTTGCAAAAAGTATATATTTTTAAATTAAAAAGATTATTATGACAGACAAACAAACTAAAGAAACAATAAAATGGTTAGAAACCCAAAAGAGAGAGGTGAAAAATGACAGCAAAGCTGCATTAATAAGCTTATTAGAAAATACGACTGACATTATTAGTCAATTGTTAAAGAACCCTAATTCCAAGCTTTATATAGGGTTAGCAGAAAGTTGTGTTAAACATAATAATATATTGATTAGGGATTTGCTTAATTAATGCTAACTTGACTACTCCCCCGACTAAAGTTCGGGGGAGTAGTCAACAATAGTACGGGTAAATTATTAATAACTTAAAATTGAAATACAAATGATTTATACAGGAAAATTAAATATTGACGAATACGGATGCCTTAAATGTGATAATGAGTATTTGGTTGAGTCCGTTGAATACGACTTTAAAAAAGGAGATAAAGTATTTGTTAGATACTACTTATCAGATAAAGAAATAACATTAGAACAAGCAAATACAGCTTTAATTATTAAGACGTGCGGTGGGAATATAGATGCACTTGAATTTATATTAGACGCTTATTCTGAATATACTATAATGGACTATAAAGAAGAACTAAAAGTAGGTAGGCATGACTTGTTTGAAGAGCTGAGAGATTATGAGGGGAAATATTTAATACTGATAATTGAAAAACAAGAGTAGTATTATTGGTAACGTATCACGGCTATGCTTAGTGCCGAAAACTAAGCGATGAATTTAATTAATAACTTAAAATAATGAGAGATATGCAAAGAGCAATAGATTATTTAGAAGGTGAATTAGACAGTTTACAAGATGCCTATGAAACAACAGAAGGAGATACAAAAGACCAATATGGTATCTGGGAAGAAGAAGTTAGAAACGCAATTGAATGTTTAAAAAAGGCGAACGGAAAACAAAGCACCAAAGTTTCAGATAACCACGACAGCAAGTCATTAAGTATAGCCGATGTTATGGCTCGTTTTCATATTTCAAAAGCTATAAAATTTAGATTAAAAAACGGAAAATATACTGATGCAAAAGGTAACGAAATAACAGTAGAAATGATTATGAAAAATAAACACGAAATATACGAAGATAATGGTGTTTTATGGCTTGATTAATTGAGTCATAACATTGATATAAACGTACATTTTTTCGCAATTTGCTGAAATATAATGTTTTCGCAAAATTTTGCAAAAAAGGAATTATTCTTAAAACAACAAAAACAAAAAGCTATGTACATTAATTATAAATTACTTTACAAAAACGATTTAGACGAAGATGATTTTCATAATCTTCAGAAGATTTTTCAAAAAGATAATATTTATAATAAAGATTCTTTGCAAAAATTTGAAAAAAAAGGACTTATTCAATATCTAAAAAGCGGAGAAGTTAGAATATCTAAAAAGGGTTATGCTTTCCTTAACGATTTGCAAATTAAAGATTATGACGAAGATATTGCTGAAATTGTAGAAAATGCAATATCTTCGTATGAAAGAAATGAACAACCGGTAGGAAACAAAGCCGAAGTAAAAGCACGAGCAACTTGGTTTGTAGCTCAAACAGGATTTAGTAAACGTATAATAATTGAAGAAATAAACAACTATTTAATGAATAATAGTTATATTTTAAGATTAGATAATTTATTTTGGAAACCTCAAAGTCACTTGTCTGTTCATAAAAATCTTAAAGATTCTAAACTTTTTGATATTATTGCGAATAAATATAAACTTAATGAAGAATATTATTTCTCGCAAAATAATTCAGAAATGGATTGGTTATTCAAAGTCTCTAATCTTAAAGTTCCTCGTAACAGTGTTTATTTTATTGGATATAAAGAAGATAAATTAAGAATCGAGGACATAAAATTATATCTTCAGAAAATTTTAAAAAAATAACGGTCAAATATAAGAATAGTTATGGAAATAAAGTACGGATGTTCAAGAACAGTCATATTAACTAAAAATTATGCTTTTAAACTGCCTTATATTGGTAGGTGGAAAAACTTTTTATGGGGGTTAATCTCAAATATGAACGAAGTTGATTTTAATACAATGAATGATGATGATAGGGTTGCAAAAATAGTTTTTAGCTTACCTGCCGGATTTCTTGTCGTAATGAAAAGAGCAGAGCCATTAAAAGAATTTAATAAAAAGTTTTTGACAGATTTTTGCACATCAAAATACTTGAATGCGCCTGTTGAAATCAAAAAGGATAGTTTTGGGTATATAAACGGAAAGCTGAAAGTTATAGACTACGGTTAGAATTTTGATATTGCGATTGAAAGCCCCCTGTCTTTAGTTGGGGGAGTAGTCAAACAAAACGTATCGAATATGAAACGATGCGGATAATTAGCACAAAATTTAATACGAAAAATGAAGATTAAAATTAAATAAATGTTTAACCGAAGAACGAGAGTAGCATTGTTTTATATACTTTGTTACCCACCGTTTTTCTTAAATTAAATATAAATGGAAGAATTAAAAATAGTTGAAAGTTTGAATAATGAAACTTTTATTGATGGTAGGTCTATGGAATATATAGAACCATTTAACTTTGAAAGTAACGGTTATTTATGGAAAATCTCATTTATGGGGGTTGATTTAATTTCATCAGATAACGATGAAAGAGAGTGGTTAAATGATGATGAACAAGAGTCTTTAAGAGATTTTTTGATTAGAGAATCTAAAAAAGTTTTATTAGATATTACTGTTAGGATGCAACAGGTTTAATGGCAGGTAACAAAGATATAGACGTACCTTTTTCCGCAATGTGTTGAAATAGAGGGTTTTCGCAAAATTTTGCAAAAAGAGATTATTCACAATTTTAAAAACAAAAAAATGATAACAAATACTCAATCGAGAGTAAGGTATATTGGAGCATCGGATAATGGGAAGGTAAATGGAAGTTTTGATACTCCGAGTTTCAAAGAATGGTGGACATATAAAATAGGAATAACAGATAATATAAATTTTGATAATGAATATACAAGAGCAGGTACAATATTAGAATCAGCGGTATTGAATAAAGTAGGTATTCCTGCAAAATTTCGCAATATCTCTATAAAACCTAAAGATAGTGCTATTGGTTGTAATTACGATGCGTTACAACCTGATAGGGTCATAGAAGTAAAGACTATGAAAATAGAGAAAGCGAGGAATGTATTAGCAGGATATAGTTTACCTGCTATTTATAAAAGACAAGCTAATCACGCTATGTATGTTGCGAATGTAAATAGACGTTGGAATATAACCCATACAGATTTTTACATTCTTCCTCTTAAAAAAGAAGATTATAAAAATCCTTTTGGGGCTGACCTTGACCTTGTTTTTAAAGTTGAATATGATATGCCTGATATTTCAGATTATATAAAACGTTTGAATTATTTAGATATGTGCCTTAAATATGGATATATTCCGAGTAATGCTGATTTTGCAAAATTTTGCAAAAAGCAACTATTTTAAAATTAAAAAAAACAAAAAAAATGATTAAAAAATTTAAAGACTTATACGAATTAGATGTAAAAAAATACATTAAAAAAAGACCTATTATGAAAAAGGCAGGAGACAAATGGGTTGTTGATGAAAGTAAGGAAGGACTTGATTATATAGAATGGAGTGTTGTACTTAGACTGTTATATGAAAATGGAGCGGAGAAAGTAAGATATGGGACTACATACAACCAAGAAGGACACCCCTTGTTTACATTAGAGGGTGGTGCAGCACCTTATCTTCGTATTTGGGTGGAAATAGACGGAGATAAGGTAGAAATGCCATATCCGTTGATTAATGGACAATCTAAAGGTTATTCAGACAATCAATTTCACATTAATACTGCGATTCAAAGAGGATTTGTAAAAGTAGTAGCTATTAATTGGGGATTAGGATTGTCTTTATGGGAAAAAGAAGAACAGTTAATCAATGAAGACCCGATAGATACAATGAATATAGAATTAAATGAGAATCTGAATAATTATATTACAAAACTTTTTAATAATGCTATTAAAAAATTAGGTGATGCAAATGATGTTCATTCAGAATTAGGAACTACAAAAAAGAGTTTATCCGATTTGTATAAAGGTGATAATTCTATTAAAAAACAAGATATTGTAGATAAACTTATTGATATTATTGGATAGTTGTTTTTTGCAAAATTTTGCGAAAAACAACTATTTTAAAATTAAAAAAATAAAAAATGGAATATAGAATAAAAAAAAATAATAAAGACCAAGTATTAAAAAGATTATCAAATAAAAGTGAAATAAAATCATTAACAATAGAAAAAAACATAAGTGTTATATTACCTGATAATTTGAAAATCATAAATCAGTTGCAGATATATAATAATTGTAATGTTTCTTCGCAAAATTTAGAGAATATTAATAAATTATGGGTATATGAAAATTCTAATGTAAATTTTCCAAATGCAACAGTTAAGGAACTTTCAGAAAAGAATGCAGTAGTCTATTTAAAGTGATGCACCTTGTTATATGTCTGTTTTTAAATGGTGTTATAACGGTTTAAAGCTATGAAACGTAGGTGATTTGAAATACAAAACTTTGGGTAATGAACAAAATGAAATTAATAAAATAAATGTTGAATTTAGCACGTAACCACCTATGTTTTATAGGTTTTGTTATGTGTAGTTAAAATAAAGAATATGATACGAATAGAATATCAATATTGGGCGTTACATTATAGCGATAGAAAATATTGGGTTGCAATAGATAATGATACTAATGAAGTTGTTGATTATAATTCAAAAGATAAATTAATAGCATATTGTAAAATAAATAAATTAGATTATGAAGTTAGAAGATACCATCGTAATGGGGGATTTTCTGTTATTGAAAAGTCTAATTACGACTTTGAGCGGGAAAGCCCCCCTGTTTCAACGGGGGGATGAAAGCGAATGATATATTATTAAAAAAAAAACATAAAACATTTGGATATTAATTATATATATATTATCTTTGTGTCATAAAACAATTATCAATGGGACGTTGGAAAACAAATAGACATAGTGTTTATAATTTAGGTTATCATTTGATATGGTGTCCTAAATACAGAAGGAAAGTATTAATTGGAGATGTTGAGGCAAGGCTTAGGGAAATATTAATAGATAAAGCTAAATCTTTAGATTTAGAAATTATTAGTATGGAAATAATGCCTGACCACGTACACGTTTTTGTTAAGTCAGAACCAATTCATAGCCCGCATTATATTGTGCAACAATTTAAAGGAGTTAGTGCAAATTTATTAAGAAAAGAATTTCCTTTTTTAAAAAGCAGAATCCCTACTCTTTGGACTCGTAGTTATTATGCAGAAAGTGTAGGACATATATCGGAAGATACTATAAAAAAATATATTGAAAATCAAAAAAACAAATGATAGCGTATAAATATAAGATATATCGTTCAAAAAGGAATAAGAAGTTAGCCCGGATGTTAACTACTGCATCTTATATTTGGAATCACGCTTTGGCATTGCAAAAAAGGTATTATTCAATATATGGAAAATACATATCTTCTAATAGAATGCAAAAGCATATTGCAAAATTAAGAAAGAATAACGAATATTGGCAAGAACTAAATTCACAGACAGTTCAAGAGATTTCTCAGCGTTTAGATAAAGCATACAAAGATTTTTTTAAAAAGATACATAAAAGACCGCCTAAATTTAAAAGCAGATACAGATTTAAGTCTATTGTTTTTAAACAGAGCGGATATAAATTAGAAGACAATAAAGTTATTATTAATAAAATCGGAACTTTTAAGTTTCATAAAAGTAGAAATTATGGTGATATTAGTAACATAAGAATAAAAAGAGATGCAGTAGGTGATTATTGGCTTATTGTCACTTCTCCGGAAAGAATAGAAGGCAAGGTCTATCAAAAGACACGTAAAGGTGCATTGGTAGGCTTTGACTTCGGATTGAAGACATTCTTAACCGGTAGTGATGAAAGCTCTTTTGAATCACCGTTATTCTATCGTGAAATGGAAACTGAAATAAAGAAGCAGCACCGAATATTATCAAAGAAGAAACGAGGTAGTAAAAACAGAACTAAAGCTCGTAAAAATCTTGCGAGAACTTATCGCAAATTGGACTTCAAGCGTACCGACTACCAATGGAAGTTAGCACATCAGCTTTGTTCCAATTATAATTTTATAGCTTTAGAAACTCTTAATATTAAAGCTATGCAAAAACTATGGGGTAAAAAGATAAGTGACCTTAGTTTTAGTTCATTCCTCGTTATTCTAAAGCAAGTTGCCGATAAATACGGTACTCAAATTCAACAAATTGATAAATGGTTTCCAAGTTCCAAAACCTGTAATGTTTGCGGTACTATTAATAAAGACCTAACTCTTAAAGATAGAGTTTGGACTTGTAAACATTGCGGTACTAAACTCGATAGAGATTTAAATGCATCTAAAAACATACTTCGGCAGGGCTATGTCGAATTTCTTAGTAGCGGTAACTCTGAATTAGTTCAGCTCGCTATGCTTGAAGAAAGTGAATCTCCCGGACTTTAATCGGGGGAGTAGTCAAACATAACGGAATCCGGCTATACTTAGTACCGATAAACTAAACACAAAACTTAATTATTAACAACTAAAATAAGTGAGCGATGAAATGGATAATTGAAAATTTAAAAAGAGAAAGAATACATAGAAATAAAATGTTAGGAACGACACCTCCAACACAATGGAATGGTAGTCAAAAATCTTGGGATTTAAAAGAACAAGAAGCAATAAAAGATTTAATTAGTGCCGAAGAAATTTTAAAAAAAGCAAGCAAACGACAACAAAGTACCGAAGTTTCAGACAACGCAGATAATAAGGCATTAAGTATAGCTGATGTTAGCAACTGTGCCGAGATTGAAAAACCGTATTTTGATAAAAACGGAAAGCAGGTTAAAGAATTTGCAGTTATAAAAATATTTCATTTCAAAGGAGTTAACGAGCAGGGGAGAGGAAGAAAAAACTATTATATGTACAAATGGGTAAGGCTCTTAGAAATAAACGGCAAAAAGCAGTGGGTTGCCTTGCATTTATCGGATGATAGTGGTGGTTATTTTCCCCTGCGTTCAATCGCAAATCCCGAAATGGTTATGGCTAACGTTGAAATAGTAGAGCAGCACTAAGGCATTGTTGCTAACAAAGATATATACGTACCTTTTTTTTGCAATGTGTTGAAATAGAGGTGTTTTCGGAAATTTTGCAAAAAAGAAACTATTTTAAAAAAATAAAAATGATAAAAACATCAAAAGAGGTAATATTAAACGCTTCAAAAGAAATATCATTATATCAGCAGGGGAAATTAAAGCCAATTAAGACGAGATATAAACACTTCAACGAGAATTTAATTGGAGGCATATATCCGGGTAAAATAATTGTGATAGCAGGCATTGCTCAAATGGGTAAGACATATTTTCTTAATGATATTGAATCAGATTTTTTTAATGAGGGTTTAAATCCGAATGCAAATGAAAGGGTGTTATTAAGATGCAATTGGGAGATGACAGTTAGAGATTTACTTACAAATAAACTTAAAAGTGTTTTAAAAGTTCAACTTAAAGATATTTTATTTAAACAGCCTACGGGTGATTTTGGAAACAAATTCAGAGATGTGGTTAGAGGGGAGATGGATGATAAAATTTATTATAATGAAGAGCCTACTAATGCTTTAGATTGGTATAATGATACAAGGGAGTTTCTTGCAAAATTTCGCAAAAAACAACATATTTTAGTAACATTAGACCACTTAGCATTAGTAGAAGGAAATGTATTGAAGACTTCCATTGATTCATTACTTGGATATGCAAATAAACTAAAGAAAGAATTTAGTAATGTATCATTTGTTTTCATATCTCAATTAAACAGAGATATTGAATACAGAACTGACATTCGTTTTTTAGCCCCTATACGAAGTGATTTATACGCTTCTGATGCAATATACCATATAGCCGATATTATTGTAGTAAAACATATCCCATTCTTGTTAGGACACGATAAATATATGGCTATACAAACAAATGATTATAAACACTTAAAAAAGTTTATGAATAATCCTACAAGTACGCATTCAAATTTCAGAACTCGTAATGCTATTTTTTATCACTATCTTAAAATTCGTAATGCTGAAGATTATATGCAAAGATTACATATTGATTATTTAGATGAAAATATTGAAATTAATGATAATTACGATAAGAATATTACACAATTAACGGTATTTGATTGATAGTTGTTTTTTGCAAAAATTTCGCAAAAACAACTATCACTTTAATTTCACAATATTATCATTTTCATCAATAACTAATTTATTACGTTTCATATATTTTTTAATCTTTTCAATATCCACATATTTTATATTCCCTATCTTTTGTCCTTGTATCTTTTTCACAACACTCATTAAATCTTTTTTAGGTACATTACCATATCCTTTTGATTTCAATAAATCTAACACCGCTTCTCCTTTTGCTGCTCTTGCTGCATAGGAGCGTAATGAATTTAGATATTTATTTTTACCTTCTATTTCAGAATCTCCTTTTTGGGGCTTGAAATGACTATATTTTTGTGATACTTTATCAAACATTTCACTCCATATTATTGGCTGCCTACTTTTTATTTGTAAATGTAATCTTTCAGACATATTCACCGTCACTCCTTTTATATAAAATTCAGGATTATATGTACCAACAAATAATTTAGGATGTTCAAAATAGGCTTTAGCTAATTTATTATATTTTTTAATAGGTGTGCCACTTATTTGCCAATCTATATAATTAAAATCTCCTGTCAAGTTTAATTCAGGTATAATCTCATTTCCAAATTGGTCTGTTTTTACATTATCAAATAATCCATCAAATAAAAATTGATTTGCAATAGCATCTTGATATTTATTATTTCCTGTTTTTAAAGGCTTTTGCTTTATCGCATGATATATTTTATTTATTGATTTAGATAAATTTCCTCCGGTTAATGAAGTTAAGAACACATCACTTGGTTTTTTCAACACATATTGAAATATTTTACGATTTTTTGCATAAGTAGTTTCATCTACAACTCCCGTCGTTTTACCCATATCTACTATATGCTTATTCATATCTAATATACCATTTATTAATGATTCTTTTGCTAATAACGAACTGCCAATTCCAATAGCGGTAGAATATGCTGCAAACATGCTATTAAAATGATTATCTGCCTCTGAATTTATTAAAGCAATATCAGTAGCTGCTCCAATAGGCGCAAATATCAAACCCCATACAGAATTTTGTAATGATAATATCTGTTTATATCCGTCTTTGGTACGAATTAGTATTGAATTAGATTTATATCCCGGTATTATAGTTTTATCAGCAGAGTAACTACCCGTGCCTCCTCCCGTTATTAATATAGGTGCATCTTCTTTAATCATCATTACATATTTACCGTCTTTATCCTTTCCAATACGTATCATACTTGCCATTAATCCAAGCATTGCCATTGTTCCTATTATTGCTTGTCCCCAAGCATGAATTTTATCATGTGCATCATATTCATATTCTTCTCTTATAGTATAAGGATATTGTACCGATATATCTACGTATGGATTTATTAATCTTGGGACTTTGGCTATATTCTTAACAGCCTCATAAGTCATCAAATGAGCTAAAGCAAGTGGAGTAAATTTCATCATATAATTAACCCCATTAGCCCCAACCTTTAAAGCAAACGGGAAATAAATTGTTTTAACTAATCCAAGCATACCTGTCATAAATTGCACAAATTTTGCTTGAGACTCACTAACATCTTTTGATAGTGGTATATTGGGATTAAATATCATAGCTAAAGAGTTTGCTGCATATCCCAATATACCTGAAGGAGTATTAATAAGAGCAAATCTTCCTGCCATGTGTTCTGCCGATGTTAAATATCTTTCATTCGCATTTTGACGACTTATTTCAGCAATTAGTTTTCTTTTATCTCTTCTTTCTTGTCTTTTAGATTTATAATTTTTAGCAGCCATTATTTGAGCCACTTCTTGTTTTACTTGTTCTGTTTTACCTAATATTACATTAACCTCCTTTGCAAAATTTTCAAAATTCTTATTACCTGATAATATTTTATCAGTATAATATTTTGAAATCATCAAACCTTCTATTCCACCCCCCTGTACCAAAACATCGGCAATTATAACACCCTTAGCAGCAACCGTGAATAATACTATAGGAGAAGCAGCTATAGCAAATAGAACACGTGGTACAAGTTGCTTATTAAACTTAATGTCTTTTACTACATTTCTATATACCTTATACGTAAATATTTGTAATAAAGACTTTCTTTTATTCCTAATATCTTCATTTAATAATGTCCTTGTAGATTCTCCTGTGACGGCTAAATTAATTGATTCGGGAATACCTCTATTTCTTATACCCGATAAAGTATGTTCTATAACAAGTTTAGCCACTTCTGGATGTCCTGTTATAGTTATAAAAGCTAAATCTAATGTATATGCAGACATAGCGGCAAAACCACCTCCAAATAATGCACGTAAAGGTGTTACAAAACCATTAATATAAGCTGTGTAAATAATATCATTGATAAGATTGAAAAGTGTTTGTACCCAAGTTTCCTTTTTATTCTCTGCAAAAAAATGTTGCATATCACCCAAAGCAACTTTTTCTTCATAAGAAGATTTAGCATCTCTTAATCGTTGAACTAATTCTTTAAATTCTTGTAATTTTTCAGGAGCGATATTATCAAATCCATATTCCTCTCCGAAAGCATTTTTAAAATCAGATATATCTAAAAATCCATTTTGTACCAATTCTAAAGCATTTTTAATAGATTTTTGATTTTTAAATTTATCTAATGCTTTTAATTTATCTGGGACAAGTTGTTCTTTTGCAATTTTTTTGATTTTATCAACATACCTATCTACTTCATTTTCAGAAATACCCACCTTTTCCATTAACATATCTTCAATAGATTGCTTACTACCCTTTCCATAAATGGCTTCAATTACTTCATCAAACGTTACTTGTGCGCTATCTAAATCAAATCTGTTATTTATTCTATTGGCAACATTACCCGTTATGTCAATATTAAATCTATCGTATATAAATTCTTCTACTTCATTTAATTTAGTACGTTTAGATTTAGAAGGTTCTTGCGAAATTTTGCCGAGATACTCTTCCAAAGCATTCTCAATAATATCTCTTGAAACTTTATTATCTTTAATAGCCTTTAACGTTTTATCAATATCATCTTGCGTAAGCAATCTATTAATAAAGTTTTTATTGATACTATTTATTTGTGCTTTAGTAGCAGGCTGTCCATCAACCATATTTTCCCAACGGTCATTATTATAAATAAACGTTTTACCTACAATATTTACTGTATCGTGATGAACAGGATTAGTACTATAATTCACTCCAAATAGAGGCGTAATAACAGGTTCTTTTAATTTATTATCAATAACATCTTGTAACTCAACATTTAGATTATCAATATTAGCCTCTAATTCATCTTTATCAATTTTATTATCAACGTAATCTCTAATTAATTTTTCAACCTCACTTTTAGTCTTGTCTATTTCTTCTTTAATACTTGGTTTAAATAGTGTTGCTGCACGGTCATAATCAATTGATATACGAGCATTGTTTTTAGTTGATATTCCTTTGATTAGATTATAAACAAATATATCAAGGTTATCATATCTTGTTTTATTTAATATTTTACTAACTTTATTTTTCAAGGTTGTCTTTGCAAAATTTTGACGCATATCCTTAATTCCCGAAGTAAATTCATTTAACTTCACAACATTAAAGAATATTTCGTTTTTATTAAATTTTGCAAAAAAGTCCCCCTTTTCAATAATCTTACTCAACTCATTAACAAATCGTATTCTTGCTTTATTAAAATTCCCTTTAGTGTAAACATAAGCCCCTTTTGCAATTTCAATAAATCCTTCTCTTATATCTTTATTCGCAAGTAAATCCGCAATAGTACCTATTCCCGTAGGGTCTGAACGCATTTTCCCCATTACCTGTCCAAAACCCCTCTTTAATTTACTTGCACCACTCTTTATTAATTTTGATGAAGTTATTATTTCCGACTTACTATTTGATTTTTGCTTTTCTGAAAAGGATTGTTTGCGAGATTTTTCTAATTCACCTTTCATTTGTGCAATTATCGTTTTATGTAATTGCAAATCTTTTTTTAACTGCTCTAATGCTTCCTTAATTTCTTCATACGGAATCTTTCCTTCTTCTGTTAATGTATGTAATGCTTGGTACACCTTAACTTCATTATCTATTCTTACATTCATTAATGCTACATCATCACTCATTGCAGCACGTGCTGAATTTAAAGCCGAACCACTTGTACTATTTCTCTCTACTATTAATGCCCTACCTTCAGCTACTAATTCATCTTCCCCGTAATAACTTAATTCACTTACGACCTTAGTCATAGCATAATTAACCCATAAAGTACTATTTGTTATATTTTTCCAATCTACTTCATTTTTTAATCTATTGAAAGCATTGATATAGTCATCTTTAGTTTTTAATTTACCTAAAAATGCCTGTGTTAAAAGTTTATATTCTTCTTTTGTAAAACCTCGTTTACTAATAGCAATTTCAGTTTCTAATAATAATGTTTTTACATAATTAGGAATTTTAGAAGAACGTATTATTCTTCTCGTTGTTCTCGGTAAATTCTTTTCGTTTATACCTAAATCATTTAATTTTTTTTGAATGCTTTTAGGTACTTCCGTTTCATAAATAGTTTCTTTTTGCAAAATTTTTGGATTTTGTTGCTTTTCTTCCGTTTTGTTTTGCTTGGTTTCTTCAAAATTTTGCGAAGAATCCCCTTTTTCATTCTCTAAATCCTGAAGAATTTTATCAATTTTATCTACAATTCTATTTTTTTCTTCATCACTAATATCTTTATCATTTTCTAACCTATCTAATATATCCCACAACTTCTCTTCACTAAATTCATAAAAATCAATATTGGCATCATAGTCGTATTTATTGTTTTTTGCTATTTCTAAAAGCTCTTTTTCAACATCTACTCCTTCCTCTTCTTTTATTACCTCTGCCATTTCAATAACATCATCTTTACTCCACCCTCCAACAACATCTCTAAGTATAGATACTATTTCTGCTTTAACTATTTCATTATTTTTAGATTCTTTTGAAAACCTTATATCATTTGTATTTCCATTAAATGTAACATTACTTCCATCAGATAATTTAATTTGATTAGAAAATTCATCAAACACATGAATATGAGCTGTACCATAAGATAATCCCATATTTCTAAATCTCTTATTAGCATTTGCTAATATTATACCGTCATATCCTAAATACTTAAACATATCCGATATTATCTGACTTCCAGAAAATCTCCCATTTTCATTTTCAGCATGTCTTAATCCATATCTTAAATCCTTTTCAAGTTCATTTACTTCTACCTCATTATCATATAAATTCTCTCTTTCTGATAGTATATCTGATGCAGATTTGCCATTTACATCACCTGAGTATGTATTATCTACAATAGCTTTATCTAACGCCTCTACTATTTTATTTTCACCTGCATTTTCATAAGCAATTTGTTCTATCTCATCATATTTTTCATTTTCTGCTTCCTCTTTTGTTATATTATACATATCAGCTACTTCTTTAGTAGCTTCCTCTAAATTTAAATCCCACGCTTCAATATACTGCTTTCCATTTCCTAATACAATAGGATTATTTAATTTAACATATAACTCCAATACGTTATCATTTTCCACATTTAATTCTTTCTTTGCAATATATTCAGCTATTGCTTTATAATCATCTTCATACTTCTTTATTTCATTAATATCTTTTTCGGATAGATTATATTGATTTTTTAAATATTGCAAATCTTCAATTCCCCCATCTTCTAAATCACTTTGAATCCTTTCAGATAATATATTAATACGGATAGTCAAATCTTTACCATTACTAAGATAATTATTCATTGCATCATGATAATCAGAAGTAAAATAATTTACTCTGCCAAATAGTCCATATATATTGCCGTTAACCAATGAATCAAAATTATAAAAAGAATGTGTTGTACCGTGATACACTTCTGCTACAATAGGTTCTCCTGTTTTAACTTCACTTATTTCTTCTTCTTTTACTAATTTATTATCTCCTTTCCATTTATTAAAATTATCTAATCCTTTGCCTGATTTTGAAAATTGAATTTGAGAATCACTTTTTGTAGTGTTCTTCCCAAAATTTTGCAAATTATCCCTTAATTCTTCAGGGAGTTCATTTTCATTTTCAATAAATCTCACATCTCCCTTAACCTCAACTTTGCCTTCAAGATTTTTATGAAGATAAATTGTTCCTTTGTTAGAAAAAACTGTAAAAGGTTTAAGATTTGGATTTAATGCTACAAAATTTGCGTTTTCTTCAAGACTAATATCTTTATTTACTGTTTGTAAATTATTTACTTCAAATTTTGCATTTTCTCTAACAAAAATATTACCATTTACCGTCTGTAAATTTTTAGCCTCAAATTTTGCATTTTCTCTAACATAAATATCTCCATTTACCGTCTGTAAATTTTTAGCCTCAAAATTTGCATTTTCTCTAACAAAAATATTACCATTTACCGTCTGTAAATTATTAGCTACAAATATTGCATTATCTTCAACATAAATATCCCTATTTACCGTATGTAAATTATTAGCCTCAAAATTTGCATTTTTATAGATATAAACACCATCATCTACCGTCTGTAAACTATTTGCATAAAATTTTACGTTTTCGTTAACAGAAATATTACCATTTACCGTATGTAAATTATTAGCCTCAAATTTTCCATTTTCGTTAACTTCAATATATCCATCTACCGTCTGTAAATTATTTGCTACAAATTTTGCA
>Ga0256833_1000762_pt1 | contig 24731 bp, 26 predicted proteins | sample 356284metaG_FD_190535 | JGI IMG/M metagenome (GOLD analysis project Ga0256833, IMG submission 190535) | Hydrothermal vent microbial communities from Mid Atlantic Ridge, Atlantic Ocean - 356-284 | ecosystem: Environmental > Aquatic > Marine > Hydrothermal vents | place: Atlantic Ocean: Mid... | reverse complement strand
AAGCTCCCACGGGGCCTGGTAATCCACATAACGGTTAGCCTCCCGGACCAGTTCCCAGAGCTCTGAAAGGGCCCGATGGAACTGGAAGGCTTCCATCCCCTCAAGGTAGTTTTTAACGGCCTTAAGGGCCAGCTCCTGAAGGGCTTTATCTTCAGGGGAAGGTTCTGAGGCCCTGGGGATCTTTCCTGCAAAATACTTTTTCACCATGGTAAGGGTTCGGTAAACAAGATTTCCCAGATCGTTAGCCAGATCGGCATTAATACGAATACAAAGGGCATCCTCGCTGAAATTGGCATCAAGTCCGAAGGCCATCTCTCTCAGAAGGAAATAACGCACCTGGTCGCAACCATATTTTTCTACCAGATCCCTGGGACGCACCACATTCCCCAGAGATTTGGACATTTTGGCCTCGCCCAGATTCCAGTAACCGTGGACATGGAGCCGGGCAAACGGGGGAACACCCAAGGCCTTCAACATGATGGGCCAGTAGATGGCATGAGGTTTTAAAATATCTTTGGCAATGACATGGTGGGCGGGCCAGTATTTTTGCCAGCTCGGGTCTTCAGGATAACCGATCCCGGAAAGATAATTGAGAAGGGCGTCGAACCAGACGTAAGTGACAAAGCTGGCATCAAAAGGGAGCTCTATTCCCCAGGTAAGGCGTGACTTGGGGCGTGAAATACAGAGATCCTCAAGGTCTTCTTTCAAGAAAGAAAGGATCTCATTCCGATACCGGGAAGGGACGATAAAGTCGGGATTTCTGGCGATATAATCCCTCAGCCAGTCCTGATATCTGGATAATTTGAAAAAATAATTGGCTTCTTTAAGGGGGGTGGGTGGTGTTTTGTGATCCGGACAGAGGCCATCTACCAGCTCTTTGGGGGTAAGGAAGCGCTCACAGCCGAAACAATAAAGGCCTTCGTATTCGTCGTAATAAATGTCTCCCTGATCATAAATCTTCTGGAGGACATAACGGACCACCTTCTTATGTTCCGGGTCCGTGGTGCGGATGAAACGGGTGTAAGAAATATTGAGAAGGGGCCAGGTATCCCGAAAAAGCTTGCTCATGCGGTCCACATATTCCTTAGGAGAAAGCCCCTCTCTTTTAGCCGCCTGGACGATCTTGTCTCCGTGTTCGTCGGTGCCGGTGAGGAAAAAGACTTCTTCTCCCAGCAGGCGTTTGAGACGGGCCACCACGTCCGCCACCACGGTGGTGTAGGCGTGGCCAAGATGAGGCTCGGCATTAACATAGTAGATGGGTGTGGTAATGTAGAAGGCCATTTCACTTCTCCTTCCGGAACTCTTCCATGGGAATCTCTATCTCCTGCCCCTGTGTGGTTTCAATGGTCACTGAATGCCGAAAAATATTGTAACGGACCACCCGCCCTTCATAACCGGTGAGGGAGACCTTTTTACCGATTTTGGGAAGGGAGGCCGAAAGTTCGGCGTAAACATTGTGTTCGAAAAGGAGGCAACAAAGAAGCCTCCCGCAAAGCCCTGAGATTTTTACGGGATCCAGGGGAAGGCTCTGTTCTTTGGCAATCTTTATGGAGACCGGATCAAATCTTTTGAGGAAGGTGGCACAACACACCTCCCGCCCACAACAGCCGATACCCCCAAGCATCCCGGCTTCGTGGCGCACCCCTATCTGGCGCATCTCAATGCGGGTCCGCAGGGCCCGCACCAGGTCTTTTACCAGCTGGCGAAAATCGATGCGTCCGTCGGCGGTGTAATAAAAAATGACTTTACTCCGGTCGTAAAGGCGCTCCACCCGCACCAGTTTCATTTCAAGCCCCTGTTCACGGGCCAGCTGCTCGCATATACTCCAGGCCTTCTCTTCAAAGGCTAAGTTTTCCCGAAAACGAGAGATCTCCCTGGGGCTTGCCAGGCGTTTCACCCGCGGAAGAGCTGAAAGGTCCACCGGCAGGAAGACCGGAGGAGAAATCACCTTGGCCACTTCCGTCCTTTCAGCAAGATCAAGAAGGACAAAATCCCCGGGCCTTAAAGAAAACCCTTCAGCCACCGCATGAAGCCCCGGATAATCATCCCGCAGGACCACCTCTACCACGTAAGGCCTTGAAATTTTCTGGGGGCCCCTGCCCTTTTCTCGCCTGGAGCGGCGGGTTTTATTCTCTCGCAATTTTTTTGCCTTTTCCCTCTCTTTCATCTCGAAAAATTCAAAGTCACTCAAATTTTACTTCTCTTCAAAAACTTTTCACCAGATAGGGTCTCAGCCTTTCAAAAAGGGCCTTTAAAAGTGCAGGGTGTTTAACACCCGGAGTTATTTCTACTCCGGAACTGATGTCAAGGCCAGAGGGTCTTACCTTCTTGATGGCCTCCTCCACATTTTGGGGGTTAAGCCCGCCTGCCAGAATAAGCGGGAGCCCAGACCTTTTGGCCTTTTGCGCCAGAGACCAGTTGAAAGTCTTTCCCGTCCCGCCGAAAACCCCTCTTACGAAGGTATCAAGGAGAATCCCCCCTACCCTTCCCCGATAAGAGGAAAGAGCGGCGAGATCTTTTTCGTCTTTGATCCGCAAGGCCTTAACCACCCTGGGATAAAAGAGGGCGCAAACATCTGGAGACTCTTCCCCGTGAAGCTGAACCACATCAAGCCCTACCAGGTCTCTGATACGTTTGATCCTTGAGGGGTCTTCGTTTACAAAAACCCCTACCCGCTGCACAAAAGGTGGCAGAGAAGCACTTATCTTGCGGGCCTTCTCCGGACTAAGGTAACGAGGGCTTCCGGGATAAAAGATAAATCCTATCGCGTGTGCCCCGAGTTCAGCAGCCAGCAAGGCATCTTTTTCTCTCGTGATCCCGCATATCTTTACCCGTATCATTTTCTCCGGGCCCTTTTGGATCTCCCGGAAGATCTTTGATAACGAGAAGTTTTGGCCCTGGGGCGCTTTAAAAGCCTGGGGGTTTTTATTTCTATATCGATATCGTAGGGATTGTCAAACTCCACCCACCTGCCGGCAATTTTTAGATCCAGGTCTCCGTCTTCTTCGAAGCGATAGGGGAAGGGGAAATCCTCTGGCGGAGGAGCTCCTTTCTCAAGGAGGTATTCTCTCCCCTTGTAAATAACTCTGGCGGTAGTGGGAGAGGGAAATTCCACTTCCGGAAGTTCCGGGACCTGAGAACAACTATAGAGAAATAAAAAGGCCAGGCAAAAAGTTATCGTCTTTCTCATAAATCCCCCACCAATGACAAGCCATCTTTTTTGCGTTACAGTATCACAAAATTTCTCGAGGAGGAAACTTGGGGAAATCTTCTGTTCTGGACGAAAAAGTCCTGGTTCTTAATCGGAGTTACCAGGCCATTCAGGTGACAACCGTCCAGAAGGCAATCTGTCATCTCGTTAAAGGAACGGCCAAAGTCATCACCCCGGACTGGACCACCCACACCCTTGAGGAATGGATCGAGGCCTCCCGCTTTTACACCAACGGAAACGGAAGAATGGTTCACAGCCCCAGTCTTTCTTTTCTGGCACCGGATGCCATTTATCTCGTCACCTTTGACCGGCTTCCCCAGGTTGAAGTGGTCTTCTCCCGGGCCAATCTCCTCATTCGGGACCGTTACACCTGCCAGTATTGCGGGAAAAGTGTCAAAAACCCCAAAGACCGCACCATCGATCACATCCTCCCCCGCTCACGAGGGGGTAAAACCACCTGGGACAACGTCGTCCTCTGTTGCCGGAAGTGTAATCTCAAAAAGGGAGATCGCACTCCGGAAGAAGCCGGCATGAAACTCCTTGCCAAGCCCCGGGCCCCTCGCTGGGAAAGCCTCATTATGGAAGACTTCCCTCACGAAAAGAAAAAGGCCTGGCGCCAGTTCCTCGAATATGCCGGGCTTCCCGAGGTCTAGTTCTCAAGAATCTTTCTCACATCCAGGATAACCAGCAGGCGATCCGGCAGTTTGGAAACATTTTTCACGAACTGGACATCAAGGCCTTCAATCACCTCCGGGGGTTCTTCAATCTGAGAGAGGGGTATTTCAACCACATCTCCTACCTGCTCCACCAGAAGGCTTAGGGGCTCTTCGTCTCGACCGATAATGACGTTGTGATGAGCCTCCTTCTCTCGCTTAAGACCTATCCTCTTGGCGAGATCAATGGCGGTAAGGATCTGACCCCGAAGATTGATGATCCCTGAGACAAAAGAGGGGGCCTGGGGAACCGGAGTAATATCAAGGGAGCGGTTGATCTCCACCACCTCTTCTACCGGAAGGGCAAAAAGGAAATCCGCCAGCCAGAAAGTGATAAAGAGCTTGGTTTCTTCGGTAAGAGCCGGTTTTTTGGCTTCAGTTTCGGTGGCCGGAAGCTGCATCTTCTTCCTCCTTTTCCATAATTTGGGCAAATTCTTCTAATTTTTTTCGGGCCTTTGAGGGAAGATCTGAAGGGAAAATGATTTCTACCCGGATCAAAAGGTCTTCACGGGTCCCATCTTCCTGATACGGGCCCCTTTTGGGGAGCCTGAAGAGACTGCCAGGCTGAAACTCCTGCGGGAGCTCGATTCTTTCCCAGCCCTCAAGGGTCTCGACCTCCACGGATTGACCCAGAGCAAATTTCCAGAAAGGGACCACCACCCGGCTCAAGAGCTTTCTCCCCTCGAAAAAGAGATTGCCACTGGGATGGACCTGAAGTTCAAAATAGATGTCCATTTCCTGCTCTTCCTGCGGGGGAAGATAAAGGATGTCTCCCGGTCTGGCCCCAAGCGGAAGCTTGAGAGAAAGCTCCCTCTCCCCGGCAATTTCTCCTCTCCCCCGACAGTGAGGGCAGAGATCCGTAAGTATTTCTCCTGTTCCCCCACAACGGGGGCAGACGATTTTAAGGTGTTTCTGGGAGCCTAAAAATTCGATCTCTCCCCGGCCTTCACAGAAAAGACAGGTTTTTTTCCTCCCTGAGGGGTTATGGCCTCGCCCCTTACAATAAGGACAGGGCCTTTCCTCGGCCGGCACGGTGACTGTAACAGTAGCCCCGAGGGCAAGTTCTCTGGCCGTTACATCCAGAAAAGAAAGGAGATAATTGCCCCCCTGAGGGCGTTCCTTGAGGATCCTTAGTTTTGAGGGAGATAATCTTTCGCAGAGAAATTCGTAAGAACGCTTAAGTTCCAGAAAAAGCTCTTTTTTCCCTCCCAGATCCGGATGAAACTGGCGCGCCTTCTCCCGAAAGGCGCGCCTTATCTCTTCAAGCTTTGCCTCCGGGCTAATACCCAGAATACGATAAGGGTCAAAGGCCTTCATGCCGCCCGCGCATACTTCCTGTTGAGAAGGTCTGCCAGGGCCTCAAGGACCTTGGCGCGTTCAAGCTTTACCTGATATTCATCAATTCCTGCCTCAAGCCCTCGCCGACGATCCTCATCACTGGCCAAGGAAGTAAGGGCCATGATGGGCAGGTTTGCCAGGCGTTCGTCAGCCCGAATCTTTTTGGCAAGCTCGATACCCGTCATATTGGGCATTTCAATGTCAGTTACGAGGACGTCAAAAGGCTCCTTCTGGAGTTTTTCCCAGGCATCAAGGCCATCTACCGCAGTTTCAACCTCATAGCCTGCTGCAGCCAGATAGTTGGCAATCATCTGGCGGAAGAAAGGGGAGTCTTCTGCCAGAAGGACCCGGTAGGGACGCTCTTCCTGGGGCACAATCTTTACGAAGAAGTAAGGATCGTGCATTTCGATGATTTTATAGACATCCAGGAAAAGGGTGGTCCGGTCTTTGACGATAGCAGAGCCCAGGACCCCTTCGATTTGATAGAGTCTTTCATCGAGTTTGACGTGAGTCTGGATGCTATCCACAATGCGAGACACCAGAAAGGCCACCTCTCGCTCACCCTCGGCAAAGACCAGGAGATGATATTCCTCCTGCTCGGGAAGGGGCTGGATGGGAAGATAATTTTCAAGCCTGATGATGGGCATGCTGCGCCCTCGATACTGGACGATCTCCTTCCCTCCCACGAATTCGAGCTTCTCCGCCTTGATCTTATCAAGCCGGGCTACCAGGGCCAGAGGAATGGCAAACTGCTCTTCGGGGGAGACATTGAAGAGCAGGATGAACTGCTGTTCGTCTTCCCCGACCGTCTTCGCCGCGGTCTCCTCCTTGGCCTTATCCACATCTTCCACCTTGAGACCGATCTTCCTTGAAATACCGACCACATCGAGAATAAGGGCCATTTTTCCGTCTCCCATGATGGTGGCCCCGGCAAAGATGGAAATGTCTTTGAAGTGCTTGCCGAGGGGCTTGACCACGATTTCTTCCGAATCCCAGATCTCGTCCACCACCAGGCCAAAATCCATGGCCCCGGAATTAAGGATCACCAGACTTTCGTTCTCTCGAGGCTGGGCCTCAATCCCAAGGATTTTGGAAAGCCTGATGATGGGGACCATCTCCCCGCGCAGACGGAAAAATTCCGAATCTCCGATCTGGTGAATATTTTTACGGGTTTCAGGAGAAAGCCCTACCAGTTCCCGCAGGCTTACCTGAGGAATGGCGTAACGCTGCCCCTCACAGGTAACCACCAGGGCCGGAATAATGGCAAGCGTCAGAGGGATCTTAAGCCTTACAGTGGTTCCGGCGCCGAGGACCGTCTGGATGTCAATGCTTCCGCCAAGCTTTTCCACATTGGTCTTCACCACGTCCATTCCGACCCCGCGGCCGGAAATGTTGGTTACCTTCTGGGCGGTGGAAAAACCCGGCTTAAAAATGAGGGCCAGGGCCTCCCGATCACTCATCTTTTCGGCTTCCGCCGGGGTAATAAGCCCCTTTTCAATGGCCTTCTGCTTGACTTTTTCCACATCAATTCCCCGGCCGTCGTCTTCGATCTCAATTACCACCTGACCGCCTTCATGATAGGCCCGCAGAACTAAGGTCCCAACCGGGGGTTTCCCCATCTGGACCCGGATGTCCGGCTCTTCGATCCCGTGGTCAATGGAGTTTCGGACCAGGTGGGTGAGGGGATCTTTGATGGCGTCAATGATGGAGCGATCAAGCTCGGTATCCGCCCCTTCAATGCGGAGGTTAACTTTCTTGCCTGTGGAACGGGCCAGATCCCGCACGATGCGCGGAAACTTGTTGAAGACGTTTCCGATGGGCTGCATCCGGGTCTTCATGATCTTTTCCTGGAGCTCAGTGGTCACCAGCGAAAGATTCTGGGTGGCATTCTGAAGCTCCGCATCGCTTATGCGGGAAGCAATTTGCACCAGACGGTTGCGGGAAAGGACGAGCTCTCCGGCAAGATTCATGAGCTGGTCAAGGAGCTTTACATCCACCCGCACGTGAGTCTCGGTAAGGTGAACGTGAGGCACTCCTTTATCTTCCTTCTTTTTGGGGGATGCCAGAGCAGGTTTGGGCGCTTCAGGCTTGCTTTCTGCCTTGGCCTTACCTTCCTCAGAAGGGGCCGCCTTCTCTTCGGCCTTGGGTTCTTCCTGGTCCTTTTGGGATTCCGCTACCGCCTGAGCTTCTTCTGGCTTCTCTTCTGAAGGGGGCTCTTCTGAGGGTTTCTGTTCTTCGGCTTTGCTCTCCTGAGCCGGGGCTTCTTCGGCCTTCTCTTTCGGCGGTGCACCGCCACCTTCTGCCTTTTTGGCCACCTTTTCGGCAAAGTTTCTCAGGTCAACCAGAAAATCAAGATAGGTCTCGTCAACCGGTTCCTTTCCGGTCTCTTCAAGGGCCGCAATAATGGCCTTAATGTAATCCACGGCCTTAAGGAGCATGTCTATGGTTTCTTCGTCAGCCACCACCAGGCCGTCGCGAAGCTTGGAGAGGATATCCTCGGCGAAATGGGCGATGGCCTCCAGGGTCTTGAAGCCGAAAAAGCCTGCGGTCCCTTTGATGGTATGAATGGTGCGGAAAATACTTGAGAGAAGCTCCCGGTCTTCGGGGTGTTGTTCAAGCTCTACGAACTCTTCATCAAGTCTTTCAAGATTTTCCTTGGCTTCAGTAATAAAATCTTTAAGGACATCTTCTTCAAAACCCATAAGTCCCTCCTGGCTCATTTGCTAAATAATTCGAAAAAAACAGCGCTTATCTTTAATCTTAACCCTCCCACTGGTAACAGATGGTGCGCCCGATCATCTTTCTCTTAAAGCCCGCAGGAAGCCCCTGAGGGCTTTCCGTGGCCCCCAGGAAGAGATAGCCCTTGGGCTTCATGACCCTGGCAATATTTTGCAGGACCTTGGCCTTTACCTCGGGCGAAAAATAGATGAGCACGTATCGGCAAAAAACCACGTCGAACTTGCCAAGGGTGGGGGGGAGAGGATCTACAAGATTGAGCTTGCGAAAAGTGATCATGCGGCGGAGCTTTTCGTTCACCACCCACTTGGCACCGTTTTGTTTGAAGTATTTGACGAGAAAGGTCACCGGAAGCCCGCGGTTTACTTCTATCTGGGAATAAGCCCCCTGCTCTCCCTTCTTCAGGGCTTCACGGGAAATGTCTGTGGCCAGAATCTGGATGCGCCAGGAGAGGAGATCCGGGAAATATTCGTGAATAAGCATGGCGATGCTATAGGCCTCCTGGCCGGTAGAAGCCGCCGCAGACCAGAACCGAAGCTCCTTCTCCCGCGCCCTGAGTTCTTTAAGCTCCGGGATCACCACCTTGCGCAGGGCCTCAAAGGGGTGCTGATCCCTGAAAAAGTAGGTTTCGTTGGTGGTCATGGCCTCGATGATGTCGTCCTTAAGCTGGGGGGTAAGACGCCTTGAGGCCATCTGATAGAGTTGCTCCACATCGCGCAGGTTGAGGGCGCGGGCCAGTTCTCGCAGACGGCTCTCAATGAGGTAAGCTTTCTCCTCTTTGAGGACAATACCACTGTGTTTTTGCACCAAGTCCGCAAAAAACCGGTAAACTTCTGGTCTCATACTGCGATCCGTTGCAAGAATATTTTTTGGAGAAAGTTTGGTATCTCCTGGAGAGGAAGCACGTAATCGGCGATACCGGCTTCCACTACAGCCCGTGGCATCCCGTAAACCACGGAGGTGGCTTCGTCCTGGGCCACGATAAGGGCCCCTTTCTCTTTCATCAGTTTGGCACCGGCCAGGCCATCGTGCCCCATGCCGGTAAGGATGACACCCACACTACGGCCACCATAGACTTTGGCCACGGAACGAAAGAGGACATCTACCGCCGGCCGACAGCTATTTTCAGGTGGCCCTTTATGAAGGTGTATGACCTTGTTCGTGCCCACCGCCTTCACTTCCATGTGTTTATCTCCAGGGGCAATAAAGACTTTGCCAGGCCCGAGAGGGTTTCCCTCCGAGGCCTCCATAACCTTTAAGGCGGAGAGTTGATCAAGCCTCTGGGCCAGCTGCGCGGTAAAGATGGGAGGCATGTGTTGCACGATGAGAATAGGGACCGGAAAATTTCCGGGAAGGCGGGGGATCACCTCTGCCAGGGCCTTGGGGCCCCCGGTGGAAACTCCTATCGCCACCACTTCCCGTTTCCCGGAAATGATTGGCCTCGAATAAACCGGCCTTGAGGCCGGGCGCGGACGAGAAACCAGAGGGGCTTTTACAGGCCGCGGAGAAGGCCTGGGGACGGCGGACTTGATCTTGGGGACCAGCTCTTCCTGAATGCGCTTTATGCTCTCAGAAAGAGAACGACTCGAAGGCTTGGTGACGAAGTCAAAGGCCCCAAGGGAGAGGGCTTTTATGGTCTCTCTGGCCCCCTTCTCCGTAAGGGAGGAGAACATGATTACTCTGGCCTGAGGATAAACCCTGCGGAGCTTCTCAAGGGCGGTGAGCCCGTCCATGATGGGCATTTCGATATCGAGAGTGATGACATCCGGGCGCAGACGGGGGGCCTTCTCCACCGCTTCCTTACCATTTCCGGCCGTCCCAACGACCTCTATCTCGCGATCCGCGCGCAAGGCCTCGGTAATGAGCTTGCGCATGATGGGGCTGTCATCAACCACCAAAACTTTGATTCTCTTCACGAAAAAGCCTCCTCAAGTAGCCAGCGAATCTTGTTCTCAAGCATTTCCTGGTCAAAAGGCTTCATAAGGTATTCGTTGGCCCCGGCCATAATGGCATCTATTACGCTCTTTTCCTGATTCTCCGTGGTGACCATCATAACTTTGATATGATCCCAATCTTTGTTTTCGCGCACTTTCTTGAGAAATTCGTAACCGTTCATCACCGGCATGTGCCAGTCGAGGAGGATCAATCTGATATCCGGGTTTTCGCGCAGGACCTTAAGGGCCTCCTCTCCATTTTCGGCCTCCACGACCTCGTAACCCATCTGTGCCAGATATCGCCTCTCTATTTGCCTGATGGACTTGGAATCATCGACCACCAATACCTTCATAGAAATCTCCTCGCCATCCCAAGGCGCTTTTTAATCTCTCTACTACTTCGGCATCTTGCCTCAGATCCTTAAGCCAAATTCGAAAGGCAACCGGCTGCCCGAAAACCTTTGTACTCCCAAAAATCTAGCAAATTTCTCGAGATCTTAAGTAGGCTGACATCTGCCTCACAATGACAGGTATGCAAGTCGTTGGGGGTGAACATTGAACAACGCCATACTACTAGGCACTTCCGTTAAAATCTCTCAAGATTTCAAATAAGTTAATTTTTTCCTTAAAGTCAAAACCAAAAAATCCGATATGGAATGGCAGCAAAAACTTTGAGGGGGTAACGATGAATTTCTGGCAAAGGCTTTCGGTAAGAAGCAAACTTTTGGGGATGGCAGGGTTGGGAATTTTATCTTTAGTGGTGGTTTTTTTGATAAATTATTTTTATGTCCAAAAAACTAACCATTCCTTAAAAAAGTACGAGGATACTTTTAAAATTACCGAACATTTTGATAAGATTGAAGACGATATAGGCCAGATTGAAGACACATTCAGTAGTATTCTTTTAGGGGAAATAAGCCCCCAAGAAGGGGCCCGGGAACTCGATAATTTACTTTCACTCGTTAAAAAAGACTGGGAAGAATTTTTGAAAAAGGCAGAGACCGAAAAGGATTTTGCCGATTTGACCCATCTCAAAGACTTTTTCCAGAAACTTTCTCCTAAAATGACAACCGCGATAGAGACTTTACAAGCCGGAGACACGGAAAATTTCAAAAACATACTCCGCCGAGACCTTGGGCCATTATTTGAAGATTTCGAAAGATATAGCGACAAATTAGCAAATTTTATGGATCATAGATCGGATCTTTCTTATCAAAGCATCGTAAAGGATTTAACCGAGGCAGAAAAGGAGATTCTTATCGTTTTCTTGGGTGCCCTTTTCTTTTTGGGATTTTCAAGCTACGCTCTTCTTCGTCAGCTTGAGAAAAATCTCAGAGAAACAATGGAAACCCTGGTCGAGATGGGCCAAGGTAGATTTTTTAAGAGTGTCTCCGTCAACTCCCAGGACGAGCTTGGAAAACTTGCCCGGGCCTGTAATTCCTTAATTTGTGGCATAGGTCAGATCCTTAAGACCCTAAAAGTCCAGACCGAGGCCCTCACCAGGGCCTCTCAAAATCTCTCCCGGGTGGAAAATACGGTCAGCGATAATGCCCATGATATAGGACATTTCGCCCGTGAGGTAGCTGCCGCTGCCGAGCAGGTTACCGAAAACTTAAAGACCGTCTCTCAGGCCATTGAAGAGCTCAGCACCGCCACCCAGGAAATTGCTCAGAATGTTAACGAGACCGCAAACATTTCCCAGGAAGCACGGGAGAAGGCCGAAGTTGCCACCCGTGTCATCTCAAGCCTCAAAGAAAGCTCTGAGAAGATCGGGCAAATCGTGCAGGTTATCAACCAGATTGCCGATCAGACCAATCTCCTGGCCTTAAACGCCACTATTGAAGCCGCCCGGGCCGGAGAGGCCGGAAAGGGCTTTGCCGTCGTGGCCAACGAAGTCAAAGAGCTTGCCAAACAGACTTCTGAGGCCACCGAAGAGATCGCCGGCATGGTGAGCACCATCCAACAAAATGTGGATCAGGCGGTAGAAGCCGTGCACTCCGTTGACGAAATTATCGCCAAGATCGGAGATCTCTCCACCGGTATCGCCTCTGCCACAGAGGAACAAACCGCCACCACCGAAGACATCAACCGCAGCGTGCAGGAAGGCATAAGCGGTGTCATCCAGGTGAACGATCAGATCAAAGAACTGGCCAACCGGGCGAGTCATCTGGAGGAGATATCTGCCGAACTGAAACTCGCTGAAGAGGCGGTGGCAGACATCGTGGAAGAGATTGGCACCGTCAATCAATCATTTGAGGTAAGAGAGGAAGCCTTATCTCAGGCTTCACAGGAGGCGGGAGAAAGCATCAAGGTGCTTGGTATGACCCTTGAACACTTCCAGTGGCGTGAAAGGCTCTTAATTGGCATTCTGGAGAAGAAAAGACCCAACGTCCACACAGATCCCTCCCGTTGTGCCCTCGGGAAATGGCTGGCTTCTTTCAGGGCCCCGGATACCGAAACCGGAGAGATCGTCAGGCGCCTTGACCCCGAACACCAGGAGCTCCACAGAAGCGCCGAAGAAGTAATCCACCTCATCGAAAAGGATGCCCCCACCAAAGAAGTCTATCCGGTGTTAAAGGAGAAAATTTCTCCCAAAGTGAAGCGCGTCGTTAGCTACCTTACAGACCTCCGGAAAAAGCTTGAAAAGTTTGGTTAATCCCACCCCTCCCCAGCCCTCCCCTAGCAGGGGAGGGAGCAATTCCCCCCTTTGCAAGGGGGTAGGGGGGTTCGTTCCCTTTCAAAAGGGGGCTCAAAAGAGGTTAAATTTCCATGCGTCAGAGAAGGTATCTCTATAATCAGAGGCTCAAAGAAAAAGCCCGAAAACTCCGAAAAGAGCCAACCCCCGCAGAAAGAAAACTCTGGCAGGTCTTACGCAAACGCCAGTTTCAAGGAATTAAGTTTCAGCGTCAAATACCTATCGGATCATATATTGTGGATTTCTGTGCTTTTGACCCCAAGGTGGTGATCGAAATTGACGGCGATAGCCATTACACTCCCAAAGCCCAAAGGGCAGATAAAAAACGCGACCGTTTTTTCAAAAAACTCGGATTCCGGGTATTTCGCTTTACGAACCAGGAAATTCTCAAAAATCTAGAAGGAGTCTTGGAGTATTTAAAATTCCACCTTCCTTAAAGACCCCTCCCCTAGCAGGGGAGGGAGCAATTTCCCCCTTTGCAAGGGGGGTAGGGGGGTTCGTTCGCCACTCGCCCTTCAAAGTAGGCCGTAGTGGCGCAGGATTTCGGCCAGGCGTTTGTCTGCTTTGGCAAGTTCACGCAGGGCCTCTATCAGGGAACGAAGCTTTCCTTCCCTCTCAAGGTAGGCTACCGTCTCCTCCTGGGCCTTGCGGATAATGGTGCGCCGGTCCCACCAGGCAAAGGCAATCACCGCCACCACGAGCGAGGTAAAAATCGCTGCCAGCACCTTCATAAAAAAGAGCTGCTCTTCAAAACGCTTGTTCATGTCCGCCCGGAGCTCTTCAAAGCGCTTGTTAACTTGTTCAAAACGCTTGTTTGTGTCTGCCCGGAGCTCTTCAAAGCGCTTGTTCATATCTTCCCGAAGCTCCTCAAAGCGCCTGTCAACTTGTTCAAAACGCTTGTCAACTGACTCTTTGAATTCTCGAAATTGGGCCTCAAGCACCGCCTGCCTCTTTTCCATCTCAAGGAGTTTTTCGTAGATCATCTCGTTGGTCACCCTAAGAGCCTTATCTCCCGCCAGGCTCACCCCTGACAACACCACCAGGAGAAGAAAAAGTGCCATTAGAAAAAGACGGCTTTTTCTCATAAGTCCTCCCTACCCTCTCTTCGCTCACTCCTAATTATTAGCCATTTACCAAGAATTGGGAATGGCAAATAGGAAAGAGGTACACCCCTCTTCCCCATTTGATAAAAAATATCGGCCTTTGACCTATTGGAAGTCTAGACCTTGGGCAGCAACTGATGCACTTTTTTAAAGCAGAAGCCCATCACTATCCGGGCTCTGGAGGCCTCGGCAAGCCTTTGGGCCTCCTCGTTTACGATCCCCTCCTGGAGCCAGATGTTTTTGACCCCACGCGCCAGGGCCTCTTCCACGATGGGCAACACTAGATCCGGCCGCCGAAATATGACTACCGTGTCAATTTTTATTTCGGGTGGGATGTCACGCAGAGAAGGATAACATTTCTTTCCGAGGATCTCTTTTTGCCCCGGATTGACCGGAATGACCTCAAAGCCCTTCTCCAGGAGATATTTCATCACCTGGTGGCTTGGCCTTTCCTCTTTGGGGCTTGCCCCCACCAGGGCGATGGTCTTCGTCTGGCGAACTATCTCGAAGGCCTGCGGCGGCACATTGGTGTAATCCGGAAGTTTGCAGGCCTCCATCTAGATGGCCTCCAGAAAGGAAGGAAGCTTGTATTTCATCTCCGCCAGGGCTCTCGCCCGGTGACTGAGCTTGTTCTTTAACTCCAGCGGGATTTCGGCAGCCGTCTTTCCAAGCTCCGGAATAAGAAAAACCGGGTCATAGCCAAAGCCACCTTCCCCACGGGGCCTGGGGGCAATAAGGCCTTCCCACACCCCTTCGGCCTTAAACCAGTGCCCGGAGGGATGAAAGACCACGATTACACAGCGAAAACGGGCCGTTCTTTTTTCAAGAGGGGTGTCTTTTAGTTCCTCAAGGAGTTTTTGGATATTTTCTTCGTCTGTGGCCGAATCCCCGGCATAGCGGGCAGAATATATCCCCGGAGCACCACCCAGGGCATCTACCTCCAGGCCGGAATCATCAGCCATGGTCAGATGCCCGGTAGCAAGGGCTATCTCTCTGGCCTTTTGAAAGGCGTTTTCAAAAAAGGTCTTGCCTGTTTCTTCCACCTTTGGGGCCTCCGGGAAATCGGCAAGGCTTTTTACCTCCAGATCCACATCCGAAAGTAAAGCCTTTAGCTCTTTTACTTTTCCGGAATTTCTGGTGGCCAGAACCAGTATTTTTTCTCTTTTTTTCTTAGGCATTTTCTAACACCTTCTTCTGGATATTTATGAGACGGGCTATTCCCTTTTCGGCAAGCTCTCGCATGCGGCTGAAAGCCTCCCAGGGGAAAGGAACCTTTTCAGCCGAAGCCTGGATTTCTACTATCTTACCCTCACCGGTGAGGACGAAATTGGCGTCCACTTCAGCCAGGGAATCTTCTTCGTAAGTGATGTCAAGAAGGATCTCGCCCCCCACCAGGCCACAACTTATGGCGGCAAGGGTTTCCCGCAGGGGATCGCGAGAAAGGCTCCCTTCCCTTAGCAATTTGCGGAAGGCAAGGGCCAGGGCCACCCAGGCCCCGGTGATGGAGGCCGTCCTGGTGCCCCCGTCAGCCTGGATGACATCACAATCCACCCAGAAGGTCTGCTCCCCGAGAAGGGTTAAATCCACCACCGCCCGGAGTGACCTCCCGATGAGACGCTGGATCTCATAGGAGCGGCCCCGCTTTCCGGCCACGGAGTCCCTGGGGGTGCGGGAGTGCGTGGCCCGGGGAAGCATGGCGTATTCGGCGGTAATCCAGCCCATGCCGGTATCTTTAAGAAAAGGCGGGACCTTCTCTTCCACCGAAACGCTACAGATGACCTTGGTTTCCCCCAACTCAATGAGGGCTGAACCCTCGGCGTATTTTAAAAAATGGGGGATTATTTTAACCGGTCGGAGTTCGTCCGGTGCCCTTCCGTCTTGGCGCATACCTCGCTTTTAACAAAGGTTGTGTGCAAGTCAAATTTACCTGCCGGGGTTAAAGAAAGATTGATCCCAATCCCATGGGTTGGACAGGCTTTAAGACAATTTAAGCAACGAATACACTCGCATCCATTTATCTCTTCAGGAATTTTTAAGTTGAGCGGGCACACCTTCCGACACAGGCCACAATTAAGGCAGTCTTCCCCTCGCCAGTTGAGTTTCACTAGACTTATGCGGTTGAAAAAACCATAAATAAGCCCCAGGGGGCACAAAACCACGCAGAAAAAACGAAAATAGAAGACACAAAGAAGGATGATGAGCCCCAGAAAGCTGAGTTTCAGGAAAAAAAGGCCTTTTACCAGCGCCCGGAGCTCAGGGCGTAAAAGGAGATTGAAGATCCCGGCCTCAAGGGTTCCCGCCGGACATACCAACCTGCAGAACCACACCTTCCCGTAGCCGGTTGCTCCCACCCAAAAAAGGGGCAAAAAAAGAACCAGCAGGAAAAGGGCCACATATTTGAAATATTTCAGGAAAGAAGGCAAGACCTTTTTGGGGGATGGAATACGAAAGAGAAGTTCCTGCAGGAGCCCGAAGGGGCAGACCCAGCCGCAGATAATTCGCCCCAGCAGGAGGCCGTAAAGGAAAAAATAACCCAGAACATAGGACAGAGCTGAGAAGGCCTGCCAACCCAGGGCCTTAAAACTTGCCAGGGCCTGCTGAAGGCTTCCGAGAGGGCAGGCAAAGAGGGCCAGGGGGCAGGAATAGCAATTGAGGCCGGGGAAACACACACCCTTAAGACTTCCCCGGTAAAGGCCCTTCTGCCAGAAGGTGGCCCCATTGGCGTTGGCTAAAAGGGCAAAGAAGAACTGGGTAAGCCTTCTTCGAGAAAAAAACTTCATTCAAGCCCCATGCAGGAAAGGCAAAGAGAGGCGGCCCGTGACCACACAAAGCTCAAGCCTCCGTGAAAAAGCCCCCAGGTCAAAAATCCCAGCCCCAAAAACCAGAGAAAGAAAATGATCCTTTTCATCGGGAAAGATGCCTCTTTACGCTTTCGACCTTGGTGCCCAGATGCACTTCTTTATCACGCCGGTCGTCAATTTTAAGGGCCGTATAAACCCGCCTGGCACCCGCTTTAAAGGGGAGTTCGTGAAGCTGCCGGGCAATTTGAAAGAGCTCCTCTACCTCCCCTTCAAGGATGGTTCCCATATCAGTTAAGGTGTGAGGAATGCCTCTTTCTTCGAGGTATTTCTTGACTTCCGCCACGTAACGCCCCAAACTGGTTGAACCCGTCCCCAGAGGGATGATACTTATTTCCATAAGGGCCATAAGCTCCTCCTTCAAGTTTTGGCCTTTTTAAAAATTCAAAAACAAGGAGAAGAGAAATGTCGAAGGTTATTTTAGCAGCTTTTCGCGGAGATCCCATGTGTTTTGTTCACGTCCTTTTGAACCTGCTTGATATGCAGGAAAAGGGTCTTGAAGCGCGTCTCATTCTGGAGGGCGAAGCCACCAAACTCCTGCCCCAGCTTGAGGACAAAGACTTCTTTCTCCATCATCTCTGGAAAGAAGTAAAGGAGAAAGACCTCCTTGAGGGTGTCTGCCGGGCCTGTGCTACCAAAATGGGAACGGTGGAGCTTGCTCAGGAACTTGACCTCCCCCTGCGAGACGAAATGAAAGGCCATCCCAGCCTGGGTCGTTATTTGAAAGAGGGCTGGCAGGTAATCGTCTTTTAAAGACTTCTGGCATGAAAAATTCACCTGCAGAAGTAGCCTTCAAGCTCAGGCAGGTATTTAAAGAATTTCCAGAGGGGGCGTTTTCTTATCTTTTTGGGTCTGTGGCAGAGGGAACAGCCGGGCCTTTAAGTGATATCGATATTGCCGTTTTACTGGATCCCTTCAGGCTTGAGAGCATCCTTCCGCTTCATAACGCCCTTTGCCGGGCCTTGAAACGCGACGAGATAGACCTTCTAATTTTGAATCAGACCAAAAATATCATTCTCCTGGAAGAAATCGTTCGTCATGGCATCCTTATTTATGAAAAAGATCCCATCGCCCGCCTGGATTTTGAGTGGAAAATTATTCACCAGGCCATTGATTTTCGAGAAACTCGAAAACGGATCTTCGGAGAGTTTTGAGCTTGCGCTGGAGAAGAGTTGGGGCTAAATTTTTCTTAGTTCTTGCGGGGAGTAGCGCAGCCTGGCAGCGCACCTGCCTTGGGAGCAGGGGGTCGGTGGTTCAAATCCGCCCTCCCCGACCATCTTCTACAAGAAGCCCATGAAAAGATTTCTCAAGATCTCCGGCATTATCTTTCTCCTCCTTTTACTCCTTCTGGCTGCCCTGATCTTTTCTCTTCCCTACCTGATCAATCTTGAAACCGTGCGCACCACCGTGGCCCACAAACTTTCCGAGCGTCTTAAGGCCGAAGTCCAGATCAAAGAGGCCTCTTTACACCTCTTCCCCCGCCTGGCCTTAAGGGTAGCAGGTGTCCGGATAGAAAACCCGGCCTATGGCCTCTTTCTCGAAAAGGGCGATCTGGCCTTAAGGCTTCTTCCCCTGCTAAAAAGGGAGGCCGAGGTCGAAAAATGCCTTTTGACGGGGCTTGAGTTTACACTCAAAGAAAAAAAGGCCCAGGGCGGGCAAAAATCATTTAGGTCTCAAGCCGCCTCTCAGAAAATTTTCCTTAAGACGGCAGAAATTCTTGAAAAACTTCCCGAAATCAGAATCCAGGTCAAAGACGGGGCCTTTTACCGGGAAAGGAAAGGACAGAAAATCCTCCTTCTAGAAGGAGATAAAGTCTTTCTGGCCTTCAAAAAAGACTTCCTTGAGCTTGAAATTAAAGGTAAGACCCTGGCCTCAAAGGCCCTCAAAACTTCTTTCAAGCTCTGGCCGCAGGAGAGACTTGCCGAGGGGCTCCTTCAGGTCAAACACCTGGATCTTTCAAAACTCCCTTTTGATAACCAGCCCCTTACCTCTTCTCTCAAAACGGATCTTTCTCTGGATCTTTCCTTCCGCTTTGAAGAGGGAAAATGGCACCTCGGCTTTACCGGCACGGCTCCCTGTATCCTGGCCCGTAAAGGAAAAATGCCTCTTCTTTTTGACTGTTCTGCGGTGGTGGGAAAGGCCACCCTGGCCCCCCAACAAATAGCGCTCGACATCAAAGAACTGGTGATGAAAAATCCGCTGCTTGAGGCTTACGGAAGCTTCAACTGGCAACCCCAGAAGACGGAGTTCGATTTCCAGATTGCCAGGGCCGACTGGACCGAGATCAGAAAACGTCTTCTCCTTTTCTTCGACCAAAATAAAGGTTTTCGGCGCTTTGCAAACATCGTGGAGGCCGGTGAGGCCGAAGAGGTCCACTTTAAGAGTGCGGCTCCCACGCCCAAAAAGCTCTTCAAGCTCAAAAATCTCTCTTACGAAGGCAAGGCCAAAAACGCGGTCCTTAATCTTCCCAGGCTAAACCTCAGGTTAACACAGGCCCAGGGTCGGGTTAGTCTTCAGAAAGGGCTCCTTGAAGTCAAAGAGAGCCAGGCCTTCTGCGAGAATGTATTTTTGCACCGGGCAGATCTTTCTCTTGACATCCCGCTTCTTAAAAAGAAAAAAGACAGCCCCTTTTTCTTTCGCACCCGTTTTGAAGGGTCTTTCAGAGGGCTTAAAAAGATCCTCTTGAGAGTGCCCCTGCCCTCTTCTCTGAATCGTGAACTTAAAAGCCTCTCGGGAAAAGGAACTCTCAAAGGAAGGGTCAAAATTTCCGGCACCCTCAAAAGGCCAAAGGTTAGCTTTGATCTTCACCCCGGCAATCTTGCCTTAAAATATCCTCGTTTTCCCCTGCCTTTAAAAGTCAAAGGCGGAAGCATCGGTTACCTCTCAAAGACGGTAACCTTAAGGGGTGTTCGCATCCAGACCCCTAAAAGCAGGCTTAGCGGAAGTGCCCAAATCTTTCTCGCCTCTCATCCCTGGGAGATTGACCTTTCCGAGGCCAGAGGGGTCCTCAACCTCAAAGAGACCTATCAGGTGCTTGAGACTTTCCCGGGGCTTTCCCCTTACCTTGAACGCTACCGTCTGGAAGGCAATAAGATCACCCTTATTGATGCCTCTTACCGGGGGCCTCTTACGGGAAAGACTTTTCTAAAAAAGGCCTCGCTTAAGGTTTCCGGCAAAAATTTAAAATTTTCCTGCCCCAGGCTTCCGGCCCCCCTCCTCATCGAGAAGGGAGAAATTGCCTATCGGGACTTTCGTTTCTCTTTCGGGCCCAGCCAGCTGACCTTCTTCGATAGCCTTTTTGAACTTACCGGAGAACTGGGGCTAAAGCCCTTCGAGATCTTTCTTACCGGAAGTGGAAATTTTCACCAGGAATTCGTCTCCTGGATCTTTGAAAAGGGGAAACTCCCTCAGGACTTCTTCCCCCGTCTGCCCTTAAAGGCCTCTTCTTTTGAATTTGAATGGAACCAAAATCATCTCCGCTTTGCCGGCAAACTGGAGATCAGCTCCCCCTCCTGGGCTAGTCTGATCTTTGAAAAGAAAGGCCCGCGCTGGCAATTGGAAGGCACGCTTTTCCCACAGGGAAAGGAAACCTTCAAATTCAAAATCGTCCGCAAAAAGAAACTTTCCCTGGCCCTTAAGGGTGAAATAGACCATCAGGTAATAAAACTGTTTCTTGCCCGCAATCCTTTTCTCCTCAAACATCTCGTCACCGATCTTAAAGGAGTCTTAGATCTTGATAATCCTGCCAGGAGCTATTTTTTCGGGACCCTGGAAGTCTCGCGTTTCAGAATACCTGATGCCCGTTTTCCGGTCTGGATAGAAAGCCTGGCCCTTGAAGGCTGCGAGAAGAAAATCCTCATCCACCACGGAGAATTCGATCTCAACGGCACCTCGCTTGAGGCCGAAGGGGAACTTTTCTTTTCTCCCAGATATCTTTCTTTTGAAGGGTCCGCTTACTCTCCTTCTGTGGTCGTTGAAGACCTTCTGGCCTTTATCAAACGCCCTTCGCCAGAAAAGAACACCGCCCCCAAAAGCCCTCCACCTAAACCGGGCTCCAAACTTGAGCTGGTAGTCAGGCTGGACCTTGAGGCCGATAGCGTCATTTACCGCAATTACGAATTTAGCCCCTTTAAGGGCACCCTTTTTTACCATCCTGGAAGTCTTAAGCTGGTCGTTACCGAGTCTTATCTCTGCGACATCCAGTTTCGGGGCTCCTTTGAAAAGAACGAAGAGGGAAAGAGTCTTGAGCTCTCCTTCCTGGAGCCTGAAGGCCGCTTTGAAAAGGCCCTTTTCTGTCTCTTTCACAAAAAAGACCTCAAAGGACCATTCGAGCTAAAAGGAGACCTGATCACCCACGGACGGAAAAAGCTCTTTGAAAAAAGCAGTGGCCAATTTCATCTCCGCTCCAGGGAAGGACACATCTACAAATTTAACGCCCTCTCCAAGCTCTTTGCCATCTTAAGCCCTATCGATATTTTCAGCGGCAATCTCCCGGATTTTTCAGAGAAGGGGATGGATTACGACCTCCTGGAAATAAAGGGAAAATTCAAGAAAGATTACCTCAAAATAAAGGCCCTTCAGCTCAATGCCCCCGGCCTGAGATTCTTCGGCACGGGAAAACTCTATTTTCGGGAGCAAAAAATAGATCTCACTCTCCTGGTCTCACCCTTTAAGGCCTTCAACGCCGTGGTAAGTAAGGTTCCCCTGGTGGGATGGGTGCTTACTGGAAAATCCAAGATGCTTCTTGCCGCCCCGGTCCGCATCACGGGAGACTTAAAAGACCCCACCGTAATACCCCTTGACCCGGTTTCGCTGGGTTCCCAGTTTTTGGGTATCGTGGGGAGGACTTTTAAGCTTCCTGTCAAAATATTAACACCACCGGAAAAAAAGAACGGAAAGGCTCCCTGATGCCGCGTTTTTCGGTACAGGAACATCACGCCAGTCATCTTCACTGGGATCTAAGGCTTGAGAAGGACGGGGTGCTCAAATCCTGGGCCATCCCCAAAGGGCCACCCCTTGAAATAGGAATAAGAAGGCTTGCCATTGAGACGGAAGACCATCCGCTGGATTATATTTACTTTGAAGGCGTTATCCCCCCGAGCCATTACGGGGCCGGCATCGTCAAACTCTGGGATAAGGGCCGCTACGAAATAGAATCCTGGGAGGATGACAAAATCGTCGTCTTCTTTGACGGCGAAAAGTTAAAAGGGCGCTACGCCCTCATCCGCCTGAAAGATAAAAATTGGCTCATGTTCAAGACCAAAAAGCAGCCTAATGACGGCAGCCCCCGCCGTAAATCAGCTAAGTCATTAATAACGGAGGGCTAAAAATGCGTCTTTCAGAACGCTATCGCCAAATTATTCGGCAGACAGCGGAAAAGATTTTTGGAACCGGCACAAAGGTTTACCTTTTCGGGAGCCGTTTGGACGAGGCCCGACGTGGAGGAGATATAGATCTTTACGTTGTTCCGGCCTTTGAAGAAGATATTTATGAAAAAAAGACCCGATTTTTAGTGGAACTATGGAAGGCACTTGGAGAACAGAAAATCGATGTAATTATTGCCAGGGATCCACAGCGTCCTATCGAGCGGATAGCTATTGAGGAAGGAGTAAAGCTTTGACGAAAAGTTTACAAAACAAATTAGATGAAAAATTCAAAATTACCAGGAAACACCTGGAAATATTAAAGGGAGCCTTTACGAGGCTGCACGAAACTTTTGGCTCTATTTTAGATCGACAGGTTGTGGAAAGGGTCCAAGAGGATGAACATTTTCTTCCTTATTTAGATCAAATTGCTTATCGTTTTACCAAACTTCAGGAAGAATTAGGAAAAACAGTACGACTTTTTCTGATGTTAAAGGGAGAAGAAGCTGAAAGTCTTCCGATGATAGACTTAATCAACCTGGCAGAAAAGAGGGGCCTCTCCATTTCAGCAGAAAAATGGTGGGAACTTCGAAGACTACGTAACGTTTTGGTGCATGAATATCCTGATGAAACGGAAGAGGTGGCGTGGGCCCTGCATAGCATTGAAAAAGCCCTTCTGGAGATAGAAAGCCTTTTAAGAGAAATGGAAAGAAATTTTATCCTATTTAGGTCTTGAGCGATTTATCAGCCTAATGACGGCAGCCCCCGCCGTGGCCCCCGTGCCCGCAAATCCTAGGCTCAACTCTTAATCTTCCCGCCAGAAACTCCGCTACCGCTTCGTCAGCCGGAACCGGCGGGACTCCACTCACCACGGTAATGCCGAACTCTTCAAAGAACATAAGGGCCCGCATCCCCATCTGCCCACAGAGGATGTGTGTCACCCCAAGGCTTGCCAGCCAGCGGGGGATAACCCCGGGTTCGTGAGGTGGAGGAGGAAAGAGCCTCTTTTCAACCCCTTCGCTCCGGGGCTCGTAGATGGCGAAGAGGGGGGCGTGCCCGAAGTGCTCTGCCACCAGGTCTCCTTCAAGGGGAACGGCGATCTTCATGATTCTCCTCCTCGAAGATAATTTTGTGGAAACGGTTGCTTATTCCCAAAAGGGCCTTCCGGGCAGGGCCCCGGGACACCTCTGGCAGAGGGCGCCCGGCCCTTAAGGCCTCAAATACTTCCGGATCGTAAGGCACGGAGCCGAGCCTTACGAAACCTTCAATTGAAGCCAGCTCCAAAAGCTTTTCCGTAAGTTCAGGGGCCAGATCCGCCTTGTTGACGATCAGATAGCCCGGGATTCTGAAGTGTTTCAGCAGAGCTGCAAGCCTTCTGAAATCGTGAAGCCCCGAAACCGTGGGTTCTGCCACCAGAAGACAGAGAGAGACTCCGGAAAGAGAGGCTATCACCGGGCATCCCACCCCGGGGGAGCCGTCAATCAGAATAAAGTTTATCCCCTTCTCTTCTGCTAAGGCCCGGGCCCGTCTTTTCACCTCCACCACCAGTTTCCCGGAATTTTCTTCTCCGGGGTAAAGTTCTGCGTGCACCAAGGGGCCATAAGGGGTCTCCGAAACGAAGATCTCCCCGACTTCTTTCTCCCGCATGGAAAGCGCCTTTTCCGGGCAGAACCAGGCACACACCCCGCAGCCTTCACAATCAAGAGGATTTATCCTGAGGTCCTCACCTATGGCCCCAAAACGGCACTTCTCCCGGCAGAGGCCACAGCCGGTGCATTTTTCTTCTTCCTTTACTGGCTCCCAACCGGCAAAAAAGGGAGTGCGGGAAACGGGCCGTGGGGCGAGAAGAAGGGGAAGATTTGAGGCGTCTACATCGGCATCTGCAAGGACTTTGGGCTCCTTCCAGAGGGCGGCAAGGGCCGCACAGATGGTGGTCTTTCCCGTCCCGCCTTTTCCACTAAGAAGTAAAATTTCTTTCATTTTTCAGTTCATAAACCATCTTTTGAAAACTTTCCTTAAGCTCTGGCATTACCGCAAGAAGGCCCTCTCCCCGGGCGTAGGCCGCGGCTATCTCCCGCCGATGGGGAATTTCAAGAAGAAGGGGGAGATTTTCCCGGGCAAGGAAACGGTAAAGCTCCGGGTAATCAAGCCCGGCCCGGTTTACGATGACCCCGGCCGGCACCCCCAGGGCCCTTACGGCCTTTGCCGCCTGGGCCAGATCATGAAGGCCGAAAGGGCTTGGTTCGGTGACCAGGAGGCAAAAATCAGCTCCTCTTACCGCGGTAAGCACCGCACAGGCGGTGCCGGGAGGGCAATCGATAATGGTGTCGCCCTTCTCGCTTAGAAAGCGTTTTTTCAGGGCCTTGATGAGAGGTGAGGCCATGGGCTCTCCTACCTCAAGCACCCCGTAAGCAAGCTCCAACCCTTTCGCCTGGCCGAAGTAGAGCCTCCCGATACGCACCCTACCCTCTCCGATACATTTTTCGGGACAGACCTCAAGACACCCGTAACAGCCGTGGCACATCTCGGGAAAGACCATCACCGTTCCGGGAAGGGTCGTAATGGCCCTGAAACGGCAGATTTCCTTACACTTTCCACAAAAAGTGCAGCGGCTTTCGTCCACCTCCGGAACCATGCGATAGATTTCTTCTTCGGCGGAAATGTCAGGCTTTAAAAAGAGATGGGCGTTTGGTTCTTCCACGTCGGCATCAAGGAGCCTTGCCGAAAGCGCCTGGGCCAGGGCCACGGCAATGGTGGTTTTGCCCGTCCCGCCCTTCCCG
>Ga0256833_1000761_pt1 | contig 24734 bp, 17 predicted proteins | sample 356284metaG_FD_190535 | JGI IMG/M metagenome (GOLD analysis project Ga0256833, IMG submission 190535) | Hydrothermal vent microbial communities from Mid Atlantic Ridge, Atlantic Ocean - 356-284 | ecosystem: Environmental > Aquatic > Marine > Hydrothermal vents | place: Atlantic Ocean: Mid... | reverse complement strand
TTTGTTTTTTGAAGATTTCCTCTGTGCGCTTTACGAGTTCATCAACTTTTTGTTCAATTTGAATTCGTTTTAATAATTTGAGAGTCCGTTCCACACTTTTCTTGAACATTTCTTCATTTAAGGAAAGTTTGTCCAGTGAATTTTGAACATCGTTTCTCATCATTTTTTGAAGGGCTTCTTGCATTTTTTCCAAAGCTTTTTTCATTTCTTCGCTGTTCATTTCGTCCAATAGCTTTTGCAGCTCCATGTATTTTTCCATGGTTTCTTTTGAAAGCAAATTGTTTTTGTTCAATTCGCTTTGCATATTTTGTATTTTCTTTTTAATATCTGATATTTTATCATTCAACTTTTCAAATTTTTCTAGTGTTTTTTCAAGTTTGTTTTTTTCTTCCCAGCTAATCCGTTTTTGTTTTTTCTTCAATTCATAATTCAGGTTTTTAAGCTCATCCTTAATTTTTTCAGCTTCTTTCAGGGTTTCCATCAATTCTTTTTCGGCATTTAATTGTGTTTCTTCGGCTTGGGTAAAAAGTTCGTCGAGGGTTGGTACCCGAACCGTGTAAATTTTTGATTTCGCAGATTTCGGACCGTTAATGTTATCGTTATCGAATACTTCAAAATAGTAGGAAATTACATCGTTTGCAGCAAGCCGCAACGGGAACAAATTCCATAAATAATAAACGTCGTCTTCCGTCATGTTTTTATTTATCACAATTTCAAATTTTGAAAATTCTTTTTTTGTTTTTTTAAATTCAGATGATGACAACCGGTATTTTAGAAATAGTTTTGTTAATCCGTAATCGTCTTTAATTTTAACGGCAAGTGGTAATTTATCGTCTTCAGGCAGTGTAACGTTTTTCCCGGGCAAAACTACTTTGATAACGGGATATTCATCGAACAGGGTTTTAATGGAATATTTTATCGGGTTTTCATTGCTTATGCCGTTTGTATCGGTAAGAGAAAAATAATATCCGGTGTCTTTATGAATTACGAATTTACCTGTTGCGGAATTATTTTTTGTTTTCAAATTGACCGTTTTACCTGAATCAAAGATGATTTTTGCACTGTCCAATGGTTGTGAGGCGTTCAGTGAAACGTTGACCTTTGTTCCGGGAAGAGCGGTTATATTTCCGTTGTCTTTCAAAATTTCCACCGGCAATTTTGAATATGCAGGAGAAATAATTTCCATTTCCAAATCCCCTAGCAGTGGCCTGTTTATAACTTTAATATTAAAAATTTTGCTTTTAATGTTTTCCGCTTCTGCGAAATATTCTAACGAGCTTTTAACATCATTCAGTTTGACGGTAAAAATATTTGTTGAATCGGGTTTGATTATTTTATCCGAAAATCCGGTTTCTTCAACCGATTTTTTTTTGAAGAGAATAAATTCCGGAGTTTTTCCCTTGGTTTTTATCCGGATAAATATGTTTTCGTTTTTGGTGATTGTCGTATCCCCGGGTTGAATTATAAAAGTAAAAGGAGCCGGTGGCGTGAAGTTCCGTTCGTAGTTGATAATTCTGTATGCTGCTTGAAACAAACCGGGCAAAAACAAAAAAAGAAGTAAAAAAAATACAGCGGAAATACCGGAAATCCGAAAATGCTTTTTTAATAAATTAATTCCGTAAAAATTTCCTAAATCGATATTTTTAATTTTACGGTAAACCGAGATAACGGCGTTATCGATTAATTGACCGGAAAACAATTCGTTTTTGTCGTAATAAATTTGAAGGGTATTAAAAAGTTCATCGTCCGGTCCGTGCAAAAACTTGCCTGTTTCCGCAGCAGTGTTGAGGTAGTCTTTTCTTACCAAAGGTTTGAATGCCTTCCAAAGGGGAAGAATTACCAGATAAACAAAGCCGCCGCCCAAGGCAATTATTCCAAACCAAAAAAATGCGGTGCGCACCGTTGAAGAAAAATTCCCGAGGTATTCCAGTCCTGTTAAAACAAGAATAATAAGAACCGCATAAGCAAAAAAAACGGTTAATCCTTTGCATGCGTTCAAGAGTCCGTTTTTGCGGTAAGCTTTTTTTAATTTTTGCTCTAAAAATTTTATGTAAGTTTCGGTTGTGTTCATTTAATTCGACAAAACATATAAAACTAAATTGGTTCCAAACTTAAGTGCTTCCAACCTCTTTTCAGGCGGATCTTTATGCACTTCGGGGTCTGCCCAGCCGTCGCCCGGATTACTCTCGTATGTGTAATAAACAGCGAGACGTTTCCCGATGAATATTCCGAACCCTTGCGGCGGCTTGCCGTCGTGTTCATGAATTTTAGGCGGTCCTTGTTCAAAGTCATATAATATGTGATAAAGTTCATGATTGAAAGGGAGCTCGACCAAAGGATTTCCGGGGAAAATTTTTTTCAATTCGCGCCGAATCGATTTATCCAAACCGTAGTCGTCATCGATGTATAAAAATCCGCCGTTCTCCAAATACTTGCGCAGCCTTTCAACTTCGTCGTTGTTGAATACAACGTTTCCGTGACCGGTTAAAAATAAAAACGGGTATGAAAAAATATCGTTGGTAGCAATATCAACAAAAGTATATTCGGGATAAACTTCCACCGTTGTATTTTCCTCAATAAACTTCAGCAAGTTAACTTCTGCGGAAGGGTCGTTATACCAGTCACCGCCTCCTTCGTATTTCAAGCGCGCAATCTGGAATTTCCCGTCATTATTGTTTTGGGCAAATGTGTTTGCTGCAATGAGGATTCCAATTAATAATAAGTAAAATATTTTCACGCTTTCCTTTTTCATTTGTGTTTTAGTTTAACAGCAGGAATATTAAATCGTTTCAATTAATTTCTTTTACCGGCGCGCCGAAATTTTTCAGTTTTTCAATCAGATTTTTATTTCCGTTAGGAAATCTAATAATATAATTACTCAATTCTCTGCGGAGAGGGTAATTTTTTCTGAGTTCGTCAAATTTTTTTGAAAGTTCGTTTTCCGGTAAACCTGAATATTTTTTCAAAGATAAGCTGTCATCTTCAATGTTGTAAACCTTCCGGAAAATTTTAAATAGCGCGGATTCCAAAGTTCCGGTATCCGTTAATACAATTTCGTTATTCTCAACCCGTGGAAGTTGCGGTTGCCATGAAGGTTGCAGTTTGAAAAAATTGCAAAATGCGTCGTAAATCATTTTGGTTCCGTTTACTTTTCCCTCAAGGGAATATCCGGCTATGTGTGGAGTTCCGAAGTTAACTTTTTTGAGTAATGGTTTATTTATAGCCGGTTCGTTTTCCCAAACATCAAGCACTGTGAAGAAGTTTTTCCCGGCATTCAGATTTCTAAGGAGTGAGTTATTATTCACAACGGCGCCACGCGATGAGTTTATTAACATTGCGTTGTCTTTCATTCGGTTTAATTCTTTTTCATCTATCAAGTGATAAGTTTTGTCTTTACCTTTTATTTTTAGGGGAACATGTAATGTTACTATGTCGGCATTTAAAACTTCACTCAGGGAAACAAAATTATTATTCCCCGTTTTTCTTTGCAGCGGGGGATCGTTAATCATAACATTCATACCAATTGCATTACTCATTCGTACTACTTTGGAGCCGATATTACCTTTACCAATTATACCGATTGATAAATTTTTAAATTCCAGATTTCTACTTTTTACGAAATTTGAAATTGCGCTGAATACATACTCGGCAACGCTTTGGGAATTACAGCCCGGTGCATGCGCGAACCCGATTCCGGCTTCTTTCAGATATTCCAAGTCGATATGGTCGGTACCGATTGTTGCCGTTCCCACAAATTTTATGTTTGTATTATGGAGAAGTGTTCTGTTTATTTGAGTAACCGAGCGGATAATTAAAGCATCGAAATCGCGTACGAGGGCATTAGTGAAATCACGTCCGTTGGCAAATGTGCAATTGCCTGCGGTTGAAAAAGCCTCTTGGGCGTAAGCTATATTTTCGTCAATCAAAATTTGCATAAATTACATGTTTGATGTTTTACTTTAACTGGTTTTTCTAATGCTTTGAAATAAAATAAGATACATCAATAAAAAATTTGATAATAAATAAAATATTTTTTAATTTGCAAATAATAATTTACGTGAAAAATAATTTAAACACTCAAAAGAATTTAACTTAGTTCGACTATAAAAAAATATTTATTCACAAAAACTAAAGCTATTATGAAAAAAACATTAGTTAGTATAGTTTTAATTTTCTCTCTGATTCTACTTTTTTCCGGCTGTGAGTCATCTAAAGAAAGCCCCACTTCATCTGAGCTGACCGAGGTAACAATTTCGGGAATGGTAATTTGGGCTCAAACTGGGGAGCCGTTAGAAGGAGCCACAATTAAAATTACGGATGGTGACACATTGACCGGAACAGTAACAAACAGTCAAGGAAGTTATTCCACTGTCTTCAAAATTGACAGGGATAAAGATTTGATATTAATTGCTTCAAAGGGCGGATTTTTACCCGATACGGTTACGGTTTTCGCTACAAAAGATAATCCTTCGTTGGAAGTACCGGTATTTCAACTGGAAGCCGATACATCGGCTGGAGACATACCATCAAATTCCGGTAATGCAGCTTCGTTTTTCTTGTTGGAACAGTCAACGGAAAGCATTGGTGTAAAGGAAAGCGGTGCATTGGAAAATGCGGAAATAATTTTTGAAGTTCGCGATTCGAACGGTGTACCAATCGATTTGGATCATGCTGTAACCGTCAATTTCAAATTCGGGGCGCATCCGGGCGGTGGTGAATATCTTTATCCTACCTCGGTAAAAACTAATACTCTTGGAAGGGCTACGGTTGTATTGAACAGTGGAACTATTGCAGGTGTTGTACAAATAGTTGCAGAAATTAATGCACCGGGAGGAACAATCCGTTCCAAACCCGTGCTGATTACAATTTACGGCGGATTACCTTACGAAGGATTGTTTAATGTTGCTTCCAGTCAAATTAATTATCCTGCTTTAGGTGTTTTGGGCTATCAGATTGAATTTGTAGCTTATGTTGGCGATAAATATTCAAATCCTGTACGGCCCGGAACAGCAGTTTATTTCAGTACGAATTCCGGAATAATTAACGGGGGCGCTTTGACTGATCATTTGGGAGTTGCGAAAGTATTGCTCTTTACCGAAGGAAATCCGGTGGATTCGGTTTACGGTCCGGGATTTTTTACCGTTTCGGCTTTCACTGCTGATGAAAATTATAATACTATCAAAACTCAAACATTGCGTCTTCTGAGCGGTGCACCCATTATATCTGTTGAACCGACGTCATTTGACTTACCAAACGGTGGTTCTCAATCTTTTAACTTTACGGTTAAAGATATTAATGGAAATCCCATGTCCAGTTCACAAATTATACAAGTGAAAGCTACGGGTGGTACTGTAGACGTTTCCGGCGATACCCAGATTAAGATGCCTGATGTGGCTTTTGGTTACACATCATTTTCATTTTCACTTTATGATTCTGACCCGGGTAAAGATTCACTTGTGTTTTCTAGAATTGAAATTTTGAGCAGTGGTCCTAACGGCAGAGAAAGTGTAGAGATTTTTGGATCTTCAAGATAAATTTGTAAGCTGTTAATTAATGGCCGGTTTATTTTCCAACCGGCCTTTATCTTTTTTCCTTCCTTTTTATAGCTGATATTGTATTAACTTCTTTAATTGATTATTTTAGCAAACCAAATTTTCAGCAGGAGTAATTATATAAATGGATTTTAAAACAAGAACTCATACTTGCGGAGAACTCAGAGAACAAAACATAGATGAGAAGGTTGTACTTAACGGGTGGGTGGATAACCGCAGGGATTTAGGTGGCGTTATATTTATCGATTTGCGTGACAGATACGGTGTAACTCAAGTAGTTTTCGAACCAAACTATAATCCTGAAGCTCACGAATCGGCAAAGGATTTGCGGACTGAATATGTAATTTCAATTGAAGGGAAAGTAAGAAAAAGACCCGAAGGAACGGAAAATCCCACCATACCAACCGGATTTGTTGATGTAATGGTGGATAAATTAATTATTTTGAATAAAGCAAAAACACCGCCGTTTCAAATTAAAGACAATATTGATGTAAATGAAGAACTCAGGTTAAAATACAGATATTTGGATTTGCGGCGGAATGAAATGAAAGAAAACTTGCTTACGCGCCATAAAATTTATCAGGTTGTGCGTAATTATTTCGACTCGAACAACTTTGTGGAAATTGAAACACCGGTATTGATGAAAAGTACACCGGAAGGTGCGCGTGATTTTCTTGTGCCCAGCCGTCTGCATAAAGGTAAATTTTATGCATTACCGCAATCGCCCCAAACTTACAAGCAAATTTTAATGGTATCGGGATTCGACAGGTATTATCAAATTGTAAAATGCTTCCGCGATGAAGATTTGCGCGCTGACCGTCAACCGGAGTTTACCCAAATTGACGTTGAAATGTCTTTTGTTCATGAAGAAGATGTTTTTTCCGTAATGGAAGGCTTAATGAAAGAAATTTTTAAGAAAGTTAAGAATATCGACATAAAAACACCGCTGCCACGTCTAACATTTGACGAAGCAATGGAAAAATACGGCTCGGATAAACCCGATTTACGCTTCGGATTGGAAATGGTTACATTAAACGAGGTTGTCAAAGATTCGGAATTCCGTGTTTTCAAAGATACAATTGAAAAAGGTGGTATAGTAACATCATTGTTGGCTAAAGGTTGCGGTGATTTTACAAGAAACCAATTGGACGTCTTGACAGCTTTTGTAAAAAAACTCGGAGCCGGTGGCTTGATTTGGATGAGAGTTAAAGACAACACTCTTGAAGCTCCAATTGCAAAATTCCTTACGGATTCCGAGAAACAAGGTATCATCAATACCTTAAATGCCGGAAACGGCGATTTGATTTTTATAATTTCAGGAAAAAAGCTGAAAGCCCTTTCAATTATGGGCGCATTACGTTTGGAAATGGCAAGAAGATTAAACTTAATAAATAATGATGAAAAACCGAACTTGCTTTGGGTAACAGATTTCCCGTTGTTCGAATGGGATGACGAAACACAAAGATATTATGCAATGCATCATCCATTTACATCTCCGAAACTAGAAGATGTTGATAAATTGGAAACCGGACCGGACAAAGTACGCGCACGTGCATACGATTTGGTGTTAAACGGAAATGAAATTGCCGGCGGAAGCATAAGGATTCACGATTCTTCCCTGCAATCGAAAATGTTTAATGCCCTTGGCATTTCCGAAGAAGAAGCCGTGGAAAAATTTGGTTTCTTATTGGAAGCGTTCAAATATGGTGCACCGCCTCATGGAGGAATAGCATTCGGTCTGGACAGAATGGTTATGTTATTAACCGGAAATTCATCCATCCGGGATGTGATTGCTTTTCCAAAGACTACCAGCGGAATTTCATTAATGGATGGAGCCCCCTCCCCGGTTAGTAATGAACAATTAAGGGAATTACATATCAAAATAAGAGAATAATTTCACTCTAATTACTGTTGGTTAATTTTCTCCAATAGATCATATTCGGCATTTCTGAACATGTAATTTTTACCTGAATGTAAAAATTACATGTTATTTTAACTCCTCATCGCAGAAATTTGTCTCTTTTCTAAAAATTTTCTTCCTTTTTCTCATTTTGAAAACCTTTATTCAGCTCAAATATTAAAAAAATCCCTCGATAATTGGGAAAATACAGTTGGATTAATTTTTGATATTGATATTAACCGGCTCGACTAATTGAAAAAAACACGTGGGAGAATAAATAATGGGTCAACAACAATTGTTGTTAATTGTACTGGGAGTCATAATTGTTGGAGTTGCAATAGTTGCAGGTATAGATTTATTTACAGCAAATGCAATTGATGCCAAAAGGGATTTATTATTACACGAATGTGTTGAACTTTCGAGTATGGCACAACAATATTATCGAAAACCAAAAGAAATGGGTGGTGGCGGAAAATCTTTTACAGGGTGGACTATCCCCTCAAATCTAACAAGCACGGAAAACGGACATTTTACAGCTGCAGTTAATTCTTCATCGGTGGTTATTACCGGAACGGGAACCGAAATTGTAACGGGAAATGATTCGGTCAAAGTGCAAATAACGGTCTATCCCGATAATTATTCCACTTTAATACTAAAGTAAAAAGAGTTTCTTTCGATAATTACATGTAAAAGTTACAAACGGTAAAAATTACATATGTATCATATTGAAAAAAAAGCTACAAGTAAACGATTTTGAACCATTTTTTAAGAATATAAGTTGATGAGGATCACAAAAACAACAAAAAAACAATGGAATTAAATTTTGGCACGGTTATTTCTAATGGAAAAGCGAACTCAGAAAATAATAAACAACCATCAACTAATTAAAGGAGTTATATAATGGGTCAACAACAATTATTATTAATCGTATTAGGCGTTATCATTGTCGGTATTGCCGTAGTTGTAGGTATAAGCGTATTTACCGCTAGCAGTTCAAACGCGAACAGAGATGCGGTTATTGCAGACCTAACAACTTTAGCTTCAATGGCACAACAATACTACAGAAAGCCGATTGCAATGGGCGGTGGTAGCAACTCTTTCGATGCTTCAACCGGTTCCGGCGGTACTGCATGGGATATCCCTGATCAATTGGATACTACTGCTAACGGTACTTATACAGCAACTGTATCCGCTCAATCGGTTACACTTGTTGGCACGGGTAACGAAAAAGGCGAAGACGGCACCAACCCCGTCAAAGTTACAATGGTAGTTGGACCTAATTCAATTACATCCACCACCATTAACAATTAAAAGTCAACTATTCATTTGTTCATTGAAAAGGCTAACAAATAATTATTATTTGTTAGCCTCTATATTTTAAATTAAGGTACGGATTATGATAGAACTAAGATTCAATGCAATAAAACCCAACGGACAATCGCTTGTAGGAACTATTACAACTCCATCCTACAAAGAAGGCAAGAAGAAAATAATGAAGCTTGCCGAAAAGCATCAACTTAAAATAAAATCAATTGAAAAGAAAGTTACTTTTCTATATAAAGTTAAAAAGGGTAATAGTAAACCTACCGTCGGGGAACAAAAAGCATTTAATAAAGAAGAAGTAATTAATGCCTTAACCAAATTGGGCTATCAAGTTGTATCCGTTAATAGAAAACTTTTCGATTATAGTCCAAAACCTCCGCATCAAGACATTGTATCGTTCGTGAAAATAAGCGCAGAACTGTTGGACCAGAAACTTCCTTACGGCGAAATTATGACTTTGCTGATTAATGACTTGGAAAACAAAACTTTGCGCGAAACTTTGAAACAAATTAATAACGAATTGAAAAAAGGTGCCGACAGTGAAGCTACGTATATGAAATACCAATCCGTTTTCGGAAAATTTACAGCTTACATGTTAGGACTTGCCTCAAAAAGCGGTAATATGGCCGAAATTTATAAAGCTACGGCAAAATTTTTGGAAAGACAACAAGAGTTCAGAAAAAGTTTAAGAAGTGCATTAATAACACCCATGGTTACACTCTTCGTCTTATTTGTTGCCGTATTGTTTTACGTGGGCTATATTTTCCCGGCAACGGCAAAATTATTTGTAAAATTCGATATCCCTTTGCCACCAATGACAGCCGCCACTTTACAATTTAGTGAATTTTTAATGGCGCATCCGGTAATGATTACATTAGCCATAATACTACCGCCAATACTTTTTTGGCAATTTTCAAAGACGGAAAAAGGGAAATTGTTTATTGATAAATATATTCTGAAACTTCCCTTGATGGGTTCCTTGATTCACAAAACGTTGATTGAAGTATTTTGCCGGGTTTTCTACACATTGTACAGCGGTTCGGCAGAAAGTATCGAGCCGATAAGAATTGCCGCCGAAGCAACCGGAAATAAATACTTTGAAAGCCAAATTAAAAACGTTTCTATTCCACTTATGATCAGCAAAGGAATTGGTTTGACCGATGCTCTTGAAGCAAGCGGGGTGTTTACCGAAACTGCGATTTCCAGATTTCACTCGGGTGAGGAAACGGGAACAATTAAAAATACCGCTAAACAATTGGCAAATTATTACGAAAGTGAAACTGTATTCAGATTAAAAAATGTTATTGAATTAATTCAAGTATTTATTGCAATGGTAATAATGATTGTAATGATCGGTTTAACACTTGTATCGGCCGAAACGGCAACAATTAGTCCCAAATCACCTGTAATGTAAACTGAATAGGTATGAAATGATCGATGCGAAACTGGAAATGACCGATAAAATTGGTTATCTCTTGCTCAAAAAGGGAATAATCGATTCCGATATTTTGGAAAAAGCGCTGCAAGTTAAACAAAACGACAAGAACAAACTCAAGCGTAATTTAGCCCAAATTTTGGTTCAAGATTTTAATTTTGATCACGATACCATTTTCCGTGAAGTGGCTGTGCTTTATGCATTCAAAGAGATTCAAATCAATTTTGAATCTTTGGATGATAAAAGAATAGAAGAAATGAAAAAACTGCTCGACAGTCAAGGTGATGAAGTAAAAAAAATGCTCTTGGAACACCGTGTTATTCCTTTCAAGTATGACGAAAATATTAAGGACAAACTTATTTTAGCTGCCGTCGATCCAACCGACCGTACACTTACGAAAATCGCTTATGCTTTAAATGCAAAAAAATACGAAATAAATTATATCAAAAAGAAAGATTACGATAAGCTGATTAATATTCTCGTACCTCCTGAAAATGAATTTCTTCAAATGATTGAAGAAACCGATGAGTTTTTGGAGGTCGATAGGGATGAAGATCTGAACGAAGAGCAACTAGAATCCGAAATAAACAAAAGTGCACTTGTAAATCTTGTGGAAGCCGCACTTGTGGAGGGTGTTCGCAGAGGTGTAAGTGATATTCATATTGTTCCCAAAAGTGGTAACAAAACCGAAATTCATTTCAGACAAGACGGAAAACTATCGCTCTGGTACACCCAGGAAAACACTTTACCCGAAGCCGTTATGGCTGTTGTAAAAGACAGATCGAAAGGATTGGACAGGTTCGAACGTGAAAAAGCGCAAGACGGATTTATCCAACGTGAGATTGATAACCATATTATCCGTTTCAGAGTTTCCGTACTGCCTATGGTGGGAACAGAACTAAGGAATAAGTTCGAAAGTATTGTAATACGTATTCTGGACGATAGAAAAGTAATTAAAGATTTGGATAAATTGGGACTTGTAGGTTACGCAAAAGATGCTTTCGTAAAAGCCATCAGTCAACCCCAGGGAATGGTGATTTTGACAGGTCCTACGGGAAGTGGTAAAAGTACAACTCTTATTGCCGCTCTTTATCAAGTTATCGATCCTACCAAAAACGTTTTGACGGTTGAGGATCCGGTCGAGTATGTAATTGAAGGTGCCCGCCAGCTGAAAATCGGACACAAAATGAATTTCGAACAAGCAATAAGAGCCATTCTGCGTCATGATCCCGATATCGTATTGGTTGGTGAGATGCGCGACAAGGAAACTGCTGAAACGGCTATTAAATTGGCAAATACCGGTCACTTAACATTTTCAACACTACACACGAACGATGCGCCCAGTGCCGTTGCACGGCTTTATAAAATGGGAATTGAACCTTTCTTGATTGCTTATGCGATAAATATAATTGTCGCCCAACGTTTGATAAGACGTTTATGCACAAATTGTAAAAGAAAAGTGGAAAACCTCGATACCAATTTAATCTCTTCCCTCGGGTTGGACATTGATGAATGGAAACAATATGAAATTTACGAACCGGTCGGTTGTGAAGAATGTCATCACACCGGCTACAAAGGACGCCTGGCAATTCACGAAGCACTCTATTTCACCAAAGAAATTCGCCAAATCATTGTTCAATCCGGTTCCGATGTGGACGAAGAATCAATCCGTGTGCAAGCGAAAAAAGACGGCTCTCAATCGCTTAGGGAAAGCGGGTTGGAAAAAGTTAAATTGGGTTTAACCTCGCTGGAAGAAGTCCTTGCTGCTACAACAGATGATTAAGCAAAACTTTAACTTTTTTGTTTAATTTGTGAATTAATAAATATTTAGCTTTTTTTTCATTTCTTATTAAATTTTTTTATATATTATTCGATAATAATATAAATAAATAAGCAATTTATATGCTAAACGATGCCAAGGCTATCCTTGCCGGATTTACCAAGCAGATCCCGCCTTCGGTTTTAGGACCGGAACGGGTAAATTATATTATTGATCATATCGATGAACTTTCCAACGAAGAGCGTATCGAATTAATCAAACTTATGAATTTTATACTTGAAACAATGGTCGAACGTGAGGCGTCGGATATTGAATTGGGTGGACACGGAACGGGTAATTTCATTTGGTTCAGAATTCACGGTAAAAAAGAAAGAGTGCAAGACCTGCCCCAATTTACCACGGATGAAGCTACCACTTTAATTGTTTCTTTGTTAAATGTGAATCAAAGACGGCATTTGCTTGTAAGCAGAAACCTGGATTTCAGTTACTCATTCCGCTACCTCAAAGAGAATGCGGATATCCGGTTCCGTGCAGACAGTTATTTCGAACTCGATTCCCTTACTTTGAACATGAGAGCCATTTCTTCAAAATTGCGCCCGTTGGAATCCCTCGGTTTTCATCCCCAAGCAGTTAAGGTAATGAGCCATTCTCATATCAAATTCGGTTTAACTTTAATTACGGGAATTACGGGTTCGGGTAAATCGACCACATTGGATGCAATAATTGACTATCATAACCAATTCGATCCCGCTCATATTGTTATTATAGCTTCCCCGGTTGAATATGTTCATAAATCGAAAGTTTCGATAATTAAACACCGTGAAGTAGGCAGGGATGTTCTCTCGTTTCAAGAAGGAGTTGTTCAATCTTTAAGGCAAGATCCCGATATCATTGTTATCGGTGAGATGCGCGACCCCGATACAATTATGGCGGCCTTGGAAGTAACCGATACCGGTCACAAAGTATTCTCCACGTTGCACACATCCAGTGCGGTTGAATCGATTGACAGAATTATTGCGGAAGTAAATCCGGCCGAGCAAGAAAGGGTTCGAATGAGATTGGCTGATGTATTGGTCTCTGTTGTCTCACAAAAATTAGTGCCGGGATTGGATGGGAAACTTGTGCTGGCGAAAGAAGTGCTGGTGGTAACACCCAGCGTGAAAGCGGCAATTAAAAATAACAATACCAGTGAAATTTATATGATGATAAATCAATCCGGTCATCTCGGGATGATTACGATGGAACAAGATTTACTAAGATTATACCAACAAAGAAAAATCTCGAAAGAAAGCGTAATTGCATACGCTAACAACAAAACAAGAATACGCCAATTATTAAAAGCGGTCTAATCAATGAAACCAATTGTATGTATTTCATGTGAAGGCTCGGACACCAAAGTGGTGTTATTGACCAAAACCAAAGACGGTGTTAAAATCGATAAAGCCTTTTCCGTTAGTATGTCCCAAACCGATAGCATGCCCTCGGATGGTGGCGAAGGAAGCGGGGGTTCGTTTAATCTTGATGACATTTCCGATGATTTGGCTTTTGATGATATCGGACAAATTGACGAAGGGGAATCAAACGTTGATACCAGTGATGTAGGCTACATTGCTTCGGCGTTAAAAGATTTCGATCTAAAAAAAAGTGAATTTATCCCAATTTTAACCGAGCCCGTTGTAAATTATCATTTTTATGAAGGACAAAAAGAAAAAGACCGGAAAAAATTATTAAAAACAATTATTGAAGATATTAATCGTACTAAAAATATTACAGTACGTGAAGATTACATTGATTTTATTGAACTTGAAGATGGCACTTACTTTGCCGTTTTTATTCAAGGTGAAAACTCTTGCGTTAATACCGTAAACTCTCTGGCTGCTTACAACAACAGAAGATATTACAAAATCCCCACTATCAAAAATGCCGAAACCGCATTAGCACATTACGTCGCAAAAACCAATAAGCTTTTTCCCGAAGATAATACCCTTATACTTTACACCGGTAAAGATTACAGTAAATTGATTTTCCTGAAAGGGAACAACATTGTGCATATCGGTTCAACCTTGGATGTGGGAACCCAGAACTTGCACACTTACGATGTCTATTTTTCCAAAATTCTCCTTGAAATGGAAAACGGCAATATCCCGCGGCTCGATAAAGTAATACTCTGCGGCGAGGATAACTCGGAAAATTTGATTCTATCATTTTACGGAACTTTCCCCGAAGCCGATGTAAGCGAACTGGTATTTAAAAACGTTGATACAAGTGACGTTGATGCAAATATAAGGGATAATTTATCATCATTTGCAATACCGCTTGCCGCCGGATTGGAATATTTCGAAGAGAAAACTTCAAAGGATTACCGCGGAATAAACATTCTGCCACGTTATATTCATGAAAACCAAAAAGTCCTTCAATTCGGTTGGCACAGTTATGTGATTCTCCCTCTGATTTTTATTGCCGCATTTTATTTTACTTTTACAATTTTAAGCAATGTTAAAACTATTGATGAGAAAGAAAAAGAACTTGCAAGACTAACCAAAGTATGGAATGAAAACGAGGCTCTCACGAATGAAATAGTCAAATACTCGAATCGAATTGCCGAATTCGATAAAACCCAGGAAATCCTCGATTCGGCTTCCGCCGGAACGGAGGTCTGGAATAAATCTTTGATGAAAATTGCCGATTTTATGGAAAGAAGAAGGAATTTCTGGATTACCAAAATGGAATCGGTCGGTAAAGACGAAGTAAAAGTAGAAGGCTATACTCTTTCCAAACCGGTATTAACCGAATTCGCCGAATACAATAAGTCTTCTTTACTTCAAAGCATTAAGCAGGATCAACTCCGTGAAAAAAATGCTTATGCTTACGTCTTGCAATTCAAATTAAATAACGAAATGGTAAAGAAGAATGGACCGTAAATTAAGAAATACTTTACTGTTGTTGGTAATATTACTCCTGATTGTTATTGGGGGCGGTATTTATGCTTTTTGGATTCAAAAAGATAAAATAACCGAACTGGATAAAAAACTGGAAGATATACGCGTAAAAGCCGTTAATTCGGATGATTTGAAACTTCAACTTGAATCCGTTAAGAAAAAAGCGGCCGAATTCGATTCCGTACTGGCGCTAAGAAAATTCAACATCCCTATGAATTTAAGCCAAATTGATTTCTACAATTTCATAAACAGGGTAACGAGAAATTTTTCCCCTTTATCCAAATTGAATGTTGAATATGTAAAAAAAGAAAAAGCGAAAGAATTTTTTGTTTACATCTATAAACTTAACGGTGTAGCCGAATTTAACGACATATACAGATTAATATACGCAATTGAAGAAAGCAAACAACTTAAAAAAATTAAGAAAGTAAAAATGACAAATTTTGTTGAAGTGGACGACGAAGACATTCCCCATTACCTCGTTTCGTATAATATGTTTGTGTATGTGTATTTTGCCGATAACGATAGATTTGCAACTTCGAAAATGAAAGAAAACAGATTAAGACCTAATCCGGTTTATAACGTATTCTATCCGTTAATACGGAATGAAATACCGCCAAATACCGAACATTTATTGGATGTGCAATCGGCTCGTTTGTTGGCGTTGGTTCCCGACGGTGCATTCCTTGCGGATGCCGACGGTAACACTTATTTGTTATGGGAAGGTGATGAAGTTTATCTCGGTTACTTGACCAAAATAGATTTCGATAAGAACGAAGTTCACTTTATCCTTAACAAAGGTGGAATTATAGAAAAAGTAACACTCACATTGGAAAACGAACAAAAACCAAAGAGTAAAAAATGAAATCAATAATAATTTTTCTCGTAGCAATTATTTTATCAACACCTGTATCGGCTCAGAAACTGCTTGAAAAACAATTAAGCGGATATGTTAATCCGGAAGAAATTGTTACAATTTCGGAGACAACCCCGTTTAACAAAGCTATTGAGCTGCTTAGCAAAGTCAGTGAAAAATTAACGGGTAAAAAAATTGTATCGACGGTTGAATTAACAACACCGATTGGTATTAAAATAGAAAAAATGCCGTATATGAAAGCATTAACGATTATTGTGCAATACAACGACCTTAAATATGAAGAAAAGGAAGACGTAATTGTTATTAAGAAAAAGTTCAACAAAACGGAAAACCTTACTGCCGATGTTTATGCTCCCGTAACAACCCGCGAAGTTAATATACAAGCCATTTTCTTCGAAGCTAACGTTAAGGAAATGAGAGAAAGGGGAATTAATTGGGAAGCGCTGTTTTCCCAAAACGGCATTTCGATCGGCTCCGGACTGATTTCCTTTAACCAGGAAAAAGAAAACCAGGGAACGGGTAACCAAATTAAAGCGCCGGATTTCACAATTAAAAGCAATAACGAATTTAATATCGGTAATTTCAGCGGTACGGTAAGTGGAATATTGAAATTTTTTGAAACTGAAAACCTGGGTGAAATTATAGCAAAACCCAATATAACGGTACGTGATGGAATGCAAGGTAAAATACAAATCGGTTCGGATATTTCAGTTAAACAACGCGATTTTGCCGGTAATATTATTGATATTTTCTACCCGACTGGTACAATTATTGAGGTAACTCCACATGTATATAATGAAGAAGGTATTGATTTCGTTCTGTTAAAAGTTAAAGTCGAAAGAAGTTCCGCAATTCCGGATATTGTTAGCACCGAAATTAAGAGAGCAAAAGTTGAAACAGATGTTCTAATGTTAGACGGTGAAGAAGCGGTTATAGGAGGACTTTTTGTAAACGAAGAAACTACTATCAGACGTGGAATACCTATTCTGAAAGATTTACCATGGTGGGTTCTGGGTATTCGTTATTTAACGGGTTACGACCAAAAACAAGTTAATAAAAAAGAAATTATAATTTTATTGAAAGTCAATATTGTTCCTACTCTTAAGGAAAGAATTACTAAAAAGAAGGAAAATTTAATACATAAACAAATTATAAAAGACCACAAAGATATTGAGTTTTATAAATCAAAAGCCTTTAAAAAATTAGAGGAAGATAAATAATGGAAAAAATTCTTATTGTTGACGACGATATTAATCTTTGTACGGTTCTTTCCGAAGAACTGAACGAAATAGGTTATGATGCTCATTATGTTACAAATGCCGACCGTGCATTTGACTATTTGAAAAATAACAAAGTGGATTTGATTTTACTCGATTTGGTAATGCCGGATAAAGACGGGTTTTTTGTTCTGAAAAAACTCAAGGAAAACAATATAAACGTTAAAGTTATTGTGCTTACCGCCTATGCGGATGTTAAAAGCGCAATTGAAGCGGCAAAACTGGGAGCTGCCGATTTTATCAATAAACCTTATGATCTCGATGAGCTTATTATAGCCATGAGAAAAGTTTTACAAAAAGAAGAATATGAAAATTAATGTTAGATTATTACTTATTATATTCTCGGCTGTTGTTTTAATTTCCGTTCCTTCAACTCTTATTTTTTATTCCTCCGCAAAAGAACTGCTCCAAAAACAGCATTCAGAAGAACTGATAAACTCCGCCAACGATTTCATTTTTACATTTCAACAATCTTTACAAACTATCGATGAAGAATTCAGAAAACTGAAGAAAGTTAATAAACGCTTCGCCCAAATAAATCTTGATTCAACCGCATTGGATTTTATTCTTGTTGCCGACAAAAACAACAAAATTCTAAAAAATTATTCAACCGCCCAACGCAAAAAAGGTATCAATCTGAAAGTGGGTGATATTAAAGAATTCGTATCTTACAACCCGAGTGTAATATATAAAGTTGAAATGCTCGATTCACTCAAAGTAATTTACGGAATTAATGTAACTGCGGAATTTTTAAATGATTTAGCAAAACGTATCAGAGCCGAAGTGGCGTTAATTAATAACGGAATTCCAGTAGAATATTCCAATCCCGCAGAAAATAAAAATCTGTTGCTCAATATTATCGGTGCGGCAAAAGAATTGAAAAACGAAGACAATTTTACCGTAGTCGGCAAGGAATTAAAAGATACCGACTTTTGGGCAACGCACTATTCACCAACAAATTCGTTAGCCGATTCCAAACTGGATTTTTTGATTTTCTCGAAATCCAAAGAGATTGCCGAATTCCGCTCAACCATGGGTTTATTTGTATTGATTATTCTAGTTGCGGGAATTCTCCTTTCGATAATTCTGGTATTTCTGTTTACGGGGAAAATAAGAAAGCAGATTTCACTTATTGACGAAACCGTTTCGAAAATTAGTTCCGGTTCTCTTGATCACAGAGTGGAAATTTTATCCAAAGATGAATTGGGAAGATTAGGCGAAGCCTTTAACGGTATGCTGGACGAATTAAAACAAAAGGAAAAAGAAGAAAAAGATTATTCGGAGTTTTTGGCTCTCATAAATAAAAATCCCACTCTCTCCGAAATTTCAAATGCGGCATTGAAAAAAATCATTGAAACTACCGGTATGAATTTCGGCGCCTTGCACTTGGTTGAATCCGGTAACTTTAAAATGTTGGCATCGTACGGCTTCGGGAATAAACAATTCGAAGCAACTAAAAATATCGATTTGTACACAACGGCAATAAATGAAAAGCAACGTGTTGAATTCAAATTCACAAAGAATTTTCCGGTAGTTAGTACAGGACTTACAAAAATTCAGATAAAATATATTCTGATTCTCCCTATAATTTATAACAATGAAGTTATAGCCATCTTGGAATTGGCATCGGAATGTGAACCGGAACAGAACGTGAATAAATATTTGGAGAACATACAAGAGCAATTGTCAATCGGAATTACTAATGCAAAAGCGGTAAAACAACTGAAAGATCTCGTGAAAGAATTGAAAAAACTAAACGATGCATATCATCTTAAGAATAAAAAAGTAACCGAACAAAATGAGGAATTGATTAGATTACACGAGCAATTAAAAACCAATGCCAAAGAACTTGAAAGGCAAACACAAAAAGCGTTAGAATCGGCAAAAGTAAAAGCGCAGTTTTTGGCTAACATGTCGCACGAGCTCCGTACTCCGCAAAATTCCATAATCGGACTGACCGAATTGCTTATAAACGATTCCGCTACCCCGGAGCAAGTCAGAAACAAATTAAAAATAGTATTGCGGAACAGTAAAAAGTTATTGAATCTTATTAATAACATACTCGAGTTTTCCAAAATAGAATCGGGCAATATCGAACTAAAAAAAGGGAAATTCACACTGAGCGAATTTTTGGAGGAAATTAATCAACTTATTGAACCGTTGGTACAAGAGAAAGATTTGCAATTTGAAATAACGGTTAATCCGTCTAAAAATTATTTGCTGAATGCCGATAAAACCAAGCTCGAGCAAATATTTTATAACCTGGTTGGCAATGCAGTAAAATTTACGGATTCCGGATTCATAAAAATAAATATTGAAATATCCGATAATAAAAGTTTTAATTTTGAAGTAATTGACAGCGGAATTGGTATAGCCGAGGAAAAAATCGAAACGGTTTTTGAAGAATTCCGTCAAGCCGAAGAAGGAATGAACAGAAAATACGAAGGTACAGGCTTGGGTTTAACAATTTGTAAAAAGTATGTTGAATTGTTCGGTGGAAAAATTGAAGCGCGAAGTAAGTTGGGCTCAGGTTCTACGTTCAGGGTTGAACTGCCCGGCATTGTTGAAAATGAACTTGAAAACGGAATTAAACAGGGCGACGGCGGAACTGAAGCGAAGGGAAAATCCGTTGCCGTACTGGCACAATCGGAAAATGTGACAAAATTTATTGGTGATTATTTAGCGGCACATAATATTGAAATTAAGTTTTCAAATTCGGAACCCGGATTTATTGAAGAAATAAAAAGTGCGGAATTAAAAGAACTGATATTGGATGTCAACACCGTTAAAAGCAGTCCGTGGAGTTTACTTTACGATTTGAAAAAATCATTTCATCTTCAAAACGTTTCCGTTGCCCTTACCGGAATAAACGAAATGGAAAATAACGGTTTTGTATTGACATTTTCAAATTATTTCACAGAAGATGCTTCTTTCAGAGAAATGATAAATTCATATCTCGTTAATCCGGATTTTGAAAAAAATTTAAAACAAATATTAATTGTCGGAGACGCTTATCTTAAATCTCTAATCGATGAGAAAGCATATACCGAATTCGAATTTTCTTTTTCCGAAGAGGTACAATCCGCTTTGGACATCACCGGTTCGGTACGCCCGCAATTGTGCATTTTGGATATTCTAAATCCGCAATTGAACACGTTGGAATTACTTTATGAACTTCAGCAAAAAAAATATATGCAAGTATTTGTTGTTTTTAAGCACAGACCTAATGAATTTGAAAGTAATAAATTGAATGAAGATTTGCGGATATTGTTCGAGCAACATAAAATGCATCCGATGGATATTTTGAAAATGATAAGGGACAGTTTGCACTTGAAAACCCAAAAGCTCGAAGCTGAATATTTTATCACGTCCGAAACAACCGGATTGGTCACGGATGAAAAAGTGTCTGCTCAATCCGGTGAAAAAGTAAAATCCATTCTGGTAGTTGACGATGATGAAGACACGTTGTACACGATCGGCGAAATTATTAACAGTCTAGGTTACAAAGCTATTTATGCCAAAAACGGTTTGGAATGTATAGAGATTTTGAAAAAAACAGTGCCGGACTTGGTTTTGTTGGATATAATGATGCCACAGATGGACGGGTTCGAAACAATAAGAAAAATAAGAAAAGATTATAAATTTAAAGACTTAAAAGTTTTTGCTCTTACTGCTTATGCCATGTTATCGGATAAAGATATTTTGGAACGGAACGGATTTGATGATCTTATAACAAAACCGGTTAATATTGTTCTTTTAAAATTCAAATTGGAAAAATTGTTTAATCAAAAAGTGAGTATAAATGAGTAATACAATATTAATTATCGACGACCAGCCGGAAAACGTTTTTGTGTTGCAAGACAGATTGGAACACGAAGGATATAAAGTAATTACCGCTTATGACGGGCAAAGTGGAATAGATAAAGCCGTTGAAGAACATCCCGATATAATTCTTTTGGATATTATGATGCCCGGAATGTCCGGTTTCGAAGTTTGTGAAGTACTTACGAAAAACGAAAAAACGAAAAAGATACCAATTATAATGGTAACGGCACTTACCGGTTCGGATGATATAAAGAAAGGTTTGGAACTTGGCGCTTACGATTATATCAAAAAACCGTTTAACAGGGTTGAACTTCTGGCCAGAATTAAATCGGCGTTACGGTTTAAAGAGACCCAAAACTTATTGTTGGAATTGGAAAAAATTAATGTATTTTCCGCCACTGTACGTACAGCCAACCATAAAATTAAGCAACCGTTAACTCTTATTAACTTATCTGTAGCGGCTTTACGGCGGGAGTTGGGCAAGGAAAACATCTCGAAAGAACAATTGCTCAAAAGGGTTGATTTTTTGGAAATTGCAGCCAAGGAAATTGTTGAAGTTCTTGAGCAATTAACTTCAATTAAAAAACCGGTTATTAAGGAATATGTTAATAATTTAAAAATGATTGATATTCAATCGACCGCCGGTGAAAAAAAATCAGCCGATTAATTCGCGCACTATCGATAAAGCTTTCTCGAAATTGTACGGTTTCTGCAGGTAACCGTTGGCAAACATACTCCATTGTTTTTTATCCGATTCGTCAATTGAGCCTGTTGACAAAACAACAGCAAAGTTAAAACCCTTTTCTTTCATTTTTTTTATGCATTCTACTCCGTTTATATCGGGCAACTCCTTATCAATAAGTAATAAATCAATTTTATTATGTTTGAGTTTATCAAGTGTTTCTTCGCATGATGAAGCTGAAATTACATTGTAATGATAAGATTCAAAAAGGTCATACAGTAAGCTGGCTAAAGCTTTTTCATCTTCGGTAATTAAAATTGTTTTGCCGGAATGGTTTTCACCGGATTGTTTTTTTTCCACCGCTGGGAAATAAACGGTAAATTCCGTTCCCTTCCCGGTTTCACTTGATACGGTAATCAAGCCGTTGTGTTCCTCAATAATGTTTTTTACGTTATCAAGCCCAATGCCACCCGAATAATTTTTAATTTTTGTGGTAAATCCTCTATCGAAGATTTTATCGATTAAATTTTCCGGTATACCAGAGCCATTATCTTTCACGCTTATTACTACATATTGTCCGGCTCTTATTACCCCGTTATTGGTTTCAATTTTCTTATCAATAATTTCATTGGCAGATGAGACGGTTATAACACCGGAATTGTTTATTGATTCTTTTGCATTGACGCACAAATTTAATAATGCCGAGTATAGATTTGTGTAATTGCCGTAAATGTCATTCAGGTTTTTTTCAAGGTCAAGCTTAAATTCGATATCTTCCGGAAGTGTTAATTTGAATGCGCGAGCCAAATCTTTCAACAAACTGTTAACGCCGATTCTTCTTTTTTGCACAATCGGGTCGTCTTCAATATTCAAAAGCGAACTTACGATTTCAATAGCTCGATTTGAATTGTTGGAAATGTTCTCAATTAATTCACGGTTTTGGTCATCCTTCGAAATTTTGGATTTCAGTACATCGATGCTGTTAAGAATGTTGCTCAGAATGTTATTCAAATCGTGTGCAAAACCTTTCAACTTCAAATTGAGAAAATTCTGCTCAAGTTTAGAATCGTCATTGGTTTCTATGATTGTAATGAGTTCGTGTTTATCATTATTTGTTACGGGTTGAATAAAAATATTGGTTTTAAGTTTATCCGAATACAAAGTAACGGCTTTGTTTTCAATGGCTGGAGGGAGTTTGATGAATTCATTTATATCGGAAGGACGTTTAATGTGTTTAAAAAATCTGAGAAAGTAGGAATTGGTCCACACAATCTCGCCGTTCAATTTGGTAACGGCAATTGGCTGAGAGATGAAATTGAAAATTTTATAAACCGGACCGGTTGCAGTTATGTCGGGCAGTTCTTTCAAGCCATCCTATCTTAATTTATATTTTTTAATTTTTGAATATAATGTTTTTTGACTAATTCCCAAAGCCCTGGCTGTATTTTCTCTGTTCCAGTTATAAATTTTCAAGGCTCTTTTGATATGTAGGCGTTCAATTTCTTCGAGGGGCAGTACGGTATTCGAGTCCGGTCTCTCGTATTCCGTCAACGGATTGTTGGCTGTGGGTAGATTTAAATCGTGTGGAGTAATTACATCTCCTTCCGAAAAAATAATTGCCCTTTCGATAATATGTTCCAATTCCCTTACGTTTCCCGGGAAATCGTAATTAAGCAATTCCAGTTGAGCTTCTTTGGACAATTTTTTAATTGCCCGCACGGACGATTTTTTTTGTAAGAAATAATTTGCCAGCAACAAAACATCTTCACCTCTTTCCCTGAGCGGGGGAATGTGGAGGGTGATAACGTTAAGCCGGAACAACAAATCTTTACGAAAAGTTTTCTTTTCGGATTCTTCCATAAGATTTTTATTCGTTGCACCTATTATCCTCACATCCGATTTCATCGAAACAACACCGCCGATTCTCCGGAATTCACCGTTTTCCAGAAAACGGAGAAGTTTGGGTTGAAGTGTAAGACTCAGTTCACCGATTTCATCGAGGAATAAAGTTCCGCCGTCTGCCAATTCTACAAGTCCGGGCTTTGATGTTTTCGCATCGGTAAAAGCCCCTTTTTCATATCCGAATAATTCACTTTCGATCAATTGATCGGGAAGGGAGGCGCAGTTAACAGCAACGAAAGGTTTATCTTTTCGCTTTGAGTTTTGGTGGATAAACTCGGCGAACAATTCTTTCCCGGTTCCGGTTTCTCCCTCAAGCAACATATTCGAATCGGATATAGCCGCTCTTTCGGCAAGTTTTAGAATTTCCTGAATGGATTTGCTTTCCCCTACAATTCTGCCCTGTGTAAAGCTTTCCACTTTGGTTTCCAGCACACTCTTTTTGAGTAGGAGGTCGCGGTGTTCAACAGCCCGCTGGATTGTTATAAATAATTGTTGCGGGATGTATGGTTTTGTGATAAAATCGTAAGCGCCCGATTTTATACAGTCAACGGCGGTTTTTATTTCCGATTTTGCGGTTAAGATTATTACTTGCAAATGCGGTTGATGTTCTTTAACGTATTTCAATACTTCTTCCCCGGAAACTTCTTTCATTTCCAAATCGAGAAGGAGAACATCGTATTTTTTGGAATTAATTTTATCGATGGCGTACCTGCCGTCGTACACGATATCCGCGTTGAAACCTTCGCTTATGAGTTCTTCTTTAAGCAAATAACATAAAGTTTCGTCGTCGTCGGCAATTAAAATGTTTATATTTCTTTTCATCGGCGGTAAGCAAACATTCCCTGATATTAATTGTATAAATATAAAGAATTTTATTTGAGAGAATAATAAAAGTTAATTTACTTTCTTCTTCATACTATCGAAAAAAATTTTTTTGTATTAAATGATAATAAATATTAAATTTGTGTTCCAAATTTTTTTGGGCGCGTAGCTCAGTGGTAGAGCATCTGCCTTTTAAGCAGAGGGTCGGTGGTTCGAGCCCACCCGCGCTCACACGAACCCGGCAAAAGCCGGGTTTTTTTGTTTGGTAAAATGATATTCACTTCACCGGAATTCCAAACTTGCCCTTTCCCGTCTGTGTTACGTTTTTGCAGCTTGAAATTTATGTGCCCGCAAAAAATCTCGCAAGAAAGGCGGAATAAGTCAACTGAAAAAAGGTCTGAAGAAAATGACAATAGCATT
>Ga0256833_1000760_pt1 | contig 24743 bp, 29 predicted proteins | sample 356284metaG_FD_190535 | JGI IMG/M metagenome (GOLD analysis project Ga0256833, IMG submission 190535) | Hydrothermal vent microbial communities from Mid Atlantic Ridge, Atlantic Ocean - 356-284 | ecosystem: Environmental > Aquatic > Marine > Hydrothermal vents | place: Atlantic Ocean: Mid... | reverse complement strand
ACCTGCTGGGCGAGCTGATTAAAACGCTATCGAGATATGGTTCGAGGCTGGACGATGCCGGCAAGGAAGGTATAGTTGAGCTTCTAGACATGTTCACGGAAGTATTCCATCACGTCACAAGGCTCATTGTTAATCCAAGCGTGAAACGGCTCATCTACGCGTTAAACCTCCTACACCAAGCGAGGAGCAGGGCCGAGCAGCTAGTCTTTAGCAGTAAAAGCCCGATAAATGCTGCTATAGTTGTTAGGCTCGACGATGCTATGAGACTACTAAACATATCATTATACGTTGTGCTGTGCAAGATACTTGTCGAGGCGTCAGAAACAGGATCAACAAAATAACAATTCTGCATCGCAGCATGCCCCAGAATGTAGCCCTGCAGGGGGACGCACAGAGGTTAGAGCGTAATGGGCAGGACATGGAGCACTATTATCGATCATATATTGTTACGGGAGAATATGGCGCATAGGCGCATCCTTAGAGTTAGCGTTTCACCCCGCTACGCCGCAGTTCTAATAGAGGGGGACATACTGGGAGTAGCATACAGTTACGCGTTCGAAGAGTTCTGCCAGCCGCTAATGGTTGAGGGTGAAGAGCTCGGGGAAGCCATTGTAAGCCTATTAGAGTCGGACTGTACGGTGAGTAGAGCCATAGCACAGGCCGCCGCCAACGCGGTCGGACAATACGAGCTGCGGGAGGCCATCGCCCATGGGAGAACGCTGTCATGGAGCGAACTGTTCGGGCGAGAGTATGAGAGGGGCGCCAGGAGTGTACTGTTCGTCGGCGAGATAAAGAAGGTGCCTAGAATAGCCTTAGAGTCGGGGTTCGAGGTCAAAATAGTTGATAGGAATCCCCGGTCTCCCGGAACTCTTCCAGACTACTATTACTATAAATATGCTCCTAAGAGCGATCTCATAGTGGTGACAGGCAGCGCCTTCGCCAGACCGGATATTGACAGCCTGCTAGACACTGCCAAGCCGGACGCGATAATAACTGTTGTCGGTCCTAGCGCCAGTCTCCCACCAAAGGTTTTGAGACGGATCGGGGTGAAGTATCAGGCGTCAATACTTATCAAGGAGCCCGTGATGGTTGAGAGGCTTGTGCGGAACAACCAGGGGCATAGAACGTTTAAGCCGTACGTAGAAGACTTTATACTCGAAATATAAATTTTTAATACCAAAACACTACATATCCTAATGCTATTCTATCACAACTAGCCTATTATATTAAACGATTGGTTTAGGAGGAGCCCGGCCCCGGTTTGGGGGCCCTGCGGGGCCTCTCGGACCCCACTGGGCGCCCCAACGCGACCGGCTTAACTTCCGGGTTCGATATGAGTCCGGGTGTTACCCGGTCGCTCTGACCGGGCCGGGCAGGTAGAGTCTAGAGGGTTGAGGGGGTTATTAAGCTTGCCTCTTAGATGTGCTGTGAGACGTTAGTGGGAATTGCCTGGGCAGTGTTTGCCTGGTGTTACCCTGGCTTCTCCTCTACACCCCTCCACGGGCACATAAAATATCTCGTGGAGTCGTGGGGTGTACACTATGGTTGTAGGAGCCATTAAGAGGCTGTTCTCAAAGTCTAGCTGGAGCGGCGAGGAGGAGTACATGGCTGGAGTCCCCACCGGGGGCCTCCTCGGAGATCCAGGGCCCGACTTCGACTCCCTACTGGCTAACATAAGGATGGCGAGAGACGAGATAGACAGGCATCGTTTAATGCTAATGGATGAAATAGCGAGGCTCAAGCAGGAGGCAGTAGCAGCGTTAAGATCTGGGGACCGGGAAGGGGCCGAGATGATAGCGGCAGAGATCGTGATGAAGAAGAACCTGCTGAAAGGCCTCATAATCTACTATAAAGCGCTCAACCTGTTAGAGGTGAGGATAAAGACGACCAGGAACCTCGCCGACATAGTGCAGATAAGCAGGCTAATGGGCGAGATGGCAAGGGTCATAACGCCCTATGCTGAGGAGGCCGGAGCAGAATGGGCGGCCACAATACTGAAGACCCAGGAGATGCTAGACACCCTGGCCAGGAGCAACTCTATACTGATCGACACCCTGCCAAAGGCTAGCATGCCCCTAGCCAGGAGCGAGGAGGTCCAGAAGCAGTTCATGGAGATAGTCAAGGAGGCTAACATTGAGAGCGAGAGTCTGGTAGCAGATATTCCAGCACCCATAGACTACGAGGAGCTAGAAGAGAAGCTCATAGACTATATCAGGGCTAACAATGGCGTCATAAATATCAAGAAGGCGGCTAAGGCTCTAGGTGTCTCGCCTAAGATCGTGAAGGAGACACTATACAGGCTCGTGAAGAAGGGCGTAATAAAAGTATCGAAGAACGGTGGGGGAGAGGCTGAGGCCACCCCCATGTGAGGCCCAACCTTTCCTATCATATGGGAGGGACCTCCCGGTTGGGCTGAGGGGGTGATACGGTATGAGCAACTATGCGTTCGAGGAGCTGAACAGGATCGCAAACGAGAACCTGCTTGCTGCCCTCCAGGCGAAGAAAAACGGGGATTATGATATCGCATATGAGAAGCTTAGAAGGGCCAAGGAGGCTTACGAGCAGATAGTACATCACTATAGGGACCACCCGCTCATAAGAACATACATAATAAGACTAAAAACTATTAATAATGAGATTAGAAAGTTGGAGAAAATGAGAATAGCGGTCGAGGAAGCCGATAACGATGAAGAATACAGGGTGGAATTCACCAGTGGCAAAACAGAAGATAAGACCAACGCCTCTCCCGAGCTGCCAAGCTTCGTGGAGACCGGAGCACCAGCCAACATAAGGTTCGACGATATTGCAGGGCTAGAAGAGGCTAAGGAGGCAATAATGGAGAGCATAGTATATCCTATAAGAGAGCCAGACCTGTTCCCGCTAGGCTGGCCACGGGGGATACTACTCTACGGTCCACCCGGCACTGGGAAAACGATGCTCGCAGCAGCGGTGGCCAATGAGGTCGAAGGAGAGTTCCTCTACGTTGATGCTGCGGGGATAATGAGCAAATGGCTGGGAGAGGGAGAGAAGAACGTGAAGAAACTGTTCAAGTATGCGAGAGAGAAGGCTAAGAATGGGACACCAGTAATAATATTCATCGATGAGATAGACGCCCTGCTAGGAGTGCATCAGAGTGAGGTGGGAGGAGAAGTCAGGGTTAGAAACCAGTTCCTCAAAGAGATGGACGGCCTACAAGATAAAGGATCGAAAATACACGTCTACGTGATAGGCGCCACAAACAAGCCCTGGAAGCTTGACGAGCCGTTCATCAGACGGTTCCAGAAGAGGATATATGTGCCACTACCAGATAGGGAGGCTAGAATACAGCTGTTGAAGATGCTTACAAGCAAGCTAAAACTGGACAAGGACGTAGATATTGAGAAACTAGCGGACATGCTGGAAGGCTATAGTGCTAGCGACATAAAAGACATAGTTACCGACGCCCATCTCAGGACGGTGAGAGAATACTTCAAGACCGGCAAAGGACCCAGACCCGTAAAAATGGAAGATTTCGAGCAAGTACTAAAAAGAAGGAAGCCAAGCGTGGACAAACGAACACTACTACTATACGAGAAATGGTCGCAGGAGCACGGCGCAGTCTAGAGCTATTTGAACGCGACAAGCCCCAAAGCCCTCCTATCATACTTTATACTATGGAACCCGACTCTACGCAACTTCCCGGCGATCTTACCGGGGAAATCGTACCCTCTCCTCCTCCCCGGCTCTCCAGTGTAATGGTATAGGATCCCGCCCGGCCTGAGAACCCTATAGAGCTCGGCATAGAAATCCTCGCTATACAGGTCTCCGGTTCTCCCGGTAAGGCGTGGGGGATCATGTATTATCCTGTCAAAAGAGTTAGGCTCCAGGCCGCGCACGTATTCCACTACGTCAGCGTTCACAGTGGTGATCCTATCGTCTGCTAGCTGGTGGCTCCACGGGTTGTACTCTGAAATGAGTATCACGTTCACATCAACCTCCACGGTGACCACGCTAGCTGCGCCCGCGAGCACGGAGAATATCGCGGTATAACCCAGACCTGTACACGTGTCTAGAACCCTCACGCCCCGCCTTATACGGGCCGCCCGGATCTTTGCACGGGTATCACTTATAGGGTCTGTGCTGGCGACCCTGTGCATGTGTATGCCGTTAATCTCAAGCGTCGGGGCCGAGCCCCTCCTAGTAGGTGCAAGCTTATAGTACCCACCCTCAGAGCGAACCTCTAGCGGGAACCACGCCCCAGAATCATAATATAATAACTTATTATTCGACAAACCAGCAGACTCTAGACCGCCAACATTAGCGGTTACCTCATCAATGCCCATACAGTAGGAGACACCGCTTATAGTACCGTCCACGCCAAGCCGAGCCTGCCCTCTACTATGCCCAACCTCAACAATAATATTATCCCGCAGAGGCCTACCTTTCCAAGCCCCTACTATACTGCTTGCCTCCCATGGGGCTAGGACTACCGCGCACTTTGGAGAGTATTTATAAGTAATCATGACCCGGCAATCCCCCAACACTATATATCCCCGACCCTGCAAATCCTATTTTAAACCGGAAGCCTGGAGAGGGGGATCGCTAGTGATACTCAAACCTTGGAGAAGCGAGGAAGAGGATGAGGAGCTAGAGGAAGAGGAGTGGTGGGAGGAGGACGAGCTGGAAGAACTAGAAGAGGATGAGGAGCTGGAGGAGTTCGAGGAAGAGGAACTAGAAGAGGAGGAATTCGAAGAAGAGGAGTTATGGGAGGAGGAAGAAGAGGAAGAATAGCAGGCACACCAACAATTACCCTATAGCATACTCTTTTCCCATATCAGGCTACTCCTCTAGCATTACGCCTCTCAAGTCGAAAAACGAGGAGCCAACAATCCTGACCCTCGACCTTATAGGGGCAACGTCTATGGTCGCACCCGGAATTATAACCGGGAAATAATTGTCGAGCCTACCGGTAACACCGTTCTCCCTGTACGAGCCAGACACTATAGTGGCTTCAACGGTTCTACCAACGTAGGACCCGTATATTTCGCTTCCTATCCTCTCGATCAGCCTGGTAAGAGTGGTGCTCCTAGCCTTCTTTATACTGTCGGATAGTTGGGGCATGGAAGCAGCCCTGGTGTGGGGTCGAATGCTGTACTGTGCAAGGTGGACTCTCTCGAAGCGGGCCTCCTCCACGAGGCTGACAGTATCGTGGAAATCATCTTCCGTCTCGCCAGGATGCCCAACTATTATGTCCGTTGCGAAGAGAGAGTCTGGAAACCTGGACTTCACGTTGCGATGAATATTTTTGAAATCCTCTACGGTATACTTTCTACCCATTATCCTGAGCACACGGTTAGACCCGCTCTGTACCGGTATGTGGAAGAACTTGTAGACGCGCGGGTCCATGTATACGTCTAGGAGGCTGTCTAGTATCCTATACGCTTCCTCCGGGGTCATCATTCCTATCCTTATCCTATAGTAGCCTTCAACCTTATCGAGTATCATACCCACAAGGTCCGCGAGGCTCGGCCTCCCTGGAAGGTCGACCCCGTAGGCGGCAGTATCGGTCCCGGTCAGCCTTATCTCAACCGCGCCCTGCCTGACACTCCTCTCAACCATTTCAACAATAGCCCGAGGCGGGTAGCTCTTCGGCCAGCCTCTGGAAACCTTGGTTATACAGTAGGCGCACTTGTTCCGGCACCCCTCCTGTATCATTATCGTGGCTATCCTCCCCCTGGCAAGCCTCATAGGGGTAACACTGGTATCCCTCTCACCGTCCAGGAGGACAACCCTTCCCGGAGCAGCGACGGCCTCAACAATCCTATGCGCCACCTGTGGGGCTAGCAGGCTCGCGTCCGGGGCAATCCTAGATATTAGGCCGGGGCGCGCCTTGGCCAGGCACCCTGCAACAACAAGCTTCCTCCCCTTAAAACTCCTAGATATCTCTCTAAGCCTATCCGCTATTCTCTGCTCCGTATCGAGCCTCACAGCGCACGTGTTGATAATAATAACGTCCGCCTCATCCGGGCTATCAACCCTAGCATAGCCGGCTCTACCCATCAGGTCCTCCATCAGGTTCGACTCGTACTCGGCCAGCGCACATCCATACGTCTCTAAGTAGTACTTTCCAGCAGCCACTTCTCCATGCCCCGGGGATGCGAGACCTGGCCCCGCACCTTTCCAGCACAGCTATTTTAACGTTCGAGTATGACAGCCTTCATAAAGGGTGTTATAGGCTTGAGCGGAGAGGACACAAGCATAATTTACGATTATGAGAGGCTCCTCGAAAGACTATACCAGAAGGTCCCACCCAAGAGCGGCACGGCAGAGTACAGGATACCTACACCAGAGATTATGAGGATAGGTAATCAGACAATAATCAGGAACTTCAGAGAGATAGCCATGCGGCTCAAGAGGGATCCCACGCTCGTGGCGAGATACTTGCAGAAGGAGCTAGCTGCCGCCGGAAGCTATGACCCGAACACGGGACAGCTCGTTCTAAACGTGAAGGTGTCAAGGAAAGTCATAGCCAAGTTTCTCGATCTATTCCTCAAGAACTACGTCCGGTGTCCAACCTGCGGTAGCATAGACACGCGCTTGGAGAGGAGAGGGAAAACGTGGATTCTAGTTTGCGAGGCCTGCGGTGCAGAGCAGCCAGTAAAACCCTTCTAGCCAAATAATTGAAGCCTGTGGGGACCCCCGGAGCCCGCCCCTGGCGGAGCGGAGGATAAGGGCTTTGCCCCTTATACTTTGCGATGAGAGGCTCTCAAAGTGTGGCAAGGCTAGTACAAGTATGATGATTGAGTCTCTAAAGATCATTCTCAACCTCATCCCTCCCGGCATGGTAACAACCTACAAGGCTGTCGGGGAAGCATTAGGAGTAAACCCAAGGGTCGCCGGCCGGCTCCTAGCGCTTAACGACGAGCCGGTAATCGTTCCATGCCACAGGGTTGTCCGCAGCAACGGCGATCTGGGGGGCTACAGCGGTCCGGGCGGGGTCAGATTTAAAAGGATGCTTCTCGAAGCTGAGGGGGTAAAGTTCTGTTCCGGGAAGGTTTGCAGGGAGCACATACTTAGAAGGCTGCCCGTACCCTAAACACCTTATTCATACGGTGCGGGATCGATACTGAACCCTTATATAGGGTATACGGTAACCCTTAACGTTTCCCGGGATGCACATAAAGCGTGCGCTTCCCGAGAACATCAGGTAAGGGTTGGCATCTGGGAAGGTGGGAGATGGAGATGTCGCAGCAGAGGCCTATTCCGCTTAAAGTGTTGAGGCAGTACGTTAAGAAGCAGATCTATGTCCGCCTAAAAGATGGTAGCGAGTACGTGGGCACACTGCTCGCCACTGACAGCACAATGAACCTCGTGATGGACGACACTAAGCTTATAGGGGGTAACGGGAAACAGGTTCTAGCACACCTAGGGAAAGCCCTAATTAGGGGTAGCATGATAGAGTATATCAGCTTCAACCCGGAGCTCGCCGCAGAGGAGGCACTGATAAAATAGGGGCCTCCGAGCCACCCTCTACAAGGACCGGGTTAGAAGAAGCTTGTGAGATCCCTAGTGCGCCTCCTAGAGGAGGCTATCCTGTCCGAGAGAGACTTCAAATCTATCTGGACAAGCTTGATACCAGCAGTATATGCCAGCCTCACGGCGGACTCTGTAAAGCTTGGAGCAACAAGTATCCCTCTAACCCTCCCTGTTTTCCTCCTTAAAAACTCTAAGTACTGGAGTAATTGCTTGACCGCTTCTTCCCCGGCCCGGACGCGTTTGAGCTCTACTACCACGTTTACACCGTTCTTATCTATACCGTAAAGATCGATATAGCCTGGCCCGGCAGGCTTCTCGACCTCGAGAATTCTGAGGCCATCCTCTATTAGCTGGGGGTTCTCCTTCAAGTAGTCCCTTATCTCGGACTCGCTCATGTACATATAGAATGCTCCCTTCACAGGGTTCCCAATAGAGGTTATGGAGTACACCTTTTCTATCTCGATCGTCAGCGTCTCACGGGGATTTTTACGCATCGAGACAAGAACCAGCCTCCCCTCTACCGTTGAGACGGCGAACGTGGACCCGTCGGGCTGCCAGTTCTCCGGTTTGAACCCTTGAGGCCCATGGATAATGATGCTCCCGCTAGGCTTCACGACTATAAGACGGTCTCCCGGCGAGCTCCAGCTCGACCCTCGCCCCTTATAGTTCACGCTGCACCTGCAAAGTATAGCGGCGAACCTTCTCTGCTCCAGAACCTGTTTGAGCGTGCTGGCGGCCTCTTCGAGAGAGCCGGGCGTGTAGCATTCAGCGTTCAAGGCTGGCCCCCTCTTAGAATCCAGGGGTTCTGGAACGCTCTATTATCGATCTGGCGAGAACGTCGGCTATCTCGCCTATTCCAGGTTTTGATGCCTGCTGTTTGGCGTGAAGTGCTCCCATGTTGCAGGCGGGCTGTGGAATGGTCAGCCCCGAGATCCCTTTAGACTCTATAGTAAGCATTTCCTGGCATCTGCATTTCACCGGCTTATCTAGTACTTGCGATAAGAGTTCTTCTTCCACGGGGTCGCAGTGGCCCAGCCTGAGGCCTGCCACCCTCCAGTAGTCGACAACAAGAACAGGATAGCCGGGGTTCCTCGTGGAAACCCACTCTCTAACGGCCGCCTCGAGGGGGGTACTATTTCCCCCGTGACCGTTAAGGAAAACTACAAGTCTGGGTTTCATAGCGTCTAGACTGTCGAGAATATCTTTTACGATAGATACTATTGTTTCGAGGCGGAGACTGATAGTCCCCGGGCATCCACCCCACTCCGGCGAGAAACCATAGGGTAAACCATGGGCTAGAATACAGTTCAGACCATACTCCTCTATTCTATCGCAGACCTGTTCTGCTAGCGCGTCAGCAATGATATAGTCCGTGCCTAGAGGTGCACTGCAATGCTGTTCGGTACTGCCAAACGGCACTATAACGACGGGACTTTCCATTCTAGCAATATCGGTAAGGCTTAGGTCTTGGAGGCGTTTCAAACACAATCAGCCCCTAGCCTCTTGTACGCTTCAAGAGCTGCCTGCCGTGGGCTGTTGCTTTTTGTTATCGCCCCTCCGATAATTATAATTCTAGCCCCGCTGCGCGCTAGGGTTTCGACCTCGCCAGGCCTGATTCCCCCTGCTATAGCGATCGGGCCGGGGAATGCTTGGGAGAGCTTCTCGACCAGCTCTGCCCTCTGGCCCGCGGTGAGCCCCAGCCTTTTCTGGACGTCAATGCCTATATGGAACAGGGCGATATGCACGCCCAGGGACCATAGCCTTTCGGCATCGCGGATGGGATCCCTGCTACCTATAAGGTCGCCGTAAACTGTAACACTATGCTCTTCACCCGCCGCGACCGCCTCACGTATGGTCTCGTCGGGCGCGACTGCTAGCACGCTCACAGCGTCCGCACCATAACTGGCAGCCAGTATAGTCTCGAGCCTTCCGGTGTCCATGGTTTTCGTGTCCGCCATTACGAGGGGCTCTCCTGGGAGGCTGGATAGCATTCTCACACTGTTCATGCCGAAGCTTTTGATGAGGGGTGTTCCAGCCTCAAGTATTACTGCGGGCCCTACCCGGGCCTCTATTCCTGTGCGCAGCGCCTCCCAGGGGTCTATGAAGTCTAGTGCTACTTGAAGCAGCCTGCCACACCTTTCCAGGCTTTTCCCTAGCCTCCCCGGCACGTTCAACGGCCCACTACCCTCCACGTTTTGGTGTCTCTAGTGTTTGTTTAAGATTGTGCCCTCCAAGGCTCGACTGTGGAGAGTATGTCTTCTATATTCCTCCGCCAGAGCACGTTTAGAACCTTAGACTCTAGCTTTATAGAGTCCACCAGGTAGTACCCGCGCCTGCCTATTAGAGTGGAGTAGGCCTTTCTCGTGGCGTCTCTCCACATTCTCGCAACTTCCGGGCTCTTATCCCTTACCGAAGCTATCTCTAACGGTATCTCTATAATCGCAATGTCAGAGGTAACATTCAAGTCCAATATTGGGATGGGCAGGCCGTTCTGCTCGGCCACGCTGATAGCCCGCTGCGCGCCTAGCTCTTCTAGGATTTCAGCGCTAGGAGCACCTCCACGCTTAAGCCTGTAGAGTACTCTAGGGCTTGTTATGTGCCACTCGGCCTTCACACGGTCGGAGCCTAGGCCCCTGTTAATATTGTCTTCTATCTCGCCATAATAGTTGATCATGTATCTGGCACCGATAGCGCCCAGCTTGGCCAGGTTGAATACGCTGTTGAGCCCCTGGAGGGGATCGAACGTCCATTTTATGAGGCTGTGACCGTAAGACTCTATCACGAGCCTCCTCTGCTCGGTTTTGAGCAGGAAACCGATACCACGATATTTAACGCTGGGCGCCACACCTGTGGCATGACTATAGAAATAGTCTCGCGACGGCCACCCGTATGATAAGCCTACAAGCCTGCCCTCAAGGAATGCGCCTATAACGAGACCGCCATTATCCGCTAGGGCTCTGAGCAGGTGTGCCGGGGCCGCCTCGCGGTAGTCCTCCATGTTCCATGCTTGCCTCTGCACTTCCACCGCTTCCCTGAACTCTTCGGGCGCCAGGAGCCTTCTGATAGTTATTTTCGGGCCGCTGTCCAAGAAGCACACCATGAGTACGGATTGAGTAGTGCGGGAGGATTTTAAACGGTCCACAACCTTTGCGGTCGACCATAAATTTGGGAGGACGGCCAGCTTATGTGTTGGAGGGTTAAACCCTTATTCTCCATTAAACCCTCTTCCCGAGAGGGGGTAGAGGCTGTAAACGGAGGTGTATTTGGATGGCGGCAGCAGCTGCGGGGATGGATAATGAGGCGAAAATCCGGATGGCGATGGCCGTGCTCGCGAGTATTGTCAACGATACTGGTGTTCCGAGAAATATTAGGAGGGCGGCTGCCAAGGCCCTTACGTTCTTGAGGGACCCTACACTCACACATGCGGTGAGGGCTGCTAACGCTATTAGTGCGTTAGACGAGGTTAGCCAGGATCCTAATATGCCGTTCCATGCCAGGACGAAAATATGGCAGGCTATAAGTATTCTGGAGACCGTTAGAGACTAAAGAACAAATAATATTTAATTATATAAAAATTAATAGTATTTTGTTGTTATATACAGTGTTAAGGCTAGAACATGCTCTCAACCTGGCCGGCTAGGACAATTACAAGGTGAGAACCCTATTGGCCTGCGATACCGGCAAGGAAACAGTGAACGTCAGGGTTAGAGGCATATACGCTACAGCCCTGGCAGTCATGCTCTCAGAGGAGGGTTACAGGATAGTAGATGTTAGCAGGGTTCTGAAGGAGAGGCTGGGAATCCAGGGGGACGAGGGCCCTGCGCATGTGACTGTTAAGACTTTAGAGGAGAGGCTCGACTCTCTACTCGTATTTGGACACCCCTGGTGCAAGGGAGAGAAAATATATGATACAATTATTGAAAAACTTGGAGACCAGGTGTTCAAGGCTAAGAGCTCGCTAGGCAATAATGCAGTAGTTAGCGCCCGAGTCCTAGGATTCGACGATAAAACGGGCGTCGCAGTATTAGAGCTCCCAGACGGTAGGAGGACCCATGCAAGACTCTCGGGGAAGGCAACGCCCGGGGAGACGGTTATTGTCACGATAGTTAATGATTCGCCGTTTAAGCCTCCCCAGGTGAAGCATGAGGTCAGGATTGTAGGCGACTATGTCATAGTCTCCTATCCCGGGAAGATGGTGAGCTATAGCGAGTTTATCAGGGACGCGGATAGAAAGGCAGACCTGCTATTAACAGCAGGTTTCAACGCAGACCTCGAGAAATACCATGTGCACTTCAGGAGTAACAGTAAGGCGGCAGACCTCCATATTATTGAAAACGAGATCCGCGAGCTGGCCGGGAAGATAGAGGATCTAGTTAGAAACCCCAAGCCTGACAGGCCGGAGATACTGTTGAGAGGCGAGTTCCTAGGCTTCATAACACTACCCTCAACAGCCAAAGCCGTAATGGACGAGTACCGTAGCAGGGCCGCGGTCACGATCCCCCTACACCACTCTCTGAAGAGCTTCGGCCCGAGAGAGTCGTCGCTCGTGGAATGCGCAGAAGATCTTATTGAGGACGCTAAAATAACGGGCATACACGGGTTAATGGTAGCCTACCACTTAGCCAAGAATTCAAGGCTCGTAACAATAGACCATATAAGGCCAGACAGCAAAGCATACCGGCTAGGCCCGTTCACGGTGAGAGAGGCTTCCCTAGCGGAGAACAGCATCTCGCTAGTATTGGATAGAGAGTTCAAGAGGCCGGTAGTGCTCGACGGGCTCAAAATGGAGGTCGAACCTGGAGATAAGGGCGTGACAACTATCAGAACCGACTCATGGACGGTCATACACGAGTACTACACTAGGGATGGCGATCTAATCGGAGTTTACGCTAACATCAATACTCCGCCCGAGATTGGAGGTTCGACCGTTAAATATCTCGACTTGCTGATAGACGTTGTGAAGCGTGTTGGTAAGCCGGCAGAGATAATAGACAGGGACGAGCTTGAAGAGTTCTATTCGAGAGGACTAATAGGAGAGCCTCTCTACAGGAAGGCATTGCAAACCGCGGAGGAGACTAGGAGGCTCCTGGACGAGAAATACACGTAGCCAGGCCACCCGGAAACTAAATGGAAGCAATAATGCCACTCGCCGATACCCATTATTAGTGGATAATGAGGAGAGGCGAGCCCCAAGCTTAACTATCACAGGATGCCCGGGGGACAGGAGGAGTCATGGCTAGGATTTGCCCGCTATGTGGAAGGGAGACACGCCACACTATACAAGGCTTATGCCCCCAGTGCTATGTTGAGAAGTACGGCCTAGTAAGGTTCCCGGAGATAGTGGAATATGAGATATGCAGGTATTGTGGGAGTATCAGGATAGGGGACCGTTGGGTTCACGTATCATCGTTCGAGGAGGGAATAGAAACGATAGTAGCCCACATAGCGTCGAGACAGAAGCTGCCCCCCGGTTTCAAGCTCCTCTCTGCAGGCATAGAACGTTACAGGACACAGCCCAACTGGAGGACAAAAGCCGATATAGTCATAGTAGCTTCCTATGAGGGCGAGACCGTATATCAGAGGGGAACCGTTACAGTCCAGTTCAAGCCGAGCGTCTGCCCTGTCTGCAAGATACGGGTTAGCGGGGAATACGATACTCTCCTCCAGGTCAGAGGCAGGATCCCGGAAAGGATCGAGGAGAAGATAGTGGAGATAACGGCCTCTCTGGGACTCCAGGATTCGCTCGTAGACGTGATCCCGTCGAAGGAGGGAGTAGACGTCTACTTTACCCATACTGGGGCTGCGAGGAAGCTCGCGAGAAAGCTGGCCAACACGTATGGGGGAGTTATTTCACGGGTAAGGTACGAGGACGTGACAATATCGTCTACAGGCAAGCATAGGGCGAGAAAAACGCTTCTCGTAAGGCTCGGAGGGAAACACTAAAATTTAAAGCCAGCGGGACATGCCAGTAATACTACCGGCCAGGGCTCAACCGCGGCCCCGCTGTTAAGGCCCGGCGGACGCCCGAGAGTATGCTCGGGCAGGGATGACCCTTCCCGCGGTTATACGGGTAGGATCCGGGTGTCAGGGGCGGGGCACACTCCAACGAGCCCCCTCTTCCAAGTTCGGAGGCCTCCCATCTCGAACTACTGTTTAGGGCTCTCCATGTTTCTCAGGGAGCAGTAGAGGATTTTGAGCTTAGAGACTGTACGGATGACATTATAGTTCCCCCTCGGTATCTCGCCTTTCCTGGCCAGCCTAGCAATGATACTGGCGGCATCATTTACAGTTACGCCTAGTTTTAGGGCGAGATCGTTTATGTCTTCGGACTCTGCAAGTGCGGCCACAAGCTTCAGGTCCTCCTTGCTTGGGCAGGTAAGGGCGTAGGTTATTATCTCGTTGAGCATGCTGTACAGGGACTCTCTCACGGCCTCCCTAAGATCGTCGAAGCCGGCGTATAGCATGTCTGGAAGCACTATTATTTCCACACCCAGCCTTTCCGCGAGGGCCCGAGCCTTATCGTCGACGCCCCTGGCGATTATCATGGGTTTCATGCCGCTCACCGTGGCGTTCACGTAGGCCTGCCTTATTGATGAGACGTCTGCGCTACCGGCCTTGACTTCGACGGCATATCGCGTCCCGTCCCTGAGAGCTACAATGTCTATATCGCTTATCTCGACACCGTCGATAGTGACCGGAACCCTGGTATTCTCTACTACATACCCCATATTTTCGAGGAGCCAGACTGCGAAACACTCGCTGGATCTTGCAAGCCTCTTATGTTTTCCCAACCGGATGACACCTTCCGGCTAGCCGGAACAGAGTTTAACTATAGAAATCTTATAATTAACTGTACTATTAGGGGGAAAAAGCAGCGAGAAGCCCAGACAGGTATAACGTTGAGGCTCGCGACACTACAGTTCTAGACCTTTAGGCTTCCTCTGCTCTTTAGGCCTTATCTTTACTAGGCCGTAATGTATAGCGCAGTTTATACAGTAGCATTTTGTTACAGGATACCTTGTTATTATTGCCCCCTTCTTCTCGAGCTCTTCGGCGAGAGACCTGTCGACAGGACTGTACATTCTGGTAACGCATATTGCCTTGTCTGCGGGTACGAGCCTGCCACAGTTGTCGCACTGTATAACGCCTGTTCTACCCTTGGAGCCTTTCCGGCGGCCCCTGTTCTGCCTCTTTTTAGGCATCTCTCCTACCCGCCCTATCATTCATGCGTTGTGAGACTATTAAACTACTCCCATCCTGCTCCTAGTATGTCTTAGAGTATCTCATCCACGTGATAGCAGGCTTACCGCACACCGGGCATTTAGCATTATGGGCTGGCTCGAGGGGCCACGGCGTCCCAAGAGCTTTAGCGTCTAGCTCCTCCTCAAGCTTTAGAGCGCAGTTCTCATTGCCACACCATGGGATCTCCACTATGCCCTTTCTCTGCTCTATCCACTCTCTAGCCTCATCCAGGCTATGGGTCCTCAGTATCCTCCCCTTAAGGTAACCCTTAGCCCTACTGTACAGGTCCTGGTATATGCTGTCGAAGAGCTTTCGTACCTCGACTACGACCATTTCAGCGTCGACAGTCTTCTTCTCCAGAGTATCCCTCCTAACGAGTGTTACTTTCGACTCCCTAGCCTCGCGAGCGCCAATCTCTATTCTAACAGGAACGCCGCGCGCCTCCCAATAGTAATACTTAGAGCCCGGCCTCACATCTCTCCTATCAGTTCTCACCCTTATGCCCGCGTTTGCGAGCGCCCTCTCTACGGAGACTGTGAGATCCTCAACCAGCTTGGCATCCTCCGGCGTCTTAGCGGGGATCGGGACTATAACGGCCTGGACCGGGGCTATGCTTGGCGGTAGGACGAGCCCCCTGTCGTCCCCATGTATCGATATGACTGTAGCAACAATCCTATCGCTGATACCATAGCTAGTCTGCCAGGGGTAGTCTAGGCTTTCATCGCTGAGCTGTATTTTGAAGTCGAAAGCTTTCGTGAAGTTCTGGCCTAGATTGTGGACTGTCCCTATTTGGAGCGCCCTGCCATCGGGCATCACAGTGTCGAATGCTATAGTGTATAGTGCTCCAGCGAACTTGTCCCATTCCGGCCTTCTGGATACGACATACGGTATTCCCAGGCTGTCGAATATGCGCTTATACGCGTCTACAGCCTCGAGAACCTGTCTTTCCGCGTCTTCGAAGGAATCGTGTACTGTATGGGCTTCTTTGAACGTGGTAACCTCTCTCAGCCTTATGAGCGGTCTCGTCGCTTTAGTCTCATAGCGGAATATGCTAACTATCTGGTAGTACTTTTTTGGTAGCTGTTTGTAGCTTTTTATCCAGAACGATTCCATGTATGTGATGCTTGTTTCGCTTGTAGGTCGTAATGCCAGTTTCACGTCTAACGGTTTAAGGCCCCCATGTGTAACCCAGTATACTTCGTCCTCGAAGCCTTTAACATGCTCGGTTTCACGCTTGAGGAGAGCCTCGGGTATTAGTAGTGGGAAGAGGACCTCTTCATGTCCTAGACCGTCTAGGACGTCTCTTATCATCTCTGTAATCCTGCGGCGGAGCTGAAAACCGTAGGGCATCCAGACGCCCATACCCTTAACAGGATACCTGCCATAATCGTATACTTCCGCCTCTTCGAGCACCCAGTCAAACCATCTTGGAAAGTCCGACGCCCATTTCTCCCGGGACGGCTGGCTCCCCGCCAAAACCTAGCACCAGGTAGATCGTGGAGCGTTTCGGTAAAAAACTGCGTCTTACAGGTTTGCCCGGCAGAAACAATATTATATGATTTAGATTACAATACGAATATTACGAGCAGAGCTATTAGTAGCCCGTAGATTGCGATACCCTCACCGAGGGCAACATAGAGTAGCACTGTACCCGAGAGCTCCCTCTTCTCTGCGACAGCGCTTATAGCGGCAGCTCCAGCTACACCAACAGCGTATCCGCCTCCTATGCCGGCGAGGCCGACAGCTAGAGCGCTACCGATAGCCTTGGCCATTAGACTACTATTGCCACCGTTTGATCCTCCCTGTGTTGCAGCGCCAGCTATTACGGGCGCTGTGAGAAATGCCAAGGCGAACGCTGCTAGGGCTGCTAGGACTGTTACCGTTCTGAATCGCCTATCCGCGAGCAGCAGTTTGAGAGCCTCTTTCAAGGTCATCGTGTTGTTCACCGAGACTAGGAGTGAACAGGTTTCCTATTTAAAGTGTTATGTTCCACGGGCAGGTCGTCCCTCCTTAACGGTAGGACGAGGTAAGGTAAACCCCCGGGGCTGGATGCGACGAGCCCGGAAACTAATGCTGCTAACGGTGGGGGTGGGAGTATTGATTCTTAGCGATTACGAGATAATGACTCTTCTCAGGGCTGGAGAGCTCCGTATTGAGCCGTTCGATAGCATGATAGTCCGCGAGAACGGGCTGGATCTTAGGCTTGGAAGAGAGTACTGCGTGTTTAAAAATACCGGGAGAATCCTAGACCCGAGGAGTCCGGGTAGCGCTGAGGAGTATTATGATTGTAGAGTGGCTGGAGAAGAGGGGATAGTAATACCGCCGGGCTCACACGTCCTCCTCCATACCCTAGAGTATATCGGGCTGCCAAGCTATCTGGCCGGGCTGGTAAACCTTAGAAGCACCTGGGCACGGACCGGGATTTACGTGCCAGCAACAGTTGTCGATGCCGGGTTTGAGGGTCAACTGACAATAGAGGTTATAGGGTCGAGCTTCCCGGTTAGACTCTACCCGCAAGACAGGTTCCTACATCTTGTACTGGTGAGGCTGGGCGTGCCGACCATGAAGCCCTATAAGGGATCCTATCTCGGGCAGAGGGGTGTCAGGCTGCCGAAGTTCTTCTCTAACGCCTCCGGTTTTGGCTTTAGCCGCTGACCACGTCGCTATCAAAACAGGTTAATCCTCCACGCGTAATATCTCCTCGTAGCATTATTCTGCCTACTGGGTGTTGTAGTTGCGCCGGGCCCTTATTGGGATAGGGACTTGCATTGATCCCGAGTCCCTCCTAGCTATAGACGCTGTGGAGGTATCGGGGGAAGCACTGGAGCGGCTCGAAGAAACCCGGAGAGAGTATCTGGCTGAGGCCTCGAGGAGGCGTGTATACGGGTATTGTACCGGCCTCGGAGAGCTCCAGTACAAGACCGCTGGATGCCCGGATAACTGGGAGATGACTGTTTTGGACGAGCATAGTACGAGTGTCGGCCTCCAAGTCTCGTCTAGAAGCCTGTCACTATTATTCCTCAAGGTCAGACTCTTACAGCTGCTCCAAGCACCAGCCCCAGTGAGGCCAGGCGTCGCGGAGAGAATAGCGACAGCCGTTAACAGTGGGATCGCCCCGCTAATACATGTCTATGGCAGTGTGGGCGCTAGCGGGGACCTGGCCCCTAGCGCTGAAGCCTTCCGGTGCCTCTTCTACGGTAAGGGTAGGGCCTGGGTCGACGATAAGCCTGTGTCTTGCCGTTCAGCTCTCGAAAGGGCGGGGTTGGACGTGTACCCGTTACAGCCCGGGGAGGCGCTGGCGCTCATAAACAATACCGCGTGGAGCACTGCCCTCTGCTCATATAATATTGTCGGTTTAAAGAACGCCCTGGACGCTGCCCTGGATCTAGCGGTAAGACTGGTCACAGCAGTCAGGCCGAACCCGGAGCATTACATGCCCAAGCTTTTGGAGCTTAAAAAGTGTCCTAGGTGCGTGGATGTCGCGTATAAGCTTAACTCTCAGTGTGCGGGTAAGAGCAGGCTCCTACAGTACCCGTACAGTGTAAGATGTCTCCCCCAGATCCTCGGCTCGTTGCTTGACAGTCTGGACTGGGCGGAGAGGAAGGTGGCCGAGGAGGCCTGCTCGTCAACTGAGAACCCTACTGTGGTCGACGGGAAGGTATATCATAACTGTAACTTCCATAGCATTAGGGTCTCGCTGGCGTGCGATCAGGCGCTAACTGTTGCGGGACACCTTGCCAACCTGCTTGACAGGCTCGCCGCGCAGTTGATGCGTAAGAGTATCACGGGCCTCCCAGAGTTTGTCAGCACGGAGAATAGTAGCGTGGGCCTTATGATAGTCCAGTATGCTACTGCAAGCCTCGCAGCCAGAGCTAGAACCTTATCGCACCCGTCCGGGGTTGAGAGTATACCGACAAGCGGCCTCCAGGAGGATATTGTCCCGATGACGCCTATTAGCGGGTTAAAACTGTACGAGCAAGTCGAGAGCTTGGGAGCATCGCTAGCACTCCTACAGGTGATACTCGACAAGATAGACGAGGCCAGGAGGGGGCCGTTGTCGTTCAACAGCCTCCAGGAGGACATTATCGCTGCTCACAGGCGCATGCTAGCCAGGCTCTACCCTTACGGGCTACCTTTTACCCAGGATCCTGATTACGGTTCCGGCAAGATCCCCGTGGAGTAGGCTCCGGGGAACCCTGCGGCCAACATACTTGGGGTCTAGAGGATCGGAAGAATACATCGCCTCGCTAATAACCCCGTGGAACTCTACAGGGGGCAGCAAGGCTATAGCGCGGATCTCCCCGACACGTATCTCCCTAATATTCGTGACAACCGTTAACGCGATGTTCCCGGTCGAAGCCCTAGTAGTTTTCAGCTGGGTACCCTGTAAGGGTTCAACCCTAGTAACCTCAGCCCCGAAAACGTCTACAGCATACTCTGGATAGTTCGAGTCGCCCAGTCGAAGCCTCACAGGCAGGCCGATAAGCACGGAGAGGGCCCATCGGATCTCGGCGACAGCCATTTTCTGCCTGCCGTCAAGCCTCACCGGAACCTGGGGTAGTAGGAGGCCGGCGAGCTCCCTGGCAGTAGCTGAGATTTTCCTGGCTTCTTCGCTCTCCGCGGCCATGTCTGCCGGGAGAAAACTGTAACGGAGCCTCTTGAGGTTCTTACCCGCGGCCTCCAGGCTTCCGAGAACCCTGCTCTTATTAAGGGGCCATGGGAGACCCCACTGTTTAACCCTCCTAGACAATGTTGTGAGGGCGTACTCCGCCATCAAATACCTGTAATCGTTAGAGTCGACCATTGCCGCGCCACCAGTTAGACCCGTGGCACGGTAAAGCCCTAATGTGTGATTGCACCGGTCAGAATACTTGTATGTGCCCCGGGGGGCTGGTGGTATGGTGCTACAATATTCATACGTCCTACCATATCAATAGTATTCCATGTGGTGGGCCAGTATTGACGGTGAAGCTCGCGCTCGACGAGAACCACGGGTATAGAGTGGTCGGCCCGGCCAGTGTGAGGGTAGAATCTGGAACCCTACAAGTACTAGGTGCGGAGATAGGCGAGGGAGGCTCTCTCAGGATCCCCCAGCATCGTAGCTACTATCTATACTCGATGACGGGCAGGACTATTATTAGCGTGGAGCTGGGGGAGGGTGCCCGGATAGAGGCTCCCAGCCCAGGAGAGGAGCCTGCCAGGTCTTGGGTAGAGGCAACCGATAATCTGCTTGAGAGTTGCGATCCGCCCTGCACGATCAGTATTGTCGGCCCTGTGGACTCGGGCAAGACTAGTCTTACCGCGCTTATAGCGAATAGGAGTATTGTTAGAGGGTTGAAGCCAGCTATTATCGACTTAGATATTGGGCAGGCAGACATCGGCCCTCCAGGGTTCGTCTCATTAGCTCTCCCAGAAAGCTGGATCGTCTGGCTTAGAGAGGCGGTTCCGAGGAGGATGGTTTTCGCGGGGCACGTCGAGCCGGGGTATGTGACGGGCAGGGTAGTTTACGGTGCGAGGAGACTGTACGAGGAGGCCCTAAGGGAGGGTGCTGACGTTATAGTGGTCGACAATGACGGGTGGGTCGACGGTTGGAGGTCGCTGGAGTACCGGTTGGACCTAGCAAGGGCAGTATCGGCTAACGCTATAATAGTGGTGGGAAGCCCGCTTCTAGCCTCGTTCTTCAAACTGCGCTGGCCGGGCACAGTCTTGGACCTGCCGAGACCGTTAAGGGTCGAGGAGAGAGACCAGGCTTTGAGGCGGGCGTTAAGGGCTGAAAACTATAGGCGGTTCCTGGAGCCGGGCGTGATAAGGGAGCTCTACGCCGAGGACACTCCAGTGGTTAACGCGTGCATACCGCTTGAGGGGGTTGAAGAGCCTGAACATGTGGAGAAGGTTGGAGGTTCTAGGATCCTAGGGGTCTCCCGTTATCCTGGAGGCGCCTGCGTCCTGCTAGATACCGCTGAGCCTCCGCCGCCCGAGGTTTCGAGGGAGATAGCTAGTAAGCTTGGCGTGAAGGAGGCGATAGTCCTCTACACTGGGGGTATGCGGAATATTCTGGCAGCGCTTACCGACCCTGAGGGTTGGGATCACCCGGCTCTTATCCTGGACATAGACTTCCAGAAGGGTAGGATATCGGTGAAGACAAGGTATGAGGGCCCTGTTGCCGCCCTGATGGTTGGAAGGCTTAGGCTGGACGAGGAGTACTACGATCTACCCTTAAGGCGGATCTGGCTCTGAGTATAGCCGGACCGTGTTAACACTAACAATACGGTTTAGCGTCCCGCTTAGAGCCGTCTCTAGGACATGCCTTGTGGTTCTCGTCAGCCTCCACTCTAGTGCTTTCCCGGGCGGGACGAGGGTTGCGTCGACAGCGTCACCTCCGGGCCGGGGCGACGGCTCTCCTCTCGGGGCGAAGCGGATGACAGGTATGATGTAGTGGTATCTTATTGTGTTACCAGAATACTCTATATATTCTTCAATTATGACAACACCCTGGGGTTCCCCCGCGACGCCCGTCTCCTCTAAGAGCTCCCTGGCAGCCGCTTCTAGGAGGCTCTCCCCAGGCTCCACATGCCCTCCCGGCAGGGCCCAGCAACCCTTACATGGCGGGTGGCCCCGCTTCACGAGTAGGATCTTACCGTCATATTCTAGATACGCGCTAACACCTACCCGGGGTACCGGTTTTCCCATCGGGCTCCACCGCGTGCTTGTGTTATTAGGGTGCTAGGGAGCTACTCTCATACCCGGGATTTTGTCTGGCATGCTAGAACCGGGGTCTATAGGAGCATTAATAGTGTGTGGAGGTTTCAGGGCATCCAAATGTATAGTAATATGTTAATTTCCCCTCAGCCATAAACAATAGAATTTGGGTACGAGGACAGACAACGTCCATCCCACGCCTCTAACACGTATAAGGATGGTGGCTGGGATGGACGGGTTGCTGTGCGTCTCGCGTGGTGCCAGGAGATGTTGGTGGAGATACGCTTCCACGGTCGTGGAGGCCAGGGGGCGGTAACCGCGGCAAACCTTCTAGCAGACGCGGCTATACGGGAGGGGAAATACGCCCAGGCGTTCCCCCATTTCGGCGCGGAGCGTAGAGGGGCCCCGGTTGTGGCTTTCGCGAGGATTAGCGACAGGCCCATAGAGATTCATAGTAGGATCAAGAATCCCGACATTATAGTAGTACTGGACCCCCGCATATTCGATCTCGTAAATGTTGCTGACGGGTTGAAGCCAGGCGGGATTGTCGTGGCAAACTCTACTGTAAGGAGGGTTGAGGGTTACACTAACTATTGTGTCGACGCTACAGGCATCGCGAGAAGGCTGGGCCTGGTGATCAGTGGATGGCCGGTTGTCAACACTACAATGCTGGGGGCCCTGGTGAGAGCGACGGGAATTGTAAGCCTAGACAGCATACTTGGGGTTGTCAGGGAGAACTTCAGGGGTAAGCTTGGAGAGGTGAACTCCAGGGCTGTGCTTGAAGCCTACGAGTCGGCCAGGAGGTGTTAAGGGCATGACTGTTCAGCCTAGGATTGTTAGGGGGGAGGGCTTCTTCCTTGCCCCTATCAGCCGCCCGGCTGAGGGGTCTATCGGTAAGACGGGGACCTGGCGTACTATGCGTCCCGTTGTAGACCTGGAGAAGTGCACCGGCTGCTATGTGTGCTGGCTGTACTGTCCCGAGAACACTATCGTGAAGACGGGCGATGGGAAGGTCGCTATAGACTATGATTACTGTAAGGGTTGCGGTGTGTGCGCTGAGGTCTGCCCGTTCAAGGCTATAAGAATGGTCGAGGAGGGGTGACCGTGCCATGGTTGTGAGGAGTCTCACCGGGAACTATGCTGTTGCCTATGCTGTAAAGCTTGCCAGGGTCCAGGTTGTAAGCGCGTACCCCATAACGCCTCAGACGACCATCGTGGAGAAGCTCAGCGAGATGATAGAGAAGGGCGAGCTCAAAGCTAAGATGGTCAGGGTTGAGAGCGAGCACAGCGCGCTAGCAACAGTTTTCGGGGCTGCGAGCGGTGGTGCGAGGGCTTTCACAGCCACAAGCAGCCACGGCCTGCTCTATATGCACGAGGTTGTGTGGTGGGCTGCTGGCTCGAGGATCCCCCTCGTCATGGCGGTGGTAGCCCGCTCTATAGGGCCTCCCTGGAATATCCATGTTGACCACCAGGACATATTCGATCAGAGGGACACCGGCTGGATTATAGGGGTAGCCCAGGAGAACCAGGAAGTTCTGGACATGACACTGCAGGCCTTCAGGATAAGCGAGGATCCGAGAGTCTACCTTCCAGTAATGGTGGGGCTTGACGGCTTCATACTGTCACACACGAGGGCCCCGGTGGATGTTCCAGACCAGGATCTCGTCGACGAGTGGCTCCCGCCCAGGAGGCAGCCTTACGTTATAAGCCCTGAGACGAACGTTGTGATGGGCAATATCGCTCCGGACGAGGTACACTATCTTATGAGGTATAGCATGCATGAGGCGATGGAGAGGGCTAAGAGGGTTATTGAGGAGGTTGACAGGAGCTATGCCGAGGTTTTCGGCAGAAGCTATGGCGGCCTGATAGAGTGCTATAAGTGTGACGACGCCGACATCCTAGTAGTCATTACTGGGAGCTGGAGTGGCGACGCGAAACACGCGGCCGACAGGCTTAGAAGCATAGGAATAAACGTGGGAGTCGCCAGGGTGAGATTCATAAGGCCATGGCCTCGTGAGAGGCTCGTAGAGATCGCGAGAGACAAGAAGCTAGTCATAGTGTTCGATAGGGCTGTAAGCATGGGCAGCCTAGGCCCGCTCTTCATGGAGGTGAGCTCCACGCTCTACCCGTATGGTACCAGCCTCGCAGGAGTAATAGCAGGGCTGGCAGGCGTGGACGTCTCATACGAGGATTTCGAACGGGCGATAAAGACTCTTGTCTCGAAGCTTGAGGAGCAGGGCAGGCTGTATATCCCGCAATTCTGGCTTTTCCCCGAAGGGTTCGAGAGCGAGGAGAAGAGGTTGGAGGTGGCCAGGAAATGGCTGTGAACCTGAAAGCGCTCCCCGACAAGAAGTATATAATGCCGGGGAACGCCTCGTGCCCCGGATGCCCCGAGAGTATGGGTTTACGCTATGTTAAGATGGCCCTAGGCGACAACGTGGTCCTAGTAATACCTGCAGGCTGTAGTAGCGTCATACAGGGCATAGCCCCGCGGAGCGGGATAAACACGCCCATACTAAACATAGTGTTCGCTGCGGGTGCCAGCGCTGCCAGCGGCCTGAAAGCAGCGTATGAGATGCTGGGCAAGGACTACCACGTGGTTGTATGGGCAGGGGATGGTGGGACCGGCGATATCGGGTTCCAGGCCCTGAGCGGTGCGGCCGAGAGGGACGAGGACATAATATACATCTGCGTCGATAACGAGGCCTACATGAACACGGGCATACAGAGGAGCAGCCTAACACCCTACGGCGCCTGGACGACCACAACCTGGACTGGCAAGAAGGAGCATAAGAAGAACGTGCCAATAATACTCGTAAGCCACGGCGTGAAGTATGTTGCAACAGCAACAGTGGGATACCCGACAGACTTCATAGAAAAACTTAGGAGGGCCAGCAAGATCAAGGGATTCCGCTACATACACCTCCTAGCCCCCTGCCCGGTCGGCTGGAGGTTCGACCCGTCCCTAACAGCACGGATAGGACAGCTAGCAGTAAAGACGGGGCTCTACCCCCTCTTCGAGTACGTCAACGGTAAATTCCGGTTAAGCCCTATAGGGCGCAGGTACAAGGACCCGAAGAACAGGCTCCCAATAATAGAGTACTTGAAACTCCAGGGAAGATACAAGCACCTGCTCGACAAGCCAGAAGAAATAAAGAAAATAGAAGAGTACATCGAGAACACATGGCACCTGATAGACGCCCTAGAAAAATCGTTCTCCAAGGGCGGAGGAGAAAAAATATACAAGGCACTCTAAAACTGCCGGGAAACCCCCTTCTTTCCCTATC
>Ga0256833_1000759_pt1 | contig 24790 bp, 28 predicted proteins | sample 356284metaG_FD_190535 | JGI IMG/M metagenome (GOLD analysis project Ga0256833, IMG submission 190535) | Hydrothermal vent microbial communities from Mid Atlantic Ridge, Atlantic Ocean - 356-284 | ecosystem: Environmental > Aquatic > Marine > Hydrothermal vents | place: Atlantic Ocean: Mid... | reverse complement strand
TCTTGAGGCAACTTTTTTGCGCCTGTTTCTGTCTTTGGTTTATTCGAACCGATGTTCGATTTATACCTTCCAATGAGTGTCCCCACAACTCAAAACAGCCTGAAAAGAGGTTTTTCAGGGAGAACTACTTAAATTGGCCTGAAAAGAAAGAAGCTCCTGCGAGATTCGAAAGAGTCAAATTCAAGGTAACTCTCATGAGGTTCATTGAAAATTATTCTTTGCCTCAAGGGCAAAAGAATAGTAGAAAATGGCAATAGTTTTGTGATAATAAACAGTTATGTTATAATAACCAATAGAAGATATTATGTATCAGCTTGGATTCTTAGATAACGACATACGCCTCAGTGGAATAGGCAAAACGGGGGATCTGCTGAAGAAACCCTCGGAGGTGACTTAGACGATGGATTACCAGCCACCATATACCCTGACACCTGATATCGTTTCGCTGGTGGCGGCGATCGCCGAGATGGTGACGGGGAAGCTCGACGTGCGCGAGGTGGTGGCGAAGTTCCCGGACCTGTCTGCGTGCGACGCACAGGCAGGCGAGCCGCCCGGGGAGGAGACAGCCAAAGATGATCAGGCGAAGTCGGTCATGGATGATTTGTGTGCTGTCGAGGAGAAAGTTGCCTCCAAACAAGGAGGGTGCAATGACAGATAAGCGTAGAACAAGCCGGGGAGCCAAGAAAAAGCAGCAGGAACCGACCTCGGTCCAAAATACGCCTGGCGGAGAGATTGTGCTGTATCAGGCCCCGGATGGAACGGTGAGCTTAGATGTGAGGTTGGATCGTGAGACCATCTGGCTGAATTTGAACCAGTTGGCGGCTTTGTTCGAACGGGATAAGTCCGTAATTTCCAGACACTTGCGAAATATCTTCCGCGAAGGAGAACTGGAGCGGGAGGCAACTGTTGCATTTTTTGCAACAGCTCAAAAGGAAGGGAATCGCTGGGTAACCCGGCGGGTGGAGCATTTCAACCTGGACGCCATCATTTCGGTGGGTTACCGGGTCAATTCAAAGCGGGGCACCCAGTTCCGTATCTGGGCGACGCAGGTATTGCGAGACCACATCTTGACAGGCTACACGGTGAATGCGCGCCGGCTGGAGGAACTGCAAAAAACGATTCGGCTGGTGGCCAGGGTGGCGGGCCGGCGGGAGTTGTCGGGTGACGAGGCGAAGGCGCTGATCCGGGTGGTCAACGAATATAGCTTCGCTCTGGATTTGCTGGATGATGTGGATCACGGGCGGCTGCCGGAGCCTGGACAGGGAACGGTGGAAACCCGCGGCATTGAATACGAGGAGGCGCGGCGGATGATCGCGGTGATGCGGGACCAGTTCGGGGCCGGGCCGCTGTTCGGACAGGAGAAAGACGAAGGTTTGAAAAGCGCATTGGGTGCGGTGTTTCAAACTGTTCAGGGGTGTGACGCATACTCGAGCCTTGAAAAAAAGGCGGCGCACCTTCTCTACTTCGTTGTCAAGAATCATGCTTTTGTGGACGGTAACAAGCGAATCGGTGCTGCTCTTTTCCTGTGGTTCCTGGAAAAGAACGGTGCGCTCTATCGTGAGGATGGAGAACGTCGTATTTCGGAAGAAGCCCTGGTTGCTTTGACGTTGCTGATTGCCGAGAGTCCGCCGCAAGACAAGGAATTGATCGTTCGCCTTGTAACATGCCTGCTTCAAGGAGCATCGAGCACTCGGAGGAACGAAACATGACTACCGACACCAGCGAAACCGTGCCGAGGCTTTGATCTGCCGGGCGCTCACCGTCACGGATTGTAAGCCACGAGCGGTCGGCATGCCACTGGCTGTTGCCGATCCACTGGCCCCTTATGGCGGCGCGGGCTGGCTGACCGATACGGTATTTACGTTGATCTATGAACAAGGCAACAAGACCCGTTCAACCACAGATAGGGTATCGTATTAATCGAAAGACTTCCTCGAAAACACCCTTTGTTCCAAGGGTAAAATCATTGAGCTAATCGCGAACGAAAAGTCGCTTAATCATACGAGATGTAGCCTCCCCATGCGGTTGAAGATTCTTATATCGTGTGGATTTTTCCTTCACGCCCCCCTTGTCGTCGTGGTATAATGCCCGAGTAGTTTGTTTTAACCGGTCTGTGGAAATCAATGTCGGGAGGGTTCGCATGAAGAAGTTGACTTTTTTCCTGGTTTCTTTGTTGGTTTTTACCTCTGTTGCTTTTGCCGGCAATAGCTGCCAGAAGGTGGCGCGGGAGCTTCACACCCTGCAGAACCAGATCGTGGATAAGAGTTTCCGGCACCTGAAGAAAGGGGCCTGGGGGCTTTACGACGCGGGGGACGGCAAGACCGTCAAGGCGGTTTACTGCGGCCGGCAGGTTTCCCCCAAGACGGGGAAGAAATACGACATGATCGAGCTCCAGGGGAGGTTCGCCGGGCAGGTCTGGTATCGGTTGACACCCAAGGACGTGCGATACTCGGGGATAACCTTCCGCTTCTGGACGCTGGAGCCGATGGAGATCTACGCGCAGATGGCAAGCGGCCTCGTTTACATCTCCAAGCGGGAGATCGAGCTGTTCATGCAACTGGCGGGCAGGCGATGGAGCACTATCCTGAAGGAAGGGGTGATTGTTGCTCCCCCGGACTGCCGCCATATTCCCGTCATAAAGGTCGCCCATCTGAAATTCCCGGGCGGGAAGATGATCGACGCCACGGTGATAAAATCCACCGAGAACCGAGGAGAAATCTTCTGCAGTCCCGAGGTTCCCTTCGGGTATATCAAGGTGCGCGGCGGTCATGCCCGGCAGGCGCCCCGTCTCCTCGATTTCGGCTCCCAGGGGGGAAAGCGGCGGATTTCCAGCGCCTTGGCCGCCAAGGCAACCCCGCTCATAAACCCCAACAAGCCAGGCATCCTGAACCTTCCCGGCTTTTCCATCCAGATCCGGGGCAAGGGGAAGTAAAAAAAATCTTAAAGGTCCCTTTCAAAAATGTGGTAACATAACGGGATATTGAAGAAGAAATGCTTAAATTCGAGGCGGTGAGGGCACGTTGATGCCTTGACTTTGTTAGAGGAAAAGACTATATTTTATATTAAGAATTATTATCGAAAAAGGAGTCAATCATGGCACACAAATGGAGTTGCAGTAATTGCGGTTATATCGTCGATGCGGATACGCCACCGGAAGTTTGTCCCTCCTGCAAGCAGAACTGCGCGTTCGTTGACGCGGCCTGTTATACCCCGGAGTGCGGGGGGCCGGAGTCGGGGAACGTGGATCCGAGAATTGTCCAGGGGAACCCGGACAAGATCAAGCAGTAAGTGAAGAGGCTGCCCCGGCAACCAGGGCGTGAAGCCGGAGCAGGGCATATTTTTCAGCATTTCATTCCCGAAAGGAGGAGGTATGTGCGCGAAGGAACGTCTACTTGTTATCGGGGGGGTCGCGGGCGGCATGAGCGCGGCGAGCAGCTTCAAACGCCTCAAGCCGGAGGCGGAGGCCATCGTATTTGAGCGGGACGCGCATATCTCCTACGGCGCCTGCAGTCTTCCCTACTACATTGCCGACGTGGTCAAGGATATCAACGACCTCATCGGGTTTACCCCGGAGACGGCGAAGCGGCAGAGGGATATTGATGTGCGGATCCGTCACGAGGTGGAGACGATCGATCCTGACAGCCAGAAGATAAGTGTTAGAGACCTCGACGGGAACACGGTGGAGGAATTGTCCTACGATCACCTGGTCATCGCGACGGGCGGGATGCCCATCGTCCCGCCGTTCGGCGGCGTGGATCTGGAGAACATCTTCACCATTCGCAACATCGGGGACGGGCTTGCCATCAAGCGGTTCATCGATGAAAACGCGCCGAAGCGGGCGGTCATCGTGGGCGCCGGATACATCGGGATGGAGATGACCGAGTCGCTCCACGCCCGGGGCATCCAGGTCACGGTCATCGAGAAGATGGACCGGGTGTTGGGGTCCATGGACGCGGAGATAACCAAGATCGTGGAGGCGAAACTGGCGGACAAGGGGGTAGCGCTTCACAAGGAGACGTCGGTAGAATCGTTCACGGGAGACGGGCGCGTGGAGATGGTGGTGACCGACAAGGGGGAATTCCCGGCCGATTTTGTCATCCTGGCCGTGGGGGTCCGTCCCAACACCGTACTGGCGGAGAAGGCGGGCATTGCGCTGGGGTTCCGTGGCGCCATCGCCGTGGATAGTCACATGAGGACCGACAAGCCGAACATCTACGCCGCGGGAGACTGCGCGGAGACCCTACACCTGGTGACGGGCAAGAAGACCTATATCCCCCTCGGCTCCACCGCCAATAAGCAGGGAAGGGTGGCGGGCGAGAACGCCGGCGGACGGGCGACCACCTTCGAGGGGGTCGTGGGGACGGCGGTCACCAAGATCTTCGACCTGGAGGTGGCCCGGACGGGCCTGACCTCTCTGGACGCCGAAAGGGAGGGGCTCGATTACTTCAGTTCCACCATCACGGGACGGTCCCGGGCGAGCGCCTATCCCGCCGGGAAACCGGTGACGGTGACCCTCGTGGCGGAGAAGGGGACGGGACGCCTGCTGGGCGCCCAGATGGCGGGGGCGGAAGGCGTGGCCCATCGCATTGACACCCTGGCGACGGCGCTTTATCATGAATCTACACTGGAAGACGTGGCGAGGCTGGATTTGGCGTACGCGCCGCCTTTCGCGACGGTGTGGGACCCCATTCTCATCGCGGCGAACGTGGCCTTGAAAAAGGTGAAGGGATAGAAACGTGGCGGACGAGAAGATACAAAAAGCCTACCATGAAATCTACGCGGGCGAGGCCAAGGCGCTCCTGAGGCTGCGGGCCTACGCGCGGATCGCGCAACGCGAGGGCCTGCCGCAAATCGCGAAACTTTTTCAAGCCATCGCCGCCTCCGAAGAGGTTCACGGGATCCGGGCGTTGCGCGGTCTGGGGTTGCTGAAGGACACGGAGGCAAACCTGAAGAAGAGTTTCGAATCCGAGGAAGAAGTGGCGGAAAAGGCCTACGAGGCCTTTATCAAGCTCGCCTCGGACCTGGGTGATAACGTTGCATTGAAGATATTCTCCCAGAGCCGCGACGTGGAGGCAACCCACGCCCAGCTTTACAAGCGGGCCATGTCTCACCTGCTGGAAGACCGGGAAACCACCTACTACGTGTGCGACGTGTGCGGATACGTTTCCGACGGGGTGTTGCCGGAGGAATGCCCCGTTTGCGGCGCGAAGAAGGAACGATTCTTCAAGGTATAATACAACCCACAAGGGAGGTAAAAATGGCGCAAGACAGGGCACTGGAGATGTTGAAGACGGCCCTCACCATGGAGGAAGAGGGCGAGAAGTTCTACCGCAAGGCCATGGAGGCCAGCAAAAACGAGCTGGGACGGAAGATTTTCGAGACGCTGATGAAGGACGAAAAGGTTCATTACGGCAGGATCTTGAAGATCTACAACAAATTGAAAGACGATCATGCTTGGACGAGCGATTGGAAATCCATGGATGTTGGCCACAAGGACGTGGAGGTCCTCTTTAAGGAGATGGCCGCCGAGCATGGCAAGACCCTGCAGGCGGATCCGGGGGAGCTGGAGGCCTTGGAGGTGGGTATCGACTTCGAATACAAAACCCTGAAGTTCTATCAGGACTATCTCCCCGAGGCGGTCGATCCCCTGGAGAAGGAGTTCGTGGAGAAGATGGTGGCCGAGGAACGGGGACACTACACGGCCCTGAAAGATATGAAACAGTTCATGGCCGACCCCGCCGCCTGGTACCAGGAGATGGAGCGGGGTGGACTGGACGGGGCATAAAAAAACGGGAGCGAGAGGAAAATGGATATTCGGGAAGCCGTGGAAACGGCCATGCAATACGAGCAACGAATCCGGGATCTCTACGGGGAAGCGGCCCGAAAGGCGAACCTGCCGCAGGCGAAACGATTCTTCCAGATGCTTTCGGACGACGAGCAGAGCCACTTCGACTACCTCGCGGGGCAGTTGAAGGCCTGGGACGAGGAGGGGAAACTGGAGCCGCGTCCCATCTCCTCGGATGTTCCCCGTCTTGCGGACGTGGATGCCGCCTCTGTGCCGGTTTCGGAGAGGCTCTCCGAGGAGGACCGGGACGACCTGAAACAGGTCTTGTCGAAGGCCCTGAAGGCGGAGGTGGAAACCTCCGATTTTTACCGTAAACTGACGGAAGAATTCACGGATGAGGCGAAGACGATGTTTTCCGGGTTTCTCGCCATCGAGGAAAATCATGTCGCCGCGGTCGAGGCGGAATTGAATGTCCTGACCGGCAGCGGATTTTTCTTCGACGTCCGGGAATTTACCATGGAAGGATAGATCCATTGACGTCGATCAACCTATGTATCTGCGGAGAGGCGGGTCAGGGCCTGGTGACCATCGGGCAGCTCTTGGCCAAGTGCCTGGTGAGGGCGGGCTACCATATCGTCGTGACCCAGAGCTATCAGTCCAGGATTCGCGGCGGCCACAATGCCTTCTTTATTCGTGTGGGCGCGTCGCCGATCACCGCGCCGGTGGGACCCATCGACCTCCTTGTTCCCTTGAACGAGGAAAGCATTGAAATCCACCGGGGCGAGATGGCGGCGGACGGATGGATCTTCCGTGACGCCGACTACGGAATGGACGGGGACAGGAACTTGCCCGTTCCTTACGCGTCGTTCGGAGGCGGCATCTATGTCAACATCGCCGCCTTCGCCGTCACGGGCTGCCTGTTGGGGCTCGATACCTCCCTCATGGAGGGCATGGTCCGGGAGGCCTTCGGCAAGAAGGGGGATGCCGCGAGCGAGAAGAATCTTTCGGTCCTCGCCAGGACCGTGGAATGGGCGAAAAACCTGGATATCGATTTTAAGGGCCTTCCGGCCCCGGCCTCGCCCTCCCGCCGGATGATGGTCAACGGGAACGAGGCCATCGCCCTGGGGGCGGTGGCGGCCGGGGTGCGATGCGGGTTCTTCTATCCCATGACGCCCGCCACCTCCATCATTCTGACCCTGATAAAGCACGCGCGGGAGGCGGGCATCGTCATGGAGCAGGCGGAAGACGAAATCGCCGCCGTGAACATGGCGATCGGCGCCTCGTTCTGCGGCGCCAGGAGCATGGTGGCCACCTCGGGGGGCGGATACGCCCTGATGACGGAAGGGGTAAGCCTTGCCGCCATGACGGAGACGCCCCTGGTCATCGCCATCGCCCAGAGGCCCGGCCCCGCCACGGGGCTGCCCACCCGCACGGAACAGGGAGACCTGGAGTTCGTGCTCCACGGGGGCCACGGGGAGTTTCCGCGCGCCGTATTTGCTCCCGGGGACGTGACGGCGTGTTTCGCGCTGACCGTCAAGGCCTTTGACGTGGCCGAGGCATCCCAGGGGCCCGTCTTCATCCTGACGGATCAGTTCCTGGCCGACTCCTACCGGGCGGTGGAACCCTTCACGTGGCCCGAGGCAACGGGAAACCCTGCCGAACGAGACCGAGAAATTTCGCCGGAGGATTACCAGCGCTACGCCTTGACCGATGACGGCGTCTCTCCGCGGGCCTTTCCCGGCCAAAGCGGGGCCCTTGTGGTCGCGGACAGCGATGAACACACGGAGGCGGGGCACATCACTGAGGATTTACGCCTTCGCCCGCGGATGGTTCGGAAGCGCCTGAGGAAGATGGCGCGGATTAGAGAGGCGGTCGTTCCACCCGTTTTTTCCGGGGACGCTTCACCGGAGCTCCTCTTCGTCTGCTGGGGATCCACGATGGGCGCGGTGGAGGAAGCGGTTGAGACACTGCGGAGAGAAGGCCGGCGGGCCGCCATGCTTCATTTCTCCCAGGTCTGGCCGTTGCGTCCCGGGGATTTCATGGACACGCTCGAATCCGCCGAAAAGGTTGTCGCGGTAGAGGGCAACGCCACCTCCCAGTTCGCCCGGCTGATCCGCCGGGAGACCGGTTTTGCAATCACCCGCCACGTAAACCGGTACGACGGCTTGCCGATAACGCCGGGATTCATCCTCGACGGGATCGCCCGGATGGGAAAGGGGGTTTAAGATGGTTACCCTTGCGGATTACGGGGAATACGAAACGGCGTGGTGCCCCGGCTGCGGGAACTTCGCCATCCTGAACGCGGTGAAACAGGCCCTCGTCAAGGCGGACCTCGCCCCCCAACAGGTCCTGTTCGTTTCGGGCATCGGCCAGGCGGCCAAACTGCCCCACTACCTGAACGCCAACGTCTTCAACGGCCTCCACGGGCGCTCCCTGCCGGTGGCCACCGGTGCCAAGCTGGCGAACCCAGGCCTTGTCGTTATCGCGGAGAGCGGGGACGGATGCAACTACGGCGAGGGCGGCAACCACTTTCTCGCGGCCCTGCGCCGCAACATCGATATCACCCTCCTGGTTCACGACAACCGCGTTTACGGCCTCACCAAGGGACAGGCGAGCCCGACCTCGCCGGAGGGCTTTGTCACTAAGGCGCAGCCCCTGGGCAACCCCTCCATTCCCTTCAACCCCATCGCCGTGGCCACGGTCATGAAGGCGGGATTCGTCGCGAGGGGGTTCGCCGGGGACGTGGAACACCTGTCCGACCTCATCGTCCAAGCCATTTCCCACAGGGGATTTTCCCTCGTGGACATCCTTCAGCCCTGCGTTTCGTTCAACAAGGTGAACACCTTTTCGTGGTTCAAAGAACGTTGCAGGAAACTGGATGCCAATCACGATCCTACCGATATACATGCCGCCCTCGAGGTGGCGATGGCTGAGGAAGACGAGATCCCCATCGGGGTCATCTACCAAAACGACCGGCCCCCGTTCGAAGACAAGCTGGGATTGACGGCAAATGGACCGGTGAAAACCGGAGAAACGGAAAGGCGGGAGGCCTTCGAAAAAATCCTCTCGGCCTATTATTAAAGCGGGCCTCGAAAACGAGGTTTCAGGGTTAACGCGTCAAAAACAATTCGAACCAAGAAGGAGGCAGTAGAATCATGGCGGAAAAGGTCGAAGGAACATTCAAATGCCAGAAATGCGGCGGTGAGGCGGAACTCTTCATCGATGAAACCCCCGAGGGCGGGAAGGTCGGCCGCCTCGTGTGCAAGGCGTGCGGCAGCGAGGAAGAGGTCTCCCTGGAAGACATGGGGGACAAGCGGCTGGAGGCGGTGATAATCGCCGTGGACGCGGAGCGGGAGGCCTTCCTGTTCTACCGTTCCGCAGCGGAGAAATCGACGAGCCCCCGCGGCCGGGACATGTTCGAGCAGTTGAGCCGCTTCGAAATCGCCCATTACAAGACCTTGATTCACCTTTACCTATCCCTCAAGCGTGAGAAGAAATGGATTCCCTACAGCGGGTTCGGTGAATTGAAGGCCGAAAACCGGATCGAGGGGTCACCGGAAGGCTACACCTCGAAGGAGGATGACGTCCAGGCCCTGAAACTGGCCATCGATAAGGAGACGCAGGCGGCGGCCTTCTACCGCAAGATGGCGGAGGAAACGGATGATCCTCAGGGGAAAGAGATGTTCCAGAACCTGGCGAAGGAAGAGGAGATGCATCGCCAGCTTCTCAATGACCAGTATTACGCACTCTTGAACCAGGGGGAATGGGTTTGGGGCGATTAGAAATCTGCGAAATTCTCGAGGGGGAAGAAGGTGTGAAAAAGATCGTGCTTTTCGCCTTCAACGGCGACAAGATGTGTTTCATCCACGTTCTGCTCAACGCGCTGGACATGAAGGAAAAGGGTTACGAGGTGAAGATCGTGGTGGAAGGATCCGCCACGAAGCTGGTCCCAGAGATGGCGAAAGAGGGAGATTTTCTCAACCCGCTCTACGAAAAGGCGAAGGCGGCGGGACTCTTTACCGTGGTCTGCAAGGCCTGTTCCGCCAAGATGAAGGTGCTCGAGGCGGTGGAAAAGGCGGGTCTCCCGCTGGGCGGCACCCTGAAGGGGCACCCAAGCATGTCCGAATACCTGGACCAGGGGTACCAGTTGGTTACGTTTTGAGGGAAGTTTTAAGTTTTAGGTTATTAAGTTATTAAGAAAAAACTAAATAGTCCTGTCTGAAAAACCATGAGGTATAATGGCGTGCATTGTCCTATTAAGTCATTAAAACCTTGAAAGGAGTAAGTGGTGTGAAAATTCTTGGAATCTACGGCAGCCCGCGGAAGGGCGGCAACAGCGAGGTTGTCCTCGACAGGGTCCTCGAGGGGGCGGCCGCGGCCGGCGCGGAGGTCAAAACGGTTCACGTGCGGGACCTGAAGATGTCCGGGTGCCTGGAATGCGGCGCCTGCGAGAAGGAAGGCAACTGTGTGGTGAAAGACGACATGCAGAAGGTCTATCCCCTGTTGGAAGAGGCCGATGTCATCGTTCTCGCCTCTCCCATATTCTTTTACGGGCTCTCCGCCCAGGCGAAGGCCGTCGTGGACCGGGCCCAGGCCTTGTGGTCCCGCCGAATGTTGAAAAAACCCCGCTCGCAATGGAAAAACCACGAAAGCGGAACGGGCTACCTCGTCGCCGTGGGGGCGACCAAGGGGAAAAACCTTTTCGAGGGTGTCAAGTACGTGGCGAAGTATTTCTTCGACGCCATGGACATGGACTACGAGGGCGGCCTGTTCTACAAGGGCCTGGAAGGGAAGGACGACGCGAAAAACAGTCCTGAGATCCTGGAAGAGGCGTATTCGTTCGGTAAGAAGATTGTGGAAGATGAAAGGTAAAGGCGAAAGGAGAAAGTTAGACGGGGATAGACCCCGGACTTCAACCCTCAACCTATAAGGCCGTATTTTGCCCAATCACCTCATCCACGAGAAGAGCCCCTATCTTCTCCAGCACGCCCACAACCCGGTGGACTGGTATCCGTGGGGCGCGGCCGCCTTCGAAAAGGCGGATCGGGAGAACAAGCCCGTGTTCCTCTCCATCGGCTATGCCACGTGCCACTGGTGCCACGTGATGGCCCATGAATCGTTCGAGGATCCGGAGGTCGCGGTATTCCTCAACCGGCATTACGTGGCCGTCAAGGTGGACCGGGAGGAACGCCCCGACATTGACGCGGTCTACATGGCGGCATGCCAGGCCCTGACGGGACAGGGCGGCTGGCCCCTGTCCGTTTTTCTGACCCCGGATAAGAAACCCTTCTACGCAGGAACCTACTTCCCCAAAGCGGGAAGGTTCGGTCTCCCCGGTTTTCTCGACATCCTGAGAAAGATCGCCGAACTCTGGACATCCCAGCCGGGAAAGATCCGAGAGGCGGCCAACCAGGTGGTCGGTCTTTTCAAGGATGAAGAGGTTGCGTCGTCCCATCCGGAGAGGCTTTCGGAGGGGGCCTTGGTCAAGGCCTACGCCCAACTGCGGGGGGCCTTCGACGCGCGGTGGGCCGGTTTCGGAAGCGCGCCCAAGTTTCCTACCCCTCACAACCTGACTTTTCTTCTCAGGTGGCACCGCTACAAGAAAAGCGCCGAGGCGCGGGAGATGGCGGAGCGGACCCTGAAGGCGATGCGTTACGGGGGAATCTTCGACCAGGTGGGCTACGGCTTCCACCGTTACAGCGTGGATGCCGCCTGGCGCGTGCCCCACTTCGAGAAGATGCTCTACGACCAGGCCCTGTTGATGGCGGCCTACGCGGAGGCCGCCATGGCCACGGGTGACGGGTTTTACGGCCAGGTAGTCAGGGAAATTTTCTCCTACGTTCAGAGGGAGATGACCCATCCCGGCGGCGGGTTCTACTCGGCGCAGGACGCCGACAGCGAGGGGAAAGAGGGTTTTTATTACCTTTGGACTCCCGGCGAGGTCACGGAGATCCTCGGTAAAGACGACGGCGCGCTGCTGTGCCGGTATTACGACATCACGGCGGAGGGAAACTTCGAGGAGGGCAAGAGCATCCCGCGCGTCCCGGTTCCCCCCGAGAGGTTCGCGGAACGGGAGGGAATTGCTTTGGAGACCCTGGAAGAAACCCTCCGGCGGAGCCGGAAACGGCTACTCGAGGCCCGCGCGAGGCGGGTTCCCCCGCTGAAGGACGACAAGATCCTGACCTCGTGGAACGGCCTGATGATCGCCGCCCTGGCTTATGCGGGGCGTGCCACGGGGACGGAGGCCTACATCAGCGCGGCGGTGGCAAGCGCCGCCTTCATCCAGGACGCCCTGTGGCGCGACGGGAGGCTGTTTCATCGCTTCCGGGACGGGGACATGGCCGTGGAGGGGCTCCTGGAGGATTACGCCTTCCTGGCCTGGGGGATTTTGGAACTTTTCGAGGCGACCTTCGAGAGCCGCTACCTGGAAAGGGCCGTGGACCTGTGCGGGGAGATGAGACGGCGCTTCTGGGACACGGAACTCGGCGGGTATTTCTCGACTTCCCTGACGGCCTCGGAGCTGCCTTACCGGCGCAAGGAGGTCTACGATGGCGCCCTTCCTTCGGCCAATTCCGCGGCCCTTTGGGTGCACCTGCGCTTGGCGGCTTTGACGGGCGACACGGCACACGCCGAAAGGGCGGACATCCTCCTGCGGACTTTTGCCGGGAAGGTTTCAGCCGCGCCCATGGGGCACACACAATTTCTAAGCGGCCTCTTCTATTCCCTGGGCCCAAGCCGGGAGATCATCGTCTCGGGGAACTCTCACGCGCCCCGGGTCCGAGAGATGCTGGAGATTCTGCGAAGGCGCTACGACCCCCACGCGGCCGTGCTGGTCCACGACCCTGCCGATGCGCGGCTCACGGGATTGTGCCCATTTCTTGCCGATTACCCCGCGTTGGAAGACAACAAGGCCGCGGCGTATGTTTGTGAGAAGGGCATGTGCAAGGCTCCGGTGGGGACCGTCGAGGGGCTGATTGAATCTTTTTGGGGATATCGAGCCGAACATCCCATCTATGACGCCGGGAAACCTCCTGCCGCCCGGCGTGGAACCCCGTTTTTAACGAAACATCAATTTTAACCCAAACGAGAGGAGAAACAGATGAAAAAACTACTTTTAGCCTTTATCAGCGTGGCGATCTTGTTGCTGGGGACGGTTCCGAACGGAAGTGCCTGCACGAGCTTTGTCATCAAAACGGCGGACGGCAGCCCCATTTATGGGCGCACCATGGAATGGGGGGCGTTCGACCTGGAGTCGGAGCTTGTCATGGTCCCGCGCCATATCTCGTTCACTTCCGAACTTGGTGGCGGAAAGAAGGGGATGAGCTGGAAGAACAAGTATGGCTTCGTGGCCATCAACGCCGTAAAAAAACCCTTCGTCACGGACGGTATGAATGAAACCGGCCTGACGCTTGGCGTGCTCTACTTTCCGGGATTTGCCGAGTACCAGGCCCTGAAGCCCGAAGAGGCGTCCCGGTCTCTGAACAACGTGGACCTCTCGGCCTACATTCTCGGCCAGTTCAAAAACGTGGCGGAGATCAAGACGGCCCTCCCCAAGCTTCGGGTGGTTTACAACAAGGATATCGCCAAGGTCTTCGGGGCGCCCGCTCCGCTGCACTTGGTCGTCACGGACAATACCGGGGCGTCCATCGTTATCGAATACGTGAAAGGCGTCCTGCACATCTACGAGAACCGGGTTGGGGTCATGACCAACTCACCCTCCTATGACTGGCAGATCCTGAACCTGCGGAACTATCCCCAGCTACGGGCCTACGGGGGCGCCAGGCGCCGCGACATCAACGGGGTCAGCCTGGAGCCCTTCGGCGCCGGAGCCGGAATGCGCGGATTGCCGGGTGATGTCACGCCGCCCTCCCGTTTCGTCCGGGCCGTGGCCTTCACGGCGACCTTGATAACTCCGAAGAACATCGACGCCGGCATCAACGAGGCCTCCCGGATTCTCAACAACTTCGACATTCCCCGCGGCCTGGTTCGGGAAGGGGAGAGCCCCTCCAAGTATCACCTCAACTTCACCCAGTGGTCTTCCATCGGGGACATCAAGAACCGGCGCTACTTCTGGTGGACGGAATTCAACCGTCGAATGCGGATGGTCGATCTCAAGAAACTGAATTTCAACGGCAAGAAGATTCGGAGCATCCCTCTCGACCGGGCGCGGAAAGAGGATGTGAAGGATCGCACGGTGGATTTGACAACCCCGTAGCCTGCCCGCGGGGGATCCTCAGCCCGGACCCGGAGTATATTCATGGCGCGGGACGGGACAAACATTGGTTATTACGTGACCATCAATGATGGAAGGCGGGAAAAGCGGAAAATCCAATCCACCCCTACGGGAACAATCTTTTCATGCGTAACGCCAGGTAGTAGAAGGCCGTCACGACCATGGCGTGACGGATTTCCCCCGTCTCGATGAGGCGGGGGATCTCTTTCAAGGGGATGAGGACAGTCTCTAAGTCCTCGCCCTCGTCGAAACGGGTCGATGTCGTCTTGACCGCGTTTCGCGCGAGAAAGATGTGGTAGCGGTTGCTCTGGACGGCCGGCTGGGGGTAGAGGGACCCGATGAGGGACCAGGATTCGGCGGTATACCCCGTCTCCTCCCGGAGTTCACGTTTCGCGGCGGCCTCCGGGGAAGGGTCCTCGCGGTCCATCAACCCGCCCGGGATCTCCAGGAGCACCTCGTTGACGCCGTGGCGGAACTGCCGCACCATCACCACCTCGCCGGCGTCCGTGAGGGGGATGACGCTGATCCACTCGGGAAAATCGAGGATGACGATATCCCGAACCGCGCCGTTTCTGGGATTTCGCGCCTTTACCTCCCGGATGGAAAATATCTTGTAATCCCTTCCCGCCTTTTTCTCGAGAATCTTCCAGTCCCTGACCATGAATCGACTCCGTTTTTTTGGCCGACGCTACCACGGCGGCGGGGCCTTTTCAAGAAAAACCGATTGTTTCCCAGCCGATTCCATTGACAGGAATGGAATATTTTTTTAAGAACTTCCCCATGAAAGGCGTGGAGAGTTGGGATGTGGTGATCGTCGGCGCGGGGCCGGGTGGGGCCGCGGCAGCGTATCACCTTGCCCGCGCGGGCTGCCGCGTTCTTCTGCTGGACCGGGCGCCCTTTCCCCGGCACAAGCCCTGCGGCGGCGCCCTCTCCCGGAAGGTGGCGAGGGTCCTTCCCATGGACTACGATTCTCTCGATTCCGACGAGATCTTCGGCGCCGAGTTTACCTTCATGGGCTCTGATTCCTTCCAGATCGAGGTCGCGTCCCCGTTGAGCCGCCTGGTGGAACGGAGGGATTTCGACCGGAAGTTGGTGGGCTTGGCGGAGGCGGAAGGGGCGGTCTTCCATGACGCGGAGGAGGTTTTCGGGATGGCCGAAGAAGAAGAGGGATGGCGCGTGACTACCTCGAGGGGCGGGACCTATCTTTCGGCATACGTCATCGGGGCGGATGGCCCGCGGGGGTTTACCGCGAGGCTCCTCAACCCGGGCCACTTCGAGCCCATGGGAATCGCCCTCGAGGAAGAAGTAACCCTGGAAAACGTCCAATTTCCCAGGCTGGTGCGCCTCGATTTCGGCCGTTTCCCCTGGGGCTACGCCTGGATCTTTCCCAAGCGGGGCCTTTCTTCCGTGGGGTGCGGTGCCATCTACCGGCGGGGAAAGGTCTCCCTGAAGGCGGAATACGAAAGATTCAAGGCGGGGTTTCCCTTCCTCCCGCGGAAAGTCGGAAAGGTACGGGGACACCTGCTTCCCTATTTCGGGGATTTTCCCTACAAGCGGGCGGAGAGACGGCTGCTGCTGGTGGGCGACGCGGCGCGCCTGATGGATCCATTTCTGGGGGAGGGGATTTACTACGCCCTCGCGTCGGGCACCTTCGCGGCGCGGGCCGTTCATATTGCCTTGAAAGAAGGAAAACGGGCCGATACCCTCTATCTTTCCATGCTCCGGGAAGAAGTAATCGGCGAGTTGAAACACGCCGCGCGGATGGCGGATTTCGTCTACGCGCGTCTCGATGTGGGATACAGGGTCCTCAGGCGTTCCAGCCGCCTGGGTCTGCTCTATATCAAGGTCATGTCGGGCGAGTTTTCCTACGCGGATTTCAACAAGAACCTCTTTCAGACCATGAAGGAAGCTGGAAAGGAGCGGCTGAAGGCATTCTTTACCCGGAAAGGGTGACAATCTTTTCCATCCCCTTATCCTTCGAGGTGCTGAATCCAGAGGCTTCGGGTCCGGGGCCCGTCGTATTCACAGAAGAAGATGGATTGCCAGGTGCCGAGTTTCAGCCGGCCGTCTTGCAGGATGACGAGCGACGAATTCCCCGTCAGCGTTGTCTTGATGTGGGCGTCCGAGTTTCCCTCCGCGTGCCGGTAGGACCCCCGGTAGGGCACCAGCCTGGAAAGGGTTGCCTCCAGGTCCCGGCGCACGTCCGGATCCGCCCCTTCATTGATGGTGATTCCCGCCGTGGTGTGCGGGACAAAGAGGAGAACGGCCCCGTCTTTCCAGCCTTTCTCGCTGACCACGTCCCGTATCCGTTCCGTGATATCGATAAGCTGAACGCGAGTTTCAGTTGATATAATTACCGATTCCATCCGTGCCTCTCCTTTCAGATTATTTCACAATACCAGAGAAACCATGAATGAAAATTATTTTCAAGGGGGTCTAAAGTATTATTGAGTTTTGTCCGATAAATAGGTCAGGAGAAAAGGGGGGATAAATAGAATGACGATACAAACGGAAAGAATCCAGCAGTTTTTACACGGTTACACGAAACAACTGAAAATCAAAGATGATCTTCAGAAACAAGAGAAATATGGAACTGTCAATGAAGACAAGGTGACCCTCTCTATAGAGGCAAAACGCATGAATGTGCGTGATAAAATGGCGTCGAAGGTCTATCAAAAAATTACAGAACAGAAAAATTTTTGATGCAATCTTTATGGATTTGTAATTATTGAGTCCTTCTCTTTCATTCTTTCCCTTTTTCTGATAAAAAGATAATCGTAATTATTGATTATAACAAGCAGCGTGACCTCATAATTTGGGGGACGGTGAGATGAAGAATGTGGTCCCGGAGAAAATTCGCGTCATCGTGGTGGATGACGATATTTCGATTTTAAGAATTCTAAAGCAGCTTTTGAAAGACAAAGGGTATGAGGTGATTACGGCTAGTGACGGAAAGGAAGCCATAGAGCTTATCTCCAATAGTGATTTTGATTTGGTTATTACCGATCTTATGATGCCAAAGAGTGACGGCCTTGAGGTTTTGAAAAAGGCGAAAAATAAAAATTCAAGAACCCAGGTTATTATGATTACGGGATTTGCAACCCTGGACAGCGCCATCGAGGCCTTGAAACTCGGGGCGTTTGATTACATTAGAAAACCCTTTAAACTTGCGGAATTGAATGTTACAATTCGCAACGCGGTAGACAAGATCCACCTGATAAAGAGTAATGAAATGCTTCTGAAACACTTGAAGGAGGCTCACCAGCGTTTGCGAGCGACTGTCGATGAATCCGTTTCCGCCATAGAAAAAGACATAGAAGCGCTTGACAAAATGAAAAAAGATGTTGATATGGAGGTGCTTCGGGCAGAAGTTCTTAACAAATACGGCCTGGTTGGGAATAACGTCCCTTTCCACTTGAAACATGAGGGAGAATCACCGATATTGAGTGAAGTTGAACGATTGAGCCGTCTTTATGAAAAGGGCGTGTTAACGAAAGAGGAATTTGAGCTATGCAAGAAGACGCTCTTCGAAGCCATGTAGATATCCCCGACATTTTTGAGAAAAAGAAAAAGCGTTACCGCGTTCTCGTGGTGGATGACGATCCGTCGATACGATCCCTTTTCAGCTTGATTCTAAGAGAGAACGGCTCTTACGAAACACTGACGGCTTCAGACGGAGAGCAAGCGCTTGAAATTTTGAGGCGCGATGAGAGGATTGATATTGTCCTCACGGATGTCCAGATGCCGAAAATGAACGGCATGGAGCTTCTAAGGGAGGTCAAGTCTGTTGATCCGACCCTGCCTGTTATCATGGTAACCGGCTTTCCTACCATCGATATCGCCATTCGCTCCATGAAAGAGGGTGCCTCGGATTTTATTACCAAACCTTTTAAGTTCGATCAGGTAGAACTGATTCTGAGTAGGACATTGCGGGAGCGGGAGCTTTACCTGGAGAACGCGAAACTCAAGGAGGCCTTGGTTCACACGAAAGAGGTGGAGATACTTAATCGTAGGCTGTCGGAGAAAATAAAGGAACTTACCCTCTTGTACTCCGTCAGCGAATCCATGTCGGGGACGTTTAGTTCCGTGGATCAGGTTCTTGAAAAGGGACTGGAAATTGTGGCGAAATCCTTGGAGTGCGAGAGAGTTTCCATCATGTTTTATGACAGGCCTTCAAATTCTCTCTATGTTCGCGCGGCCAAGGGGCTGAATATAGAAATCACCAAGGATTTGAGAATTCCCGTTGGCCAGGGGATTTCAGGGAAGGTTTTTCAGCTTGGGTCCTCTTTAATCGTCCGGGACGTGAATAAAGAGCTTGATGAATCCTTGAGAAATCAGTGGTTTTATAAGACGCGCTCCCTCATATCGGTGCCTTTGTTTATTCAGAATGAGCCCTTTGGCGTGATTAATACAACGGATAAGATTGGTGATACCCTTTTTACGAATGATGACTTGGTGATCCTCGAAACCATCGCGAAAAAAATCTCCCTGAACATTGAGAATGTCATTCTTTACGAGAGTGTTTATGAGAATTTGCTCGAGACATTAATGGCGCTTGTTAAGACACTTGAAGCGAAGGATCCCTATACCCAACGCCATTCGGCTCGGGTAACATATTACGCGATAGAAACGGCCGGAAAGCTTAGTTGCGGGGAAGATAAAATTGAGACCTTGAGATTCGCGGGATATCTCCACGATATCGGCAAGGTGGGGGTAAGGGACACGGTTTTGTTAAAAGAAGGAAAGCTGACGGACAGTGAGTATAAAGAAATCATGAAACACCCCGTTATCGGGGAAGAAATCGTCAAGCATCTCGAATTGCTTCCCGAAGAAAGGGCCATTATCCGTTCTCACCATGAACGCTGGGATGGAACGGGATACCCGGATGGGTTAAAAGGGGAAGAAATCCCATATCTTGCAAGGATCATAGCGGTTTCCGATGCCTATGACGCCATGACCTCAAGCCGCCCCTATAGGCGGGCTATGCCCCACGAAGACGCGATGGAAGAGCTCATGCGTTGCAAGGGGACGCAGTTCGACGGCGAGGTCGTGGAGGCATTCGCGTTGATTATCGATGAATCGAAAGACAAGGTGGATGAAATTGAAATCGTGTCGTTTAAACCTTGACAGGCTCCTTGAGAGGATTAAAGGAGGGTACCGTGGATGAAGTAAAAGAATCCAAACGCAGATACGCCAGGGTGAACGGTTTTTTCCCTCTCCTGTGGGAAAAGGTGCCGGATGACCAGGTCGAAAAGGAGCGGGAGCACTTTTTCCACAAGAGAGATCTGATACCTCATGAACCGTGGGATGCCTCCGGATGGCTGGAGCAGGGGGAGTGGGAGCCAGAAGGCTCCTCGGAACGGGAGAGCAGATTGGATATGGTCCTCACGGGAATTCATGTCAAACTGGATCTCGTTTTGAACTTGTTGATGAAGAAAGAGGTAGACCCAATTTATAGAACACCTCCCCGGGAAGTGAATATCAGTGGCGCGGGATTGAGTCTCCGCGTGAATGAACCATTTGAGAAAGGCGCGTTCTATGAGTTGAAGATGCTTCTCCCCATATTGCCGGTAAGGGTCATCCGGGCCCTGGGAAGAGTTGCCAGGGTCAGCGACAAAAAAACGTCCGGCGAGGATTTGGGAGAAGTGGCCTTTGAATTTGACACGATTTCCGAGGAGGATAAAGAGATTATCATCCACTATACCTTTAAGCGTCAGCGGGAGCTCCTAAGAGAAAAAAGGAAAAGAAATCAATAAAGCTCGTCAAGCTTTGACTGAGCCTTCTGCGCGGCCTCACTGAAAGGATACTTATCCATCAGATTAAACAAGTAAGCGCGGGCCTTTTTCTTCTGCCCGAGTTCGGCGTAAGTATAGCCCAGCTTGAGCATGGCATCGGGGACCTTGCTTCCCTTGGGGTATTTCTCCACCACCTCATTGAAATACAGAGCAGCCTTGTTATAGTCCCCGAGGGAATAGTAGGATTCCCCTGTCCAGTAGAGGGCGTTGTTCGCGTAAGGATGGGTGGGATATTGTTTTACGAATTCCAGAAAATCCCGCGCCGCTTCCTTGAACTTCCCCGCCGCGTATTTCCGGTAGGCCTCGTGGTAGAGTGAGAGGGGTGCCATGCCGGCTTTTGGGGCGGGCGCCGGCGGTCGGTTTAAAACGGTTTTTTTCTGAGGGCGCGGCCTTTTATGAACAACCCTTTTCGGCTTTCGGATTTTATGGTGCTTCGCCTTGTGGATGACAATGGGCGCGCGGGCCTTTTTCGCCGCCTCCATGCGCGTGCGCAAGGCCTCGACTCTTTCATTCAAGCTCTGGACGGAAGACTGAAGCGCCGCCACCTGCTGGGTAAGGGATTTGTTCTGAGCTTCCAACTGCTTCAAGCGCGCTTCGGTCGCCTCCTGCTGTTTATAGGAGGGTGATGCGGAGTTCATCCCTGCGCACGAGATCAACAAAGCAAAGACAACAAAGGGAAGAATGCCGCGTGAGCTCTTACGGAACCCCATATGTGACTCTCGATGAGAGGGTTATGGTGAGCCGCATAGGAATCGAACCTATAACCTACGGATTAAGAGTCCGTTGCTCTGCCAGTTGAGCTAGCGGCCCACATCCACCGTCTGGCACGCCCGGGGTGACTCGAACACCCGACCTGCGGATTCGAAGTCCGACGCTCTATCCGCTGAGCTACGGGCGCTTCCGGTTACGAACTTTTTTATAGCGATTCCTCGCGCCTTTGTCAAGATTTCCCGTCAAAAATTTCCCATAAATGTTTTTCACGCGCGTTTTTGAATTACGAATTCACGTCTTGGAAATATTTTTTGCCGCATACGTTTTCTGAAAAGGAGGATACCGATAGACGGAGAATTCATTATCTAATTAGAAAGGAACCCGAGAGAAAATAATGTTTGTTGTATCTAAACCCACCGCCTATGGTGAAGGACCGGGAGAAGTGCTGCCTGTTCGGGAAAGGGGGAAATAGGTCCTTTCTCGAGGAAAGCTCTCGAAGATAGAGGAGGAAAAACAGTGTAGCGTTTGCGATAGGGTATATCAAAGGGCAGGGTGCGGTAAGGATTTACAGGCATCTATTGGGGGAGAAACGAGTAACGGGATTACATTTTTTGCGGGGGGGGACATGCGGGAAGGTGCAGGGTGAGTATTTCCTGTTGGATTGGGCGAGAGAGGGGAGCGGAGATATATCCGTGAGCAGGAGTCGATGGAGGAGAAGCAGGGAGGGATAAGTTTTGACAAAGAAACTAAGATCCTTAAGACTTTTCCAACCTGATGGCCCCTTTGGAGGGGGACCTAAAGCCTCTCGCTCTGCGGGAGGAGATTCATCTCAGACACGCTTGCAAACGCAAAATATATAATTTATAATTATCATTATGAATAAATTGTGTTATGAGTTTAATAAAAAAAGGGGGGACAAAATGAAAAAGGCTATTTTGTGCTTATTAATCTTTGGTCTCGTATTTGTCGCGGGTGCTTCATTCGCGAAGAGCGGGAAGAGTGAGAAAAACTGGATCCCGCAGCCTGTTATTCCCAAAGTGAAAATCCCCAAAGCGATAATCCCCAAAGCGATTATTCCCAAAGCGCCCGATATTCCCGAAATTGATATTCCCCAAATAACCATCCCCGGCGTAAAAGTAAGGGAAAATGATGAATGGGCTTTGATTACACTCTCATCTGATATACTTTTTGATTTTGACAAAGATACGATCAGACCGGACGCATATAAGGCGCTAAATGAGATTTACGCGCTATTGATACAGCGTTATAAAGATATGCCCATTCAGCTGCACGGTCACACGGATTCCAAAGGCACGGAAGAATACAACATGGATCTTTCGAAACGCCGGGTAAATTCTGTGAAGAAGTGGTTTGTGCGTAGAGGTATTCCTGAAACGCGCATCACCACTTATGCCTATGGGGAATCCATGCCGGTTGCCCCCAATACCAAAAAGGATGGTTCAGACAACCCTGAAGGGAGACAAAAAAATCGCCGGGTTGAAATCTATGTTCATAAATTGGTGAGGGAAAAACCCGCCAAGACTACCGGTGATAACCACTCAAAACCGTGATTATCGTATCGTCAGGTTTCATGAGATAGCCGGTCGCTTCTTTGAAACTAATGACTTCAAGATAGACATCCCGCCACTTGCCTTGATATTCCATGACCGCCTTTTTTACATGGTGTTTCAACAGGAGGTTTTTTGAAAGAATTATTTTCCATTTGCGCTGTCTAAAGCCTTCTTTCAGGAGATGAACAACTTTATTGTAGCCTGCTTTGCTGATAAAATGTCCAGTATCACTGAAAAAATATCTTTTTTTGTATGCCTTCTTTTTCTTTCGGTCAAATTGAGTGATCCTGGAACCTCCCGCAATCCTGGCGGCCTCAAGCTCTCCATTGTAGGGAAAGGTGTATTCAAGCGTTTTTTCCAAGGAGGGGTATCCAAGGAGATTAATTGCCCACTCCACTCTCTGCCGTGAGAGAGGCGAAAGATCCCCGATAACAACGAACGAGACCGTTTCCGCCATATCTTCTATAATTGAGGTGCGTCCGTAATTTGACGTTTTCTCATGTTTGAAATCTTTCAGCCTGGCGGTTGTTATAAAGCTTTTTTTTAATGCCCAGCCGGTTACCTTGGCAAAAGAACTAATCAGGTCCGTGTTCATCAACGCGTGATGCCAAAGAGTTTGTCGCTTGTGCTGTTTAAACCTCTTGCGAGCCTTCGCAAGATCCATTGATCTGACAGTTTTTCTAAACTGCAAGACATGCACAAGTTCATGCACAAAGCCCCTGAAGACCCCTTCTATGGAACCGGCGGACCAAAAACCTCCTGTATGAAATGCCCTTGAATTAAAATATACATATGGGCCACTTGCCTGGGCCATTGATGTCGGAAGTAAACCGGCCTCTGCATTAACAATGGCAGAAGGAGCATATTTCAGAAGTGCAGCGGGAGTTCGATCAATAAAATACTTCAAAAGCATTAATTGATCCTTAGAGTAAACTTTTTTAGATGTTGCAATAAATTTTATACCTTTATAAGTATCTTGCAAAAAAGCATTTTTTGGGGGAGCAATAACTCCAAGCATTTTGAGATCATTTCTGCTGAATTTGCTATAGGTTTGAACTTTCCCAACGGTTTTCCCCGCATAAGAGTAAAGCGGGAACAACATTAAAAAGATAATAAAAAAAAGCGGACCAAAGCAAAGGTAATCCGTTGGCTTTATTTTTTTTGGCCTCAAGAATCGGATTACAAGGCTGACGGCTTCGTAAAAAGTCCAATTTCTGCGCCTGCCTGTGCGTTGCACGCAGACAGGTCGCGCTGCATCCCTCGTTATTGCAGCGTACTTCAAGTACGCCTCATTCCTCGCGCATTGCGCTCCTTGAACTTGAAGCTTTTTACTTTGCATTGAAATCATGAATTTTTACGAGTTCATCAAGAGTGAATTCTTGATTAACTGTTTTTGCTAACACTTCCGAGTTATGCATTCCTGGCATCCAATAGCGTTCTTCTCGGTCACGATAGTCACAATCGGGTCGTTTGTCAACGCCGATGAAAAAGAGCGTAAAAAGGCTGATGAATTGGCAAATGCCCCCCTGCGTTTTAAGGTGAGCGGAAAGGAGACAAAACCACCGCCGGCTCATGGAGAACCCCAAAAAGGGAAAACTTAATCCCTGCTGCCCCAGGTCCATCTTATTCTTTCCCCCTATACACGATAAAATGAATCCCGCCATTAACCCGCGGCTTCATGAACCATGGATTAGACTTGACTCGTAGAGTCAGGTCTAATCCTTAGTTTGTTAGCCCCTTACTTATTTTTTGGGGAAATACTTCACATCCTCCATGTTCTTAAAATCTGAATCTTGGGTCCAGATGACAGCCTTGAACTCTTTTGCGGTAACGAGAATAATACTGTCAGCCATAGGAATCTTGTGCTCCAGGCTTATTCTTGAGGCAGATATCGCCATAGAAGCTGTTAGGTCCACCACTGTTCCTTTTCGCATGGCAGCAACTGCTTGTAACGCTTCATTCTCATTGGACTCTCGGAGAACTACCTTGAAGACCTCATATATCGTTACCGTTGGAACAACAAGTGAATCTGTGTCATTCAAAGGTGCCACAAAATGTTTGGCATTCGGCTCGTCCGCGAAGTATGCAAGCCAGCCTGAAGAATCGACGATATTCATAATCTATCTTCTTCGCGTTTGAATTCAGTATTAATGCCTTTGAGAAATCCACGAAGCTCCTTAATGTCTCGTTCTGGAATAAGTTCGATGCGCCCACCATATTCTATAACCTGCATTTTTTGACCGGGGCGAAGACCTAACGCCTCCCTGATTGCTTTTGGTATAACGACTTGATATTTTGGTGATACGGTTACAGTTTGCATGTCAAAACCTCCATCGATAATATTGCGTATTACAATAACATGAACGATAAGGTTTTGTCAAATTTATTGACGGCCAACGTGGGCGTAAGCCGTCCGCCGACTTACCAGTCACAACCAAATTTTCCCCGAAAAAACTTGCCAAAAATCGCGCCGCATCCCTACCGCCGAAGGCGGGTCGGCTTAACGCGAGGTTAGCCGCTCCTGTTCGAGTCTACATACTTTTCCAGCGATATTGCATCACCTGGAAATTCCCTCAAGATCTGTTTATCTACCGTTACCAACTTCACATTTAAATCCCGTGCCAACGCTACAAATTCACAATCGTATGCCGAACACTTGCTTTCGCTGACCAATTGCAAAACATCCATTGACACC
>Ga0256833_1000758_pt1 | contig 24797 bp, 38 predicted proteins | sample 356284metaG_FD_190535 | JGI IMG/M metagenome (GOLD analysis project Ga0256833, IMG submission 190535) | Hydrothermal vent microbial communities from Mid Atlantic Ridge, Atlantic Ocean - 356-284 | ecosystem: Environmental > Aquatic > Marine > Hydrothermal vents | place: Atlantic Ocean: Mid... | reverse complement strand
ATTTCCCTTATTTGTGTTGTATTGTTATAACGATTGTATCAAAATATATTTAAATATGAAGTTTAATAATATGAATTTATGAAGGAAGTAGAGAAGTTAAGTAACTTCTCTACAAATATAAGCTTTATACCAATTCGATAAAAGCCATTTCAGATGCATCTCCGCGTCTGATTCTTGTTCTTGTGATTCTGGTATATCCACCATTTCTTTCTTTATACTCTGGTGCGATCTCTTCAATCAACTTTTTTGTACACTCTTTATCTTGCAATGCAGCAAAAATAGCTTTATGAGAGTTTGCATCACCAACTCTAGCTTTTGTAATTAATTTTTCAAAATAACTTCTAAGTTCTTTTGCTTTAGGTACTGTAGTTTCTATCTTTCCACTTTTAATCAAAGCGATAGACATATTCTTCAGTAAAGCTTTTCTGTGACTTGAAGTTCTCCCTAATTTTCTATATCCATGTCTATGTCTCATTTATGCATCCCCAGCTTGTGATTTTAATTCTTGTAATTTTTTATTTAAAACTTTTAAGAAACCTTCTTCAAATTGATATCCCACAGGAAATCCCAAAGCTTCTAATTTGCTTGTAATCTCTTCAAAAGATTTTTTACCAAGGTTTTTTAATCCTTTTAATTCTAATTCACTCATAAGTGAAAGTTCAGCTATGTGTTTGATATTTGCACGATCAAGACAATTGAAACTTCTCGCACTTAAGCTTAATGCTTCTACATCTTGTAACAATTTTTTCAATTCTACTGAATTTTCATAATCATCCTGTGGAACACTCACATCAATATCCATGGCTTTTGAAAAAATAGATATTTGCTCATTGAGTGCTTCTATTGATTCTTTAAACGCTTGAATAGGAGGAATTTGTCCATCAGTTTGGATATCAAAAACAATCTTTTCAAATGTAGGATCATCTTCAACCAACATATTTTCAATACTATATATAGCTTTTACTACAGGTGTAAAAAATGCATCCACACCAATATAATCTTCAGGTAAATTATCTCTCAAATCTTCACTTGGGACATAACCAATACCTTTTTCAATAATAATTGAAAAATTCAGTTGTGCATCTTCATTAATTGTAGCCAAATGTACATCTGGTGTTACAACTTCGACACTTTCATTGTCCAGGTCAGAACCTTTGATCTCTTTGAAACCAGTAAAACTATAATTGACTTCTACTTTATTTGAATCGTCTTTGATTTTGAATCGAATATTTTTCAAATTAATGATAAATAACGAAACATCTTCTAACATTCCTCTAATAGAATCAAATTCATGTGTAACACCGTCAATTTTCAATGCGGTTACTGCATATCCTGCTGAACTTCCAAGTAGAAGACGACGAAGCGGATGTGCCACAGTAACGGCAAATCCACTTTGAAAAGGGTAAGTAAATATTTTTACCCTGTTTTCATCAATCTTTTCTATCTCAATTTCATGCGGCATATACAAAGATGTTGTAATCTTTTTCATCTTTTAATCCCTTATGCTTATTTAGAGTAAAGCTCTACGATGAGTCTCTCTTCTACTGGTATAACTACTTCGTCTCTCTCTGGTAATCTTGTAAAAATACCATATTTTTTATCAATCTCAACATCTACCCAAGGAACTATACCAGTTTGTGCTGTTAATTCACCTGCTCTAACTACTTGAGGATTAGTTTTTGATTTCTCTTTGACTTCAATTTTTTGACCTGGTTTTACTCTATATGAAGGAATATCAACTTTTTTACCATCTACAAGGATATGTCCATGTGTAACAAGTTGTCTAGCAAAATTTCTAGTTGTTGCAAATCCCATTCTATAAACAGCATTGTCAAGTCTTCTTTCAAGAAGTGAAATCAAGTTAGCACCTGTATTTCCTTCCATTCTATTTGCATCAGAAAACAATCTTCTAAATTGTTTTTCACTAACACCATACATGAACTTAGCTTTTTGTTTTTCACGAAGCTGTAAACCATATTCGCTAACTTTTGTTCTTCTTTGTCCATGTTGTCCTGGTGGATAAGGTCTTTTATCTAGTGCACTTTTACCTGCTAATCTTCTCTCACCTTTAAGTGCGAGAGATACACCGAGTCTTCTTTCGATTTTTTCTACTGGTCCTCTATATCTTGCCATATCCTACCCCTACACTCTTCTTCTTTTTGGAGGTCTACAACCATTATGTGGTAATGGTGTGACATCTTTTAAAAACAATACTTTAATACCTTCTATTGCTCCAACACTTTTGACAGCAGTTTCACGTCCTGATCCTGGTCCTTGAACTTTAATACCAACTTCTTTGATACCGTGTTCCATTGCTTTAGCCATTGCATCTTCAACTGCTTGTTGAGCTGCATAAGGAGTAGATTTTTTACTTCCTTTAAAACCTAAACCACCTGCACTGCTCCACGCAATTGCATTTCCCATTTCATCAGTAATTGTTATCATAGTGTTATTAAATGTAGCAGCGATATGTACGATACCTTTTGCAATATTTTTCTTAACTACTTTTTTTCTTGTAACTTTTCTTTTTGCCATTATATTGCTCCGTTACTTAGTAGCTGAACCAACAGTCTTTTTACGACCTTTTCTGGTTCTAGCATTTGTTTTTGTTTTTTGACCACGTACTGGCAATCCTCTTCTGTGTCTAAGTCCTCTATAACTTCCAAGATCCATCAATGCTTTTATATCCATAGCAACTTTTTTACGAAGATCACCTTCTACCTGGTAAGTATTTTGAATTTCATTTCTAATTGCAGCAATATCATCTTCTGTTAATTCATGAACTCTTTTGTCCAATGAAATACCAACTTTATTTAAAATATCTCTTGAGCTTTTAAGTCCGATTCCAAATATATACGTCAATCCGTATTCTATTCTCTTTTTTTTCGGTAAATCTACACCAGCAATCCTAGCCATTGATTATCCTTGTCTCTGTTTATGTTTAGGGTTTTTGCAAATCACTCTGACTGCACCTCTACGTTTGATAATTTTACAATTATCACACATTTTTTTAACGGATGGTCTAACTTTCATAGTTATCTCCTGTAAATTTTTCTTTCCCACTTGACAAATAACGAACGAATATGGTTTAGTGAATTATCCAAACCAGTAATTGAAAAAACAGTGGACTTTTTGCAATTACTCTTCATGTAGTTTCGTCATTCTAATAAAAGAGCCGGATTATATCCAAATAAAAATAAATATTTACTTATATCTGAATGTAATACGACCTTTATCTAAACTGTATGGTGTAAGTTCTACTTTTACTTTATCACCAAGCATGATCTTGATATAGTGCATACGCATTTTTCCTGCGATATGACAAAGCACTTTATGCCCATTTTCAAGTTCAACCATAAAAGTTGCATTTGGCAACGCTTCGATCACAACTCCATCAACTTCAATAACATCATCTTTAGCCATGTATTCTCCTTTTCAAAATTTTTATTCTACAGAAAGTATTTCTGCTTTATTATTGATAACAGCAACAGTATGCTCATAATGACTTCCTCTAAAACCATCTTCACTGCGTACTGACCATTTGTCTTTTTCATCGATAGTTGCTACACCACTTTTTTGACAAATCATAGGCTCTAAACAAAAAACCATACCATTTTTTATTTTAGGACCTTGTTTTGGATTTTTACCCTCAAGATAATTTGGAATTTCTGGTTCTTCATGAGGTTTTTTACCTATACCATGACCACAAAATCCTTTTAAAGGGACAAAACCACGATCAAGTATAAAAGTCTCCAATTCTAAACTCAACTCTTTAAATCGCATACCTGTTTTTATAACAGAAATAGCATGCATTAAAGCATCATAAGAACAGTCAATAAGAGCTTGATCATCATCTGAGATTTTTCCGATAGGAAGAGTTATAGCAGCATCACCATACCAGCCATCTTTTTCAACACCTATATCTAAACCTAATATATCACCTTCTTTGATAACTTCATCTGACGGAATACCATGAATAATAACTTCATTTAGAGAAGTACAAACACCAGCAGGAAAACCATACAAACCTTTAAAGGCAGGTCTTGCATCAAGTGAAGCGATAAAATCTTCACCCATTTCATTAATTTGCTTGAGTGTCATACCCGGTCGGATATATGTACGAAGATGATTAAGAGTTTTTGCAACGTAAGAATTAGAAACCCTTAGTTTTTCAATTTCTAAGGGTTTCTTTATGGATATTGCCATGACTCTAAAGTCCTAGCGAATTTAAAGAATTATATTTATTCATATAAATTTGTGCTTCAATTTTTCTCATAGTATCAAGTGCAACTTGAACTACAATCAAAACAGCAGTTCCTCCAAAATAGAATGGTACACCCATAGTTTTGACTAAAATCCATGGTAATGTAGAGATCAAACCAAGATATATAGCACCACCTAATGTCAATCTACTTGCTACTTCATTTATAAATTCAGCTGTACTTTTTCCAGGTCTTACACCAGGAATAAACCCACCTTGTTTTTTAAGGTTCTCAGAAATATCTTTTGCATTAAATACAATAGAAGCATAAAAATATGCGAAGAATATTACACCCATAAACATCAAAATATTAAATAAATAACCATTTGGGCTTAATAAATCTGCAATCTTTTGAACATAAGGATTTGTACTTCCAGACATTAAAGTTGAAGGCATCATCAATACTGCTGAAGCAAAAATAGGCGGAATAACACCACTAAGGTTTACTTTGATCGGAATGTAGTTCATAACTCTTTTGTTTTGATTTTGCATCATTGTTTTACGAGAATATGAGATAGGTACACGACGTTCACCAAGTTCAACATAGATAATCGCACCAATTGTTGCAAAAATCACAACTAAAATTCCAATTACAACCAGGAAGTTAAGCTCACCTGTATTGATAAGATTTACCATACCGCCTATAGCAGATGGAATACCAGAAACAATACCAGCAAAAATGATTAATGAAATACCATTACCAATACCTCTTTGTGTGATTTGTTCACCAATCCACATCAAAAGCATAGTACCTGTAAGCATAGAAAAAGCTGCGATAGGAACAAACAAACTCATGTCAATCATGATAGCACTTTCACCGCCATGTCCCATACTTTGAAGCCCCATTGAGACACCAACAGCTTGTACTAATGTAATTACTACAGTAGCATAACGAATAATTTGCATATATTTAGTCATTCCGTCACGCTCTTTTTTCATCTGACCAAGCGTAGGAAATGTTGCTGCGAGGAGTTCCATGATAATAGAAGCAGTAATATAAGGCATAATACCAAGAGAAATGATACTAAGCCTACTTACTGCTTTACCACTAAACATATTGACCATTCCTAGTGCATTGTTAGAATTAGAATCAAAAAAAGCTTTGATTACATCAACATTTACACCAGGAACAGGTATATAAGATAAAATCCTATATGCAAACAAGAAACCTAACGTAATTAAAATCTTGTTTGTTAAGTCTTTACTCATGATTAGTTACCGCTAGTTGTAATATTTTCGTCTTTGATTTTTGGTGCTAAATCTTTTGCACCTTTTCCAATCAATTTGATTTTTTTCACACTTCCTTGTACTTTATGTACACTCTTAATAGTTTCAAAAGTGATTTCATCAAGTGCAGCAACTTTAGTTACTTTTTGAATATTAATTACATATGGTTTTACAACACGTGAAGTAAAACCAACTTTTGGTAATCTTCTTTGAAGTGGTTGTTGTCCACCTTCAAAACCTCTTTTTTTACTATACCCTGTTCTACTTTTTTGTCCATTGTTACCACGGCTAGCAGTCTTACCCATACCACTACCTTGTCCACGACCAACTCTTTTTCTATTTTTAGTTGATCCTGGTGCTGGAGTTAAATTATCAAGTGCCATTGACTATTCCTTACTATTGTTTGATCATGCCAAGCGCTTTTACAGTCGCTCGTACAAGATTGTTAGGATTATTTGAACCCAATGATTTTGTCAAAATATCTTTAATACCTGCCAATTCTAAAACTGGTCTAGTTGCACCACCGGCAATTACACCAGTACCTTCACTTGCTGGTTTTAGCAAAATTCTGCTTGCATTATACTTCAATTCAATATCATGAGCAATTGTTGAACCTTTTACATTTACTCTAACAAGATTTTTAAATGCATCATCAACACCTTTTTTAATAGCATCAGGAACTTCTTTTGCTTTTCCTGTACCAAAACCAACAATTCCGTTTCTATTACCAACAACGACTAAGGCAGTAAATCTAAATCTTCTACCACCCTTAACAACTTTCGTTACTCTACCGATGTTAACAATAACTTCTTCAAATTCTTCTTTATTAATATTTTCCATTGTTATTGACCTTATAGTGTTATTCCATTTTCTCTAAGTGCCTCTGCAAAAGCAGCTACAACGCCATGATACTGATTACCTCTTCTATCAAAGACAACTTTCTCAATACCTTTTTCTTTCATATTCTCTGCAAATGCTTTTGCAACAGAAGCTGCAGCTTCTTTAGACGCAGAAAGACCTAGTTTTTTACCATCAACACTAGCCAAAGTCACTGAATTAACATCATCAATAGCTTGAGCGTAAAGGTATCTGTTTGATTTAAATAGTGCAACTCTTGGCATATCAGCAGTTCCAGAAACTTTAGCTCTGATTCTTCTGATTCTTCTTGCTTTAAGTGCATTTTTTTGTTTTAATAATTTTGTTCTCATATTTTACCCCTACTTCGCTGCTGTTTTACCGGCTTTTCTGACAATAACTTCGTCAGCATACTTGACACCTTTACCTTTGTATGGTTCTGGTGGTCTGAAACCTCTAATCTCTGCTGCAATTTGTCCTACAACTTGCTTATCATCACCCTTAATAGTAATAAGGTTTTTTTCAACTGTAATAGATATATCTTTTGGAAATTCATAGTTGATTGGGTGAGAAAAGCCTAGTTGCAATTCAAGTACATTGCCTTTTACTGCTGCTCTATAACCAACACCATTGATTTCAAGTTTTTTCTCATAACCATCTGTAAGACCTATAACAATATTGTTTGCTAATGATCTGAATGTTCCCCAAAAAGCACGAGATTGTCTATCATCACCTTTTGTAGAAAACAATACTTCATTGCCTTCTACTTTTACACCTACAAAGTTTTTTGTATCGAGTAATTTTTCAACATTACCCTTTTTAAATGATAGTACTGAACCATCAAGTTTTACATCAATTCCAGCTGGAATTACAACCGGTTGTTTACCTATTCTTGACATTTTTTTCCTTTTTACTTGTCTACGATTAAATCGAATGCCGTAAAAACATTGACTCTACCATATACTACAGATAACTTCGCCACCAACACCTTCTTTGTGTGCAACGTCGTTACTTAGTACACCTTTTGAAGTACTAACTACAATAGTTCCATAACCATTTTTAAATCTTTTGATTTCAGATGCCGGTTTATAAACACGACGACCTGGTTTAGAGATTTTTTTAACTTCATTGATTACTTGATTACCATTGTCATCATATTTCAAAACAACTTTTATAAATTTTTTATTTCCATCTTCTTTGATATTGAATGACTCAACATACCCTTTTTCTTGAAAAATTTTAACAACTGATTCAACAAGTTTAGAGTGAAGAAGTTCTGTAACTTCTAACTTTCTCATAGAAGCATTTCTAATTCTTGTTAATGCGTCTGATACAAGATCATTTACCATGCTTTTTCCTTACCAACTTGATTTTTTGATTCCAGGTAATTTGCCTTCATTTGCCATTTTTCTAAAACAAACTCTACAAATACCAAAATCTCTATATACAGAATGAGGTCTACCACAGATTTGACATCTTGTGTATGCTCTCACACCAAACTTAGGCGTTCTTTTCGCTTTTGCGATCATTGATTTCTTTGCCATTATGCACGTCCCTTTTCAAATGGAATTCCAACCAATTCCAATAATTTAAAAGCTTCTTTGTCATCTTCTGTTGTAGTAACAAAAGTGATATTCATACCGTGTGTTTTGATGATATCATCAAACTTGACTTCTGGGAAAACAAGTTGCTCATCCAAACCAAAACTATAATTTCCACGACCATCAAATCCATTTCTAGGTAACCCTCTGAAATCTTTTACCCTAGGTAAAGTAATAGCGATCAATTTATCTAAAAATGTATACATTCTGTCCCCTCTTAGTGTAACTTTTACACCAATTGGAAAATCTTCTCTTAGTTTAAAACCAGCAATTGATTTTTTTGCTTTTGTAACAACTGCGTGTTGTCCAGCAATTAAAGAGATAGTATCTTGAATATTTTGTAATATTTTAGAATCTTTAGCCTCTTCACCTGCACCGACACTGATAGAAATTTTTTCTAATCCAGGTACTTGCATAGGATTTTTGATATCAAATTCACTAACCAAAGCTGGTCTGATTTCGTTTGCATATTTTTCTTTTAATCTAACAACCATCGTTTACCCTTCCACTTTTGCTACATTTGAAATATGAATAGGCATCTCTTTATTTTCAAAACCACCCTTAGGATTTTCTTCAGTTGGTTTAATCGCTTTTTTTGCAATTTTGCAACCAGCAACAATTACTTGTGATGTTTTTGGCATTACTTTTAATACTTCAGCAACTTTACCTTTATCATCACCAGCAATAATCTTTACTTGATCACCTTTTTTAATCTTGAATTTAACTGCCATTACAATACCTCCGGTGCAAGTGATACAATTTTCATATAACCTGCATATCTTACTTCACGACCAATTGGACCAAAAATACGTGTTCCAATAGGCTCTTTTTTTGCATCTAAAATTACTGCTGCATTTTCATCAAATCTAATCAATGAACCGTTTTCTCTTTGTACTTCTTTTCTAGTACGAACGATTACTGCTTTGATTACCTGTCCTTTTTTCACTTTTCCATTTGGAATTGCTTTTTTAACAGAAGCCACAATAACATCACCAACACTTGCGTATCTTCTTTTAGAACCACCAAGTACTTTAATACACATGATCTCTTTAGCGCCACTGTTATCAGCAACAGCTAGTCTAGTAAAACCTTGTATCATTATTTCACTCCTGTTGCAACAATCTCTTTTAATCTAAAAGATTTTGTTTTTGAAATAGGTCTGCACTCTATAGCAGAAATCGTATCTCCGACATTTGTCTGATTATTTTCATCATGAACTAGATATTTTTTAAATCTTTTTACGATTTTGTGATATCTTGGATGAACCACTTTTCTCTCTACCAAAACTGTTGCAGTTTTGTCACCAGCTTTTTTTACTACTGTGCCTTGTATCTCTTTTAAAGCCATCTTTTATGCCTTAACTTCATTTTTAAGTGCAGATAATGCAGTTTTAATTCTAGCAATATCTTTTCTTACTTCTTTAATCTCATTAGGATTAGTAAGTTGCATTGTTTGTAACTTTGATCTAAGTTTAAATAGCAACAACTTTTTCTCTTTTAACAACTCGTTTAACGCTTTAGCGTCTTTACCATCTAAATCAGTATATTTCATTTTCATTCTCTCGAGTTACGATTTTTGTTTTAAAAGGTAACTTGTGTTTTGCAAGAGTAAGAGCTTCACGAGCCAACTCATCACTAACACCAGCCATCTCAAAAATAATTCTTCCGGGTTTAATATTCATAACCCATTTATCTACAGCACCTTTACCTTTACCCATTCTTGTTTCAAGTGGTTTAGCAGTTAAAGGTTTATCAGGGAAAACACGAATCCAAGATTTTGCCTGTCTTTTTACGTGTCTTGTCATTGCAATCCTCGCAGCTTCTATCTGACGTGAATCTATTCTTCCACCTTCAGTAGCTTTAAGTGCAATTTCACCAAAAGCAATAGAGTTACCTCTGTAAGATTTCCCTCTATTTCTACCTTTTTGCTGTTTTCTGTATTTTGTACGTTTTGGCATCAACATGGTTATTCACCTCTTCTTTTTCTAGGTTTAGCTTTTGGCTCAGGAGCAATACCTTTAGCAAGTACTTCACCTTTAAAAATCCATACTTTAACACCGATAATTCCGTATGTAGTATGTGCTTCTGCAAAACCGTAATCAATTTTTGCTCTTAGTGTATGAAGTGGAACACGTCCTTCAAGATACCATTCTGTTCTTGCCATCTCTGCACCACCAAGACGACCAGCAACTGAAACTTTGATACCTTTAGCACCACTTTTCATAGCACCTTGGATAACTTTTTTCATAGCACGTCTAAAAGCTACACGTCTTTCAAGCTGTGTTGCAACATTTTCAGCTGCAAGCTGTGCTGAAGCTTGTGGTTTTCTCTCTTCTTTGATATTGACATTTACACTTTTACCAACCAATTTATTTAGTTTAGCTCTTAGTTTTTCAATATCAGCACCTTTTTTACCGATAATAATACCAGGACGTGCAGCTACAATAGTAACACGTAATTTTTTGGCAGTTCTTTCGATAATTATTTGACTAACGCCAGCATAATACAACTCTTTTTTTATAAAAGTTCTAATTTTATGGTCTTCACCGACATTAGCAACAGCAGTCTCAGAAGATGGATACCATCTTGAATCCCAGTTTCTGTTTAGCCCAAGTCTTAGACCAATAGGATTAACTTTTTGACCCATCTTTAAGACTCCTTCTCATTATTTTTAATTAGCTCATTTGCTTCATTTTTCCATGTATCTTCGATTTTACCTTTTACACCAATCTTTGCATCAAGCTCAGCAATTTGCTCAGTTGTCATTTCAGCTATTTGGTTAATTGTCGTGATACCTTCTGCATGAAGTTTTTTCTCCATTGCAGGTCCTACACCTGAAAGTAATTTAAGATCACTCAAGTCAACAGATTTAGCAGCTTTTTTTGCTGGAGCTTTTTTTTCAGCTTTAGGGGTCTCTTTTTTTACCTCTTTTTTAGCTTCTTTTTTTGCATCTTTTTTAGGAGCTTCTTTTTTTGTTTCTACAACAGTACCAACTTCTACCATGATATGTGATGTAGGTTTTAAAATACGTGAAGCACTACCTCTGGCTCTTGGTCTAAATCTTCTAAGAACTGGACCTTTATCAACTCTACAAGAGATGATACTTACTTCTTCTGGTTCATAGTCACCATTTGCAACTGCTGATGCAATCACTTTTGAAATGATACCTGCTGCTTTATTTGGCATAAATTCCAATGAAGCCAATGCTAATTCAGCATTCATTCCCTGAACTTCTCTTGCAATCAATCTTGCTTTGGTTGGAGAAAGTCTAATAAATTTTAACGTTGCTTTACTCATCTCTCACCCTTAACCTATTTTCTTTTGAACAGAGCCTTTATGACCCTTAAATGTTCTTGTAGGTGCAAATTCACCTAATTTATATCCAACATGATTTTCTGTGATATATACAGGAACAAAGTTTCTTCCATTGTGTACAGAAAATGTAAACCCAATCATATCAGGAAGAATCATACTTCTTCTAGACCAGGTTTTGATTGGTTTTTTATCACCGCTCTCTTTTGCTTTTAACACTTTTTTAATCAAGTGATCGTCAACAAATGGACCTTTTTTTAGACTTCTAGCCATCTATCTTCCTTTCTTTCTTGAGATAATGAGTTTATCACTAGCTTTTTTTCTTCTAGTTTTATAACCTTTAGTCGGCATACCCCATGGACTTACAGGATGTCTACTAGCATTAGTTTTACCTTCACCACCACCGTGTGGGTGATCGATTGGGTTCATTGCAGAACCACGTGTCTGAGGTCTGATACCTCTATGACGGTTTCTACCTGCTTTACCAATAACAACATTTGCCCAGTCTTCATTACCAACTGTACCGACTGTTGCCATACACTCTGAAAGAATTTGTCTCATTTCACCACTTGGCAATCTAAGTACAACATATTTTTCTTCTTTACCCATAAGTTGTGCATAACCACCAGCACTTCTTGCTATCTGAGCACCTTTACCAGGTTTCATCTCGATATTGTGAATGATAGTACCTACTGGGATATTTTTCATTTTCATCGCATTACCAGGTTTGATATCAAGTCCTGCTTCTGCTGATTCAATAGTATCACCAACTTTTAATCCTGATGGTTGAATAATATATCTTTTTTCACCATCTGCATATGTAATCAATGCAATTCTACAGTTTCTATATGGATCATATTCTATCGCTGATACTGTTCCAGGAATATTAAATTTTCTTCTTTTAAAATCAATTATTCTGTAATGTTTTTTTGCACCTGCTTCTCTATGACGAGAAGTGATTCTACCATTACTATTTCTACCTGCACTTCTTGGAAGTTTTTTAAGAAGACTAGGTACACTTGGCTTAGCAGTAATATCGCTTGAGTCAAGACCAGTCATATATCTTCGTGAAGGCGTATAAGGTCTATATGATTTAATCGCCATCTTATACCTCCAAACTTTCTATTTTTGCACCTTCAGGTAACTTAACATAGAATTTTTTATAATCTTCTCTTTTACCCTCGATACCTTTAAATCTTTTTACTTTACCATTCATTCTCATTGAATTAACTCTCAATGGAACAAAACCGAAGTATTCTCTAAGAACCTCTTTTAAACCATTTTTGGTCATTCTTGGACTTGTTTGTATAACTACAACACCGTCTTCTTGAAGGCCTAAACTTTTCTCAGTGTATAAAATTGATTTAATATCTGTAATATCTGCCATCTTAGCCCTCTTTTGTTAATTGTTCAAATACATTTTTTTCGATTACTACTGCATCAAATGCTGTTGCAGTATAAGCATTAAGTTCATTTGATTCAACCAAATATGCATCTTTAAGATTTCTAAATGCATAGAAACTTTTTTCATCAATCAACTCTTTAACGATTAATGCATCTCTAACATTTAATTGTTTTAATATATTTGCTGCATCTTTAGTTTTACCTGACTCAACAGAAATCATATCAACAACAAAAAGTTTACCATTGTTAGCTTTTTCAGCGATAGCACACTCTAATGCTGCTCTTTTTTGTTTTTTATTGATTTTTTGATTATAGTTTCTATTGTTTTTAGGACCATGTGATACACCACCGCCTACCCAAATAGGACTTCTTGTAGAACCTGCACGAGCACGTCCGCCACCTTTTTGAGCAAATGGTTTTTTACCACCACCACTTACTTCTGATCTTGTCTTTGCTTTAGCTGTATTTGCTCTTAAAGCTGCTTGATAAGATTTTACATACAAGTACAAGTTGTGAGAATTTGCTTCCATAAATGTTTCAGGAAGTGCTACTTCACCACTTTTTTTAAGATTATCATCTAGTACTATTGCTTTACTCATTTTACTATCCTTATCTTACCTAATGCACCATTTGCACCTGGTACTGCACCTTTAAGTGCTACAACACCAGTTTCTGCATCAAATGAAACAATTTCATTTTTTACTGTTACTTTTGTATTACCATAGTGTCCTGGCATTTTTCTACCTTTTTGAACACGACCTGGCCACTCAGCATTACCGATTGAACCTACACGTCTGTGAAATCTAGAACCGTGTGCTCCTGGACCACCAGCAAAACCGTGTCTTTTTATCGCACCACTAAAACCTCTACCTTTAGAATTAAATGTAGTTTTTACCACTTTAGCATCTGATAATGGAGCAGTATCTAAATCACCTGCTTCTGTATTTGCTACATCTAAAGAGATAAATCTATTAAATTCTGAAGAGAGACTATATTTTTTTTGTTGACCGTTTACGGCTTTATTTGTAGATTTTCCATTACTATAAGCAACAAGTGCTCTTTTATTTTCATCTACTTCAACAACTTTTGCTTCTACTATTTTTACAAGTGTTACAGATACAGCTGGAACTGTTACTGTTCTTGTCATTCCGATTTTTTCTACTATATATTCCATCATCTATCCTTATTTCATCGCTCTGACTTCGACATTGACTTCTGGAGCCAAATCAAGTTTCATCAATGAATCAACTGTATCAGTTGTTGCTGAAACGATATCGATAAGTCTTGCATGCATTCGCATTTCAAATTGTTCGCGTGAATCTTTGTTTACATGAGGAGATCTAAGTACTGTATACTTTTTGATCTTTGTAGGTAGAGGGATCGGACCTCTGATTTCTGCACCTGTTCTCTTGACAGCATCAACGATAGCTGCAACAGATCTGTCTAAAACTCTGTGATCATAAGCTTTAAGCTTAAGTCTAATTTTTTCCATCAATTTCCCTTAAAAGAACTTGTCAGACGTTAATCTGACGCAAATTTGAACGGGGAGTATACTATATAAATACTATAAAGTCAATATTTTAGGGGATTTTATTTCTTTTTAGAGAGATTTTGTTCCTTTTTAAAAGGAAATGCATAAATATAAAATGAAATATATTCAACTATTTAAATTCATATAATTCAGAAAAACTTAAAATAATTACACAACTTCTATTTTAGGGATGTGGAATTTTGACTTTTGAATTTAATAAATATGCTACAAATATTACAAGCGTTAAGATAATATATATGTTACTAATTATTCCAAAAGAGTACAACAAATACAAAACCCACAATAAAATAGCACCTAACGGAGTAGGTACACCTTCAAAATATTTTGTTACACTTCCCGCTTCACTTTTAAGATTGAACTCTATCAAACGTCTTAATCCACTGATAATATAATAGATAAAAACAACTCCAGAGATAAAAAGTTCAAATCCATTTGATTTTTCAAGAGCATAAAAAAGCAAAAATGCAGGCATGACAACAAAAGATATAAAGTCAGCGAAAGAGTCAAGTTGTACACCAAATTCACATGAGAGATTGTATTTTCTTGCGATCTTTCCATCTAATATATCAAATCCACCAGCAATCCAGGCTAATATAATAGCAACTGTAAAGTTACCCTCTTGAATAAAATACATCGCAATAACACCAAATGTAATATTGGCAAAAGTTACTATATTTGCTAAGTTAAATCTATTATCTTTATCATATAAGTTCATGTATTTTCCTAAGTATTAATGCTTATTACCGCACCAACTAATATTCTGAAAATTTGAGAGAAGCAGATGTGGTGAGATGTGAGCAGAGAAATTTGAAGGACTAACCGTAGTTAATTCAAAAATTTATCTGCTTACAGATTGCCACATATGCTTCTCCCCGAAGGGTGCAATCACTTTTGTCCATACTCTTCGTTAGATTTCTTTGAATTAGCTACGGCTAGTCCTGCAAAAATCTGCCTCGATTATGAACAAAATTGATTGCATCAAATTTCAGAATATTAGTTGGTGCGGTAATAATTATAACAAAATTGTTGTTTTAATTTGATATACTACATTAAAAAAAAGGAAGACAATGGCACAAACTAAAAAAGTTGTATTTATAGCAAAAGATGATTCGATTGAGATTTTAAAAAAATTATTGACAGATATGGTCAAACCATCACAAGAAGAGAAAGGTTGTTTGCTTTATCATATCTATCAAAAAGCACAAACTCCAAATACTTTTGTAGTTATTGAGACCTGGGAAAATGATGAAGCACTACAAGGACATAAAGATTCACAACATTACAAATATTATAAAAGTAATTATGAACAATACACCGCAGATAAATACTCTGAAGAATTAATCGAATTGGGAGTCTAAACTCCCATACTTATTAGATAGAATCAGCTATTTCTATCATTTGACAAAAGCTATCCACATCCCAGCTTGCTGTTCCAACAAGAACACCCTCACAGTGCTCAATCTCTAAAATCTCTTTTACACTAGATACGTTTACACTACCACCGTATAAAAGTGGAGCTTTCACTTTTTGATGCAATTTTCCTAATGTCTCTTCTATCTGTTGTACAGATGCACTGACACCTGTACCTATTGCCCAGACAGGCTCATACGCAACAATCAATTTATCATATGAAAGATCGATACCTTCTAATTGTTTAAGATTATATGCCATCACCTCATCGATACCTTTTTCTCTAACTTCCAAAGGTTCACCGATACAATAAACAATCTCAAAATCTTGTTCTTTAAAGTAATCAAATTTCTTTGCACATAAAGCTTGACTCTCACCTAAAATATGTCTTCTCTCACTATGTCCTATCAAAATCGTATTTAATCCAAATTCATTGATCTGCTCCAAACCAATCTCACCTGTAAAAGATCCTTTTTCCACAGGATACGCATTTTGTACACCTACATGAATTTGCGATGAAAGTGTAAACCCATCCAACGCAGTTGATGGAGGAAAAATATAAATATCTTGTTTACTATCTTTTTTCGTAATAAATTCTTGTAATGTTGCAAGATACGCATAAGTACTATTACGTGTATGATTGGTTTTAAAATTTGAAGCAATAATCATCTAATCACCTTTTCTAACAGCTTCTATTCCTGGAAGCATTTTACCTTCAAGCAATTCTAAACTTGCACCACCACCAGTGGATATAAAAGTCATCTCATCGATATCACCTGCACGCTGCACAACATCTGCTGTATCACCACCACCTACGATAGTAGTTGCATGAGATTCAGCTATATAGTGACTCATCATGAAAGATCCCTTAGAAAATTTATCCATTTCATAAACACCCATTGGTCCATTCCAAAGAATAGTTTGTGCATCATTTAAAGCTTCTCTAAAAAGTCTGTTACTAGCAGGTCCGACATCCAGCCCCATCCAATCACTAGGAATCTCTTGTGTTGGTAAATATTTTACAGGAGCTGTTTCATCAAATTCAGGTGCGACGACAACATCAACAGGAAGATATAACTTTACACCTCTTCCCATAGCACGATATATAATCTTTTTCGCATCTTCTATCAAATGATCTTCTACCAAAGAGTTACCTACTTCATAACCTTGTGCTTTGAGAAATGTAAACGCCATTCCTCCACCAATAATCAACTTATCAATTTTATCTACTAGATTGACCAATGCCTGTAATTTACCTGAAACTTTACTACCACCTACTACTGCAACAAATGGACGGATCGGATTCAATACTGATTTATAAAAGAAATTTACCTCTTTTTGCATCAAAAAACCTGCCGCTTTATGTTCTTTGTCAAATAAAGCAGGTAAAGCATATATAGAAGCATGTTTTCTGTGACTTGCACCAAAAGCATCATTGATATAAAAATCTGCCATAGAAGCTAAACGCTTTGCAAATTCTTCATCATTTGTTGTCTCACCTGGATTATATCTAAGATTTTCAAGTAACAAAATCTCTCCAGCTTCAAGGTTATTTGATTTTTCAATTGTATCATCACCAACGACATTTTCCGCCATGACGATCTCTTGCTTTAATAGTGTTTTTAGTCTTTTTGCTACAGGTTTTAATGTATCTTTTTCTTCATTCCATTCACCTGGTTTTGGTCTGCCAAAGTGACTTGCAAGTATGATTTTGCAATTAGAATCTATACAGTAACGAATAGTAGGCAATGCAGAACGAATCCTTCTATCATCGCTGATATTGCCAAATTCATCTTTTGGTACATTAAAATCACAACGGATTAATACACGTTTTCCTTCTAAATCTAACTCTTTAATTGATAATAATTCCATCATCTTCCTTTATGATTTTGCGATATGTGCTGCCATATCAATCAATCTACAACTATATCCCCACTCATTGTCATACCATGCCATCACTTTTACAAGATTGCCATCTACTACTTGAGTTAAATCTCCAGCCACGATAGCACTAATCGGACACCCTATAAAATCTGCAGAAACTCTTTTGTCATGATCTACCAAAATATAATCAGCCATTTTACCATTTTGTGCCGCTTCAAATGCTGCATTGACCTCTTCTTTTGTAGTATCTTTTTTCACAATAACATTCAAATCTATCATAGATACATCTGGGGTTGGTACACGTATAGATTGACCATTTAGTTTACCTGCTAAGTGTGGCATTACAAGCCCTATCGCTTTTGCTGCACCTGTAGTGGTAGGTATCATATTCACAGCAGCTGCTCTTGCACGACGTGGATCTTTTTTGTGTTTTACATCAAGTATATTTTGATCATTTGTATAAGAGTGAACAGTTGTTACTAAACCTTTTTCAATACCAAAAACATCATCTATTACTTTTGTAACAGGAGCTAAACAGTTAGTGGTACAACTTGCATTAGAAACAATCTTTTGTCCAGCATATTCATGTTCATTTACACCCATGACAAATGTCGGTGTCTCTTTATCTTTTGCAGGTGCTGAAAAAAGTACTTTTTTGATTCCTTTGTCTATATATGGCTGTGATTTCTCTTGTGTATAAAATGCACCTGTACACTCTAGCAAAACCTCTGCACCATATTTTGCAAAATCAAGATTTTTTGGATCTCTGTCATTTAAAAATTTTACTTTTGACTTTCCAATTTGCATATAATCATCTTCTAAAATCTCAACTGTATCATTAAAAGTACCATGAACACTATCATATTTTAAAAGATACTTTGTCATCTCTCTATCTGTTGTATCATTAACAGCAACAAGTTCAATATCATCTCTATCGTTTAAAATCCTTGCAACACATCTACCTATACGCCCAAAACCAGTTATCGCGACTTTTAAAGCCATTCATGCCCCTTTAGTAAATTTCATGTATAATAATGCTATTATACAAATAAATATTAATATTTTAAGTTAAATAAGGTTTAAAACAGATTAAATGAAGATAGCAATTTTTGGTGGAAGTTTCGATCCTCCACACATCGGACATGAAGAGATTATCAAAAAATCACTACAAAAGCTCGATATAGACGTACTTTTTGTTGTTCCTACTTATTTAAATCCATTCAAAAATGATTTTTTTGCTCCACCAAATTTACGATATAAATGGGTAAAAAAGTTACTTTTACCATACAAAAAAGCAAAAATTATTGACTATGAATTAAAACAATCCAAACCAACACCAACAATTCAAACAGTAGATTACATTAAAAATCTCTATCAACCTGAAAAAATTTATCTTATCATAGGTGCTGACAATTTAACAAAATTAGACCAATGGCATGAATATGAGCGATTAAAAGATAGTGTAGAATTTATCATCGTCACAAGAGATGGGATAGAAATTCCAAAAAACTTGCAAATATTAAAAGTAAATGCTAATATTAGCTCTACAATATTAAGAGATAAAATAGATCGTAATAAACTACCAACATCCTTGGCAGATGAGATTATGGACTATTACACAAAAAAAGGAGAAAAATGAGTCAAAGAATTGACACAATCGTTACTGTTTTAGATGATAAAAAAGCAGAAAACATACAAGCATTTGACATGAGAGGACGTGATTACATCGTAGATGATGTCATCATCGCCACAACACTAAACAATAAACATGGATTTGCACTGCTTGATTATTTAAAACCAGAAATCAAAAAACTCGGCGAACAAATACTGCATACAGACGAAAGCGAAGATTGGATCGTCCTTGATTTAGGAGATATGCTTATCCACCTGATGTCATCAGAACACCGCAGTAAATATAATATAGAAGAGTTTTTAACTGAACATGAAAAGATGAGAGAAAATTTACAAAACTAAACATTTTGGCAGATATTTATTCTGCCAAAATATTATATATTACCGAACACTTATACCCTCATTAAAATATTTTATAAGTGGATAAACAAAAAATTCTATAATTCTTCTTTTACCAACTTTCATTTCAGCCGTAGCACTCATACCAGGCATCAAATATTTTCTTTCTCCCTCAACCATAAGAGATGTTTGTTTAGGCTTGATATAGACTTCATAAACTAATCCCTGCCTTTTATCCTGAATAGCATTTGCTCCTATTTTTGTTACATTTCCATCTATCAAACCATACTTTTGAAAGTTAAATGTATCAATTTTGATCGCTACAGGCAACCCTATCTTAATATAACCAATATCTTTATTTTCTACTATCGCCTTAAATTCAATAGGTACATCAGCAGGTACAATTGAGATTAGTTTTTCAGCAGGTGTAACCACCGCACCAATTGTATTAACAGCCATTTTTGCAACAATTCCATCAACAGGTGATGTAATAATCTGTTTCTTTTTTTTGAACTCAATAGTATCAATCTCAGATTTATAAGCAACTATCTTTTTTTCTTTATCCAATAATTCTGTATAAAGTTTATTTTTAAAACTTTTGGCAATAGTATCTTTTTTTCTATTTAATTCATCAAGTTTCCGATGAAATCTTTCAATTTCATGTCCTAGTTTTTCTATTTCACTTGCATAACTAAGATTTTGTTTTTGGAGTTTATAGTAATCATCTTTAGCTATAATATCCAAAACTCTTCGTAAACGTTTTTGCTCTTTCATTCCCATATCATATAAATTTTGCATTTGTGTTCGTCCAACTTCTGCTGAACTAATTTGTTCATGTAATTGCTTTAATTGATCGTCTATTTGTTTATACTGTTCATCAATAGCTTTAGATGCACTATCATATACATTTGTAATCAACATAGCTTTTCCAGGATCAACATTAGATGGAATTTGAAAAGGTTTATTTTCTAAAATAGATTTTATCTTTCCAGTTTCCAATTCAAGTTGTAGCAAAAACTTTTTCTTAGCTTCTATATTTGTATCTTCTACAGTTGGGTCAATCTCAATAAGAGGCTCTCCCTGAGAAATTTTATCTCCTTCTTTAATATATATTTTTTGAACAACCCCAGTTGTAAGTGGCTGTAAAATTTTAACATCTCCAACAGGAACAACAGTAGCTCTTGAAGATACTATTACATCAGTCTTTGCAAAAAATAGCCAAAGAAAAGTCAGTGTCATTAAAATAAGGATTGTCCATAAAATCATTCTTCCTAGTGGACTGACTGGTGACTCTTCTATCTCCACCAAATGCGGTTTAAATCTGTTTTTATCTTTAGTAGTTTTCAACTAAAATACTCCTCTTGTTATATCGACTGCTGTGTATAGAGATGGTGATAATAACCTTTTTTCTCCATCAACTCTTCATGTGTACCAGCTTCTACAATTTGCCCTTTATCCATAGCGATAATAACATCACAATCTTTCACCGTAGATAATCTATGTGCAATAATTACCGTAGTACGACCTTTTTTAATATTTTCAAGATTTTCATTGATAATCTTTTCAGACTCATAATCAAGTGCTGAAGTTGCTTCATCAAAAATCAAAATACGAGGATTGATCAACAAAGCTCTAGCGATAGCAAGTCTTTGTCTTTGACCACCTGATAGTGTTGATCCTCTTTCTCCCACTTCCGTATCATATCCCTCTGGAAAATCAGAGATAAAACTATCTGCTCCTGAAATTCTTGCAACTTGTATAATCTCATCCATGGATGCATTTGGCTTTGCCATTGCAATATTTTCTTTAATCGTTCCTCTAAAGAGATAATTTTCCTGTAACACAACACCAATCATCGTTCGATACCATTTTGGATCAAAGTGACGAATATCAACACCATCAACAAAAACTACACCTTCGTTTGGCATATAAAGGCGTTGAATAACCTTAGCAACTGTACTTTTACCACTACCGCTTCTACCGATAATACCTACACTCATACCTGCTTGAATACTGAAAGAAAGATCTTTTAAAACCATAGAAGAACCAGGTTTATATGCAAAACTAACCTTATTGAAAGTAATATTTCCACGTATTCCTGCAAGAGTTATTGCTTTTTCATTACGTTGCTCAGTAGGTTTATTTAAAATATCACCTAATCTATCCACTGAAAGAAGTGTTTGTTGAAATTCATTCCATAGATTAACCAATCTTAAAACTGGTCCACTAAATTGATTAGCAAACATTTGAAATGCAATCAACTGTCCAACAGACAAAGATCCTTCAATAACCATCAATACTCCAAAATATAAAATTGAAATAGTCATCAATTTTTGTAACATTGTTGTCATACCACCAAGAATAAAACCAAAATTACTTAGTTTAAAACCAGCACTAACATAATCAGCAAGTTTATCTTCCCATCGTTTTTGCATAGCACCTTCTAAGGCAAGTGACTTAACAGTTTCTACACCTGTTACTGATTCAACCAAAAAAGAGTTTTGTTCAGCACCCATATTGAATTTTTCATTCAGTCTTTCACGAAATTTTGGTGTTGCAAACAAATATATTAAAGCGATAAAAAATACAAATCCCATTACCATAAAAGTCATTTTGACACTATATAAGAACATAACAGCTAAAAATACAAAACTAAAAAGAACATCCAACAGTACTGTTACTGATTTATTGGCAATGAAACTCCTAATTTGATCCAATTCCCTGACACGAGCAATGATATTACCCACTTGTCTTACAACAAAATATCCAAAAGGCAATGCCATAAGATGATGATAAAGTTTTGCACCAAGTTTTGCATCTATTTTTGATGTTGTATGCACAAATACATAGTTTCGCATATAATTGAGTAAAAAATCAAATATTGTTATTACCAAAAATGCAATAGCCAATACATCAAGAGTAGATAAAGAGTGGTGTACTAGTACTTTATCCAAAATAACTTGTGTAAAAAGTGGTGTGACTAATCCAAAAAGTTGAATAACAAATGAAGCTAATAATACTTCAAAAATAATTTTTTTATAACTAAAAATTTCTTTGGCAAACCAGCCAAAACCAAATTTAATTTGTTCAGAAAATATACGATGTTTTAAAACCAAACTTTTTTGACTAAAGTCTTTCATAAAATCATCATAACTTATCAAGGTTGGTTTATTTTCATGAGGATCATATACCATCACTTCTTTAGCTGATTTATTTGCACTTACAATAGCTCTATATTCACCATTTTTCATAAGACATATAATTGGCATTGGATAATTTTCAACCAATTTATCAACATTTAATTTTTTGATACCAATACGAAAACTAAGTTTTTTCGCAATACGTGCCAACTCTTCAATAGTAGGTTCTTTATCATCTTCAATAGCATATTCTTTGATAATACTTCTGCTATCTACATTGATCTGATTTAAACTACCTGCTATTTCTAAAGCAATTAAAGCTGTATTCATCGCCATCCTTTTATCTTATTAACTCACTCGAAATTGTCTCAAAGACTTTTTCGATGACATTTAGTTTAAAACTTAATTCACTTTTTAGTAAATCAGTCTGTATATAATCTTTTTGTAAAGCATTAGCTTTTCCTGCAATTCTCAAACGATTGTAAACTTCTTTTTGCTCATAAGTATCTGCCACAATCTTTGATTCTGTTTGTAAAATTCTTTCCAGAGTACTTCTTAATAATTTTCTACGTTTTTCCTGAGATTCAAACTCTATTTTTGCAAGTCTCTTTTTTTCCATAATTTTTTGCAATTCAAGTTTCTTTTTTGTTATTGTATTTTTCACTTTATGACCATCATAGATATTCCAGTTTACACTCATACCCATATCCCAGCTATTTCGTCTCATATTTGTCATACTTCTAAAAAAGCTATTACTATCTGCACCATACATTCTATATCCACTATCTACATATACAGTAGGTAAATAATCTTTTTCTAAAAGTTCAATTTCTTTTCTCTTTGCCTCAATCTGATATTGCAAATTTTTAGCTTGGACGCTTTCTTCAAAAGTTTTGATTGGAATATTTTTAGGTTCAAACATCAAAAATTTAACTTCATCAGGATTAAGTTCCATATTTGATAATAGTTGTATATTTTTCAAAGCATCACCTAGATTTAATTCGTGTTGAAGTATCTCTTTATCCAATAGTACCAAGCTACGCTCATCTTTTAAGAGTTGTGTTTTTGCAATTCTTCCTGCATGAAATAATCTATATTTCTTTTGCAATATTTCATTTTGTAGTTGTCGTACTCTCTTTTTGTATTTTATAGACTCTTGTGCTTTTAGCACTTGACTATAGTACTGCAACAACTGTTTTGAAACTTTTTCCTGTTGTAAGGCTAATTCTGTTTTGATAATATCAAACTCTTTTTTTCCTATCTCCATTTTCAAGTCTGTTGCACCAAAACGATAAAGTTCATACTTCATATTTAGCCCTACAGAATCTTGATATTGAGAATAGCTAGGATAATAAGAACCAGAAATACTTGCAGAACCATCTTTAGAATAAGAGTGATAATATGCTCCAGAGTACCCCATAGAGATCTTTGGATAATATTCATTTTTCAAAATTTCAATATTTTGCTTATTAATAGCGATATCATATTTTTTCAATACAAGAGAACCAGAATGTAAAAGTGTTTTATCCAATAATTCCCAAAAGTCTATCTCTTTTTTATCATATGTTGTATCTTCTAACTTTTTAACAATTACAATTGGTTTAGATTGCTTTTTAACATCTTTTTGATCTTCTTCTTTTTTTATCTCACTTTTACAAACTGTAGAAATATTAAGACTTTTTTTAACTTCAGTTGTATTTAGCTCTTTGATATCAACAACATTAGAATCTTTCTGTGATGTTAAATTTGTTGAGGCTATTAATGCTTCTTCACTATCGTATAGTTTACATTTTGGCTGTGTTACTACTTTAATCTTTGGTTCTATAATCTTAGTAGAACTATTTTCTTCATTATGATCTTTGACAACCATTTGTGAATGTGATGAAGGTAACACTGCCCTAACGATGGTAGTGTTTTCTTCACCTATGTCATACAACTTTGCTTCAGGAAGTGATGCCATATCTATTTTAGGTTTATGTTTGTATTTGTGTTTGTTATGCTTTTTTTTAACTTTTCTCTTTTTAACTGGATTTGAAATTAACTTAACTTCTGATACTTCAACAACTATAGCATCAGGTAATAATTCCATATCTGTGTTAATATTCTTTTCAACGACTGGTTGAAAATTTTCATTAACTTCATCAACTGGTACAACTATTGCGTCTGGGAGTGATGCTATGT
>Ga0256833_1000757_pt1 | contig 24830 bp, 22 predicted proteins | sample 356284metaG_FD_190535 | JGI IMG/M metagenome (GOLD analysis project Ga0256833, IMG submission 190535) | Hydrothermal vent microbial communities from Mid Atlantic Ridge, Atlantic Ocean - 356-284 | ecosystem: Environmental > Aquatic > Marine > Hydrothermal vents | place: Atlantic Ocean: Mid... | reverse complement strand
TAAAGCGACAACCGTTGCAATCGAAAACTTTATGCCATGAAAGACCATCGTCAACACTTTTGTAAACATCCTGATCGGCTGTAACATACAAAATTTTGTTGTTTACATCACTGTTGGGATCTATAGACAAACCCATAATCTGCTCTTCAGGCAACCCTTCGTTTGCCAGTATCCAGCTATTCCTATCCCCGGTATTGTTATTTTTCAACAAAAAAGTCGGATACTGTCCGTTCTGGTTTTCCGATTGGGAAGCCCACACCACTTCGGGCCTATCCGGGTCTGTTAGAATGGTGGCACAATTTCCTCCATGACCTTCCCGGCCTCCACTATACACATTGTCATTACAACTCTGCCAGCTGTTTCCTCCATCCAAGCTTCTCCATATACCAATATCAAAATATGCAAGAAAAACAATATCAGGATCGGCTTTGCTGACAGATATATCCATCATGTTAACATTGTCCAGTCCACGACTTCGCCAGAATCCGGGGCTAACTTCTTCTGTAAACACATTTTGAAACACAGAGCCTTTATTCTCGGATTTAAATACCCATTGATTTGTTACCCAGTAAATAACATCAGGATTTGACAAATCAATGCCGAATGTTTTTACTATCCCGTTATAACTAACTGAATAGCACCAGAATGGGTCATTATTAAAGAATGTATCCCAGTGAGCAACATCTCCAGTTTTTTCAAAGGTTAACCCGCCATCAATTGATGTGAATGTGCCCGCCCTTTCATTCCATTCATAGGGCTCACGGGGATCAATAAGAATTATTCTGTCGGGATTATCTCTTTCGAGAAAGATCACACCTGTATAATTTGATAAATAAACCCAGTGTTCTCCTTCATCATAACTCCTGTACAGGGCTCCATCCAAATCAGTCCAGTAATATCTACCATCACAACTTGCATTCATGGTGGTAAGGTAAAGTATCTGCGGATTTTGTTTATCAACGGCAATATCCAGAATTTCCTGAGTAAACGATGCTGTAATGTTTTTCCAGGTTTTTCCTCCATCTTTACTTCTAAAAACATTAGCCTCACTGCAGGCAAAGCGATCCCATCCGGTTAAACAATAAAACACCTCAGAGTTTTGCGGATTAACAACTATTTTGAGAATTCTAATATCCATAGGTAAATTGCGGCTGATTTTGTGCCATGTTAAACCGTTATCCGTTGATTTGTAAATCTGGCCATCGGTGGAATTGTAAGCAGAATGATATGGAGAATAACCTATTTCCGGATTGTCAATTGCAAACTCTATATCCGTGACATAACCGGATTGCAGGACCTTGGTAAAATTGCTGCCACCGTCTGAACTTCTGAAAATCCCGTTTTCAGTTCCAAGATAGATTATATTCCCGTTTGAATGATTAAAACCAACTGCTGAAACATGTGTTTCGGTCAAACCATTAACCAATCCTATTACATCCCATGTTGAGCCTCCATCAACACTTTTGTAAGCACCACTTAAATCACTTCCGGCAATAATTACACCATTTGCGCTTGCTCCAATCACAGTGAATGCCCCGCCTCCACCGGGATTTGTTCTTTCCCAGTTATGGAAAGGAAAACGCTTTGAAACAATAAAGTGATTTACCGAATTTTTCAGGTTATTTTCAAAACCACACTTTGTTTCCGAAATAAAATTGCCGTGAACAAATTTTTTTTTGTTTATTAACGAGATATTCTTACCTGATACATTGTTTTTAACTTGAGAGTAAAGCGGGAAAAAACAGAAAAAAATTGGAAAACAAATTAACATATAAAAAATATTTTTCCTGGCAAATACAATTTTAAGGAATATCAATTCGGTTGCCCTATTATTCTTTTACTTTCATAATGATAAATTATATCAAAAAAAGCGGGGATAACATCCCCGCCTGTTCAAATCCATTTAAATTGGTATTTAATTCTTTTTAGACTTTTTTGAACTGAACCTGCCACCAAATTTTCTTGGGTCACCTTTGTAGCCAAGAGCCTTCCAGTCCATCCTACCGTGTTTACTGTGGCAATCCTGACACTTAAGGGCAAGTTTTCCACCTACAACTTCATGATTTAATCCCATGTACCTTTTTGCTTTTACCCAGGTATAATCGGATGTTTTTATGTCTTTCCCGTAAAAACTCTTTGCCCCATCCTTCACAGCTTTGTCTATATCCCCTGTTGTTTTAGCAACATTCACACCGACAGGTATAAGTTGCTTCGTCTTCTTCAGGAGTGGAAGAACTGCAACATGAACCCTGAATGGATAGATCTTTGAATTTGGATCATCCTTTGAACCAAGTGGAAGAGCCATTTGAACATACCCATCAACAACTTTAACAGGTCTTTTAGCATCATGGGCAACGGTTGTACCATTCCACCACCTGTAAACAGGTTTAATATGCTTTTTCATGACTATGTATTCATCATACGCCCCATTTTCTCCTTTTTCAAGTTTTCTCCAGTCTCTGTAAACATCACTTGCATCAACCCTGGCATAATCAGGTATGTGACAGGTGGTACAATAAACTGTTTTTGTATGCCTGTTCAATATATCACTGTCATGAGGCTCTGCATCATGGCAATTCTCACATTTGACCTTGAAATCCGGTCTGTCATTGGTTACAATATCGTTTCCTCTTCCTGGTATTCTGTGGTTTTTGGTCTCGTGACAATCAATACATGTCATATCATTTGCAAAATGAACATCTAAATTTTCATCAGCCTCATAATGTGCCGACTCAAGGTCACCCCTCTTGTAATTCAAGCCACCACCTGCACCAACATGACACTTCAAACACATGCCAGCAGTTGGCTTGGTGACATTTTTTGCTCTCAAAGTAATAAGCTCTGGATCTCCATTTGGAACCCACTTTAAATGACCATCTTTGTCTTTAACAACTTTCCTTGAGTATCCAGGAGCATGGCACATCAAACAATCAATGTTTTCAAGTTCCTTTTCAGTCATTTTTGAACCAGGCTTCTTTCCGTAACCTATATGACATTTTGAACAACCATCAACAATTACCTTACCATTTTTATCAGTGTACCTTCCAATCCAGGAATTACCCGGGTTGGTGCAGAAATCATTTAAGTCATACAACTTTCCGTGCTTTCTGTTTTTGTCAAGTCCTATCACCGTGTTATCAACGGCTGCACTCCACTGGTAATGAGCAGAATGAAAAACATCTTCAGCCTCTTTTCTGTGGCACTTCAAACAGGTTTTTGTTCCCTCATATTTTTGAATGTAATAGTAATGCGGTGGGTTTGCCTCATCTTCATCATCATCCTGCGCAATTGCGAAATTTACCGCAAATAACACAAAAACAAAAGCAATTACGAAAAATTTTGACCACTTAAAATCTTTTGCCATTTCCCCTCCCAATTGTTAAATTAATATCTCACAGTTAAAGAAAGATAAATGTTATCTATCTTGTCAAATACAGGCATCAAAGTGTCAAAGGCTGTAACATTTTCAATCTTTTTAGGCGCTCCAAGAGGTGTTCCGCTTCCAGTGTAATCGTAATTGTAATGCTGATAGCCTGTCGTTAAGAAGAATTTTTGCCCCACAAATGGATAAATATAGTAAATTTCGTAAACATCTCCCCTTACTGCAGCCTTGCTTCCTGCTATATTGTCTTCTGCACCGGTGAAATTGAACCAGTATTTTGAACCATGATTGTACTCAATACCAACTCTTGAACCGTTTTCAAAATCGTAAATCAACCCAGCCCAAACAGCATTACCACTGTGTTTTTCCTGTCCTCCATTGTCGTTTAAAAGAGCATCTTTACCCCAGAAAACCATCATTGGATTCATTGACCTTCCGTGAGGATTACAGGAGCTTATCGAATAAGAGAAGAAATATTTGAAGTTCTCGTATTTCCCTTCAAAGATTATTGTTGCAAGGTCTATACTCCCTATGTCGTTTGATGGCTGAATTCTTGAAACATAACCACCGGGGTTTGCAGCAAGATAGTATTCATCAAATGCTCCATCACCGTTTATATCAACTCCATTCACAGTGAAAGGCATAACAACCGTACCTGTAAAACCATCTGTTACATCAAAAGCATGGGCATAACTCAATGTAACCCTTAACTTGTCTGTTCTGTAAAGGTTTGAAATAAACCCGGCAAGGTGGGTGTCCTTGATGTCCGGATTTGGATAAACAGAATATGAGTTGCCCCAGCCTGATTCAAAACCAACCCCGTAACATATCTTAAAGGTAAAGCCTGGTATTCCGAGCTTATCTTCAAGGTTAAAACCAAGGCTTATACCATCAAACTGCCAGTTTATTATGGAAGCGATTGGTGAACCACCAACAACAGAGTAATTCCTGTACTCCATTGGCAGTCCATCAGTAGATGGCCTTCTTCCAACAGAAAAGTGCCAGTTATCTCCTGAATAGGTAAAAAATGCCCTCTCAACCCTTAACTTATCGTCAGTTGGGACAGAAGCATCAAAACCATCCATCAGCATTGAAGTCATCTGGCCATTGTAAAACTTCATGTCTGCACCATCTCCCCAGGTTTTGTACATGGTTAATCTTCCTATGAATTTCAAATTATCATTTATTATGGAAGCCATGTTTATTCTCAATCTCGTTGAATACATGACGGAGTTGTCGTTGTTATCAACATCAGGAGAAATGCCGTTGAACATCATCTGGTAAAGGGCTAAATCGTTAGCACCGAACTTGTCTGAAAAGTAAGGGAGACCAAGTGAGTTAAGGGCTATGGAAGGCATATCACTCTGGTCAAACTGTCCGTTTCCGTTCATATCAACAAAACCGTTTGGGGAAACAAAACCCATCTGAATCATTGCCTGCATCATTCCCTGCAAAACACTTCCATAGGCCTGTGCAAAAGCTGGGTTAAATGTGTACCCTGAACCTTCACCGTATAGGGTTCCCCCTATCTGGCTTACGGGCACAGCAAGTCTGTTAAAAGCCCACAGTTGCAGCATTGAAGATGCCCAATCTGGCATAATTCTCATATCTTTGTAATGCAGGGAATCAGCCCTCGTTCTCAATTCATAAGAGAAGTTTATCCTATCCATCACCGTGTGCTGTTCATTCTTATCCACCCTGTCTGACATATCGTCAAGGTCATCCTGAAGGTCATTGATCTGCTCCTGCAATTCTTTGATCTTTTTTTCAAGTTCCTTTTTTGTCACAGTCTGGGAATAAGTTTTAAAGCCATAAAGTGAAAAAACGCACAAAAAGAAAACAAATAAAAACCTTTTAAACATAAAAAACCTCCCTTTATTTAAGTGGAGAAAAAGGGGGAAATCCCCCCGCAAATCAAAGTTTTTTAAATATCAATCACAGGTTTGAGGCTTTTCAGAATCAAGTGCCCCTACATAGCAGAAAGACCAGAGATCATTTATGTCCTTCTTTGTTAAATTCAATTTTACTTTTGCTTTTTCATGCTTTCTGAAAAGTTTTTTCCCGTCATTTTTAAGGTATCTTTTCCACTGTGCCCTTGTTTTGTAAGCAGGTCTTACCTTCTTTGCATGTTTACCATCGTGACAGGCTTTACACTGCTCCCTGAATATCTTTTTACCGTGTTTGATATCTCCCTTTTTCCTGTTAAGTGCAAACACACTTAAAGATGAAACCATCAAGATCGCACAAATTAAAAGCACTACTTTTTTCATTTAAACCCCCACTTAAATTTTTATTATTTTAAAGGTGATTACCTATAAATCCCTGCGCACTGACGATTATTATAATATCATAAAGTTCTAATGTTTTTAAAAAAATTTCTAAAAAAATTGATAAAAAAATCTAAAAAAAGAGATTAAAGCAAGTGAGATAATTCACTTCTTAAGAGTCTAACAGCGTTTTCAATTGAATAAATTGAAGTATTCAAAATTAGATCCGATAGTTCAATGTAAATGTTTTTTCTTTTTTCAAAAAGGTTTAAAAAGGATTCATAATCTTTTCGCAATGGCCTTTTTGAGTGCAAAGTTCTATTGTAAAGATCACTGATATCTCCATACAAAAATACATTGAAAAAATTTTCTTTTAGAATATTAAAAGAGTGTTTATATGTAACTATACCCCCACCTGTTGCAATTAAAAAACCTTTCTTATTTAAAAGAGTTTTCAGATAGTGTAATTCAAGGTTTCTAAAATATCTTTCCCCTCTCTTTTCAAAAATAGAATGTATTGAGCAACCTTCTTTCTCTTCAATTAGCATGTCAAGATCAATGAAATTAAGGGACAATTCACTGGCAAGTGCCTTTCCTATTGTTGTTTTTCCACTCCCCATAAAACCAATCAGGGATATTGAAGTCTTTTTCCTGGTGGATGTTAGACCCCTCCTCAATTGTTCTATGTTACATTCATATCCGAACCGCTTACATGATTCAACCCCCTGCTCTATCAACCACTCCTCTCCAGATATATAATGAATTCCATGTTTTTTACATTCACTTTTAAAAAATTTATCCCTGTAAATTGCACTAAAAAACAGAGTGCCTTTGTTCATCAAAGAAATGTCCAGATTTATCTTTACCGGGATTGTGTAAACTACTGCATCCATCTCAGGAAGTATTCTGTCCAATCTTTTAAAGGGGTAAAAGATTGCATTAAACTTTTTTGCAATTGATAGCCCATTATCCGCCGTTCTGTTCGTAATATAACATGTTGCTTTGGTGTTTGAAAAAGAATAAATTGCAGCATTTGCTGCACCTCCTGCTCCAACTATCAGTATTTTTCTCCCCTTTAATGTTTTAAACCTCTTTTTTAGAGGATTTAAAGCACCGAAAACATCCGTGTTGTAACCCTTAATTCTGGAATCAAACACAATTGTATTTACCGCATGAATTGAGCCTGCCGCATTATCCATTTCATCAACAAATTTACAGGCATCCTTTTTAAATGGCATTGTGATGTTAATACCACTCATAGATAAAAGTTCGCAGGTTTTAATAGCATCAATAAAGGAGTGTGCCGTAATTCTTGTGTAATGAGCATTCACTTCTTTCTTTTTAAAAAAGTAATTAAACATGATAGGGCTTTTACTATGGGCAACCGGGTTACCAATCACTGCAAAGTTTTTCATTTGATGGTCTCTCTGAAGCACGAGTAAAACCTCTCTGCCTTTTGAAAATCAATTTGACCTGGTGCCGTTTTCTTTTCATTGAAAGAAACAAAGGTAAACTTCGAACCAAGAAGTGGTGCTAAAAGCCTTGTTTTTTTTCCCATATCCCCCATTCCTATTACCACAAGTGGGTAATCATCCATTAAAAGAGAGAGTAATTTTAAATTATCAGATTCAGAGTTTACCATCGTTGCTATTTTAACTATTGAAGGTTTAAATTCTACAAATTCCTTTTCAATGAGATGATTCAACCATTCAATAGATGGGGTCTGAGTATAGTTGTGATATGAGTGTATCCTTTTTACTCCATACTTTTCTGAAAGATCAATAATGTGTTTTTTGCCCTCCAATTCCATATCAATCTCAATATCAATATAATCTGGCTTAAATTGCAAAGCTTCCTTTAAATACACCATCCTGTCTATACCCTCTTTCTCCCTGCAGGTTATTATCAGTTTGTTGTTAAATGAAAAGAGTTTTTCGATGTCAGAAATTGAAGGTTTTATAAGATCAAGCCTGAGTTCACAGAATCTGTGATTTTTAAGTATGTTACACACCTTTTTTAAATCTTTCTCTGCAATGCTTACGCATATCATCAAGAGCCTCACTTATCTCTTTCAAACTTAAAGATTGAACAATGGGCTTACCTATGGATTTCAATAGGACAAAGTCAATGCTATCACCTCTTTTTTTCTTGTCCCCACCTATCCCCTGTAAAATGTCATAATTGTTCAGATCATTATAGCAAAGTGGCAATTTAAAAGCATCAATGGTGTTAACTATCTTCAGAAAATCCTTTTCTGTTAAATGGTTTTTTTTGTATGAAACAAAAGAGGCAAATACCATGCCAGCTGCCACACCCTCCCCATGGCTTACCTTTTGTATCCTTTCTATGGCATGACCAAGAGTATGACCAAAGTTCAAAATTCTCCTTATATCTCCCTCCCTGAAATCTCTTTTAACTATGTCAACTTTAATACTTACACTTTTCTCAATTAAATAATTAATCGTTCTTTTTTCTTTTCTTTTTATTTCCTTTTCTTTTTCAACTAAAAAATTAAAAAAATCAGAATCAAAGATAAGTCCATACTTAATCACTTCAGAAAGCCCCACTTTGAATTCTCTCTCAGGCAAGGTGTCGAGGAAATGGGGACAGATGTAAACAGAATCAGGATGGTTAAATGTGCCAATATAATTTTTGTAACCTCTGAAATTAACCCCATTTTTCCCTCCTATTGAAGCATCAACCATTGCAAGCAATGTGGTGGGAATAAAGGAAAAATTTATTCCACGCATAAAGGTTGAAGCAACAAAACCGGCAATATCAAGGGTTATTCCGCCTCCAACACCAATTATTATAGAATACCTGTCTGCCCCACTCCTTAAAAGAAAAGAGTATATTTTTTCAGCACTATTTAATGTTTTAGATCTTTCGTCAGGGTTGAAAACAAAAGCATTTTTCCTTGTTGAGAAGAAAGAATACTCCGGGTTATTAAAAACCTTTTTATCAACTATAAAAAAAACATTATACATGTTTTCTATTTCTCTCAAAGATTTAATCAACAACGGATATTCCACAAGTGTGAGAGTACATCGAGACGAAAAAGAGGAGTTTATTTCAAACCTCATTTACCCCTCATCAATCCCCAATTTTCAGCAATTCTTCATTTATAAAAATGGGTTTTTTGTATTTAATGGCAATTGTGATTGCATCCGAAGGCCTTGAATCAATGGTCAATATTTTGTTGTTTGTTTCAATTTCTATGGTGGCAAAATATACATTGTCCGAATGCTCTTTAATGTAAACTGCCTTCAGATTTGCATTAAGGCCGTTTAAAAGTTGAATAATGAGGTCATGAGGCATTGGTCTTGGTGCCCTTACGCCTTCCATCTCATTGGCAATTGTGTTTGCTTCAAAAATACCTATTCTCATGGAAAGGTATCTTTTGCCAGATTTTTCTTTAAGGAGTAAAACAGGGGAATCGATAAGAGGGTGATCTATCAATTTTTTTAACTCAGCCTCCACAAACATCCTTTGCTCCTGAACTTTTTTCATTTAAAATATAGGAAAAAATTAAAAATTGTCAAAGTCAATTAAGTTTAACTATACGAGTATTCCTTTTAAACTTGTGAAAGTCGATGAAATTATTTTTACTTTAACAAACCTGCCTATAAGGTTTTCCCCTCTACCCGCTTCAAAATTGACCACATGATTTCCCTCTGTTCTACCTGTTAATCTTGTTTTATCCCTTTTTGACACACTTTCCACAAGCACTTCATAGATCTTCCCCTCCATCTCCTTATGTTTAATCGCCTGCACCTTTTCCTGATACTTTTGAAGGACAAAAAGTCTTTTATCTGCAATCTCCGGGGGAATTTCATTTTTTAATCTTAGTGCTGCTGTTTTTGGCCTTGGTGAATATTTAAAAGAGAAGATATTGTCATACTGGATGCGATGAATTGCATCCATTGTAAGTAAAAAGTCCTCCTCCTCCTCTCCAGGAAAAGCAACAATAAAATCAGAAGAGATCACAGCCTCAGGGATGTAACTCCTGAGCATATCAATCTTTTCAAAGTACTCTTCCCTGGTGTACTTTCTACCCATCAACTTAAGGATCTTGTTTGAACCAGATTGCATGGGCAGATGAATGTACTTGCATATTTTCTCTGAAGTTGCAATAACCTTAACAAGTTCTTCATCAAAGTCTTTTGGATGAGATGTTAAAAACCTTATCCTTTTTAACCCTTTTATTCTGTCAACTTCAATTAACACATCCTTAAATGTTTTACCATTGTAATTGTAGGAGTTCACATTTTGGCCCAGAAGTTCAACTTCCTTAATACCATAATGTTCAATAGTGTATTTTATTTCTTCAATTATATCTTCAATTGGTCTTGAAACCTCCCTCCCTCTGGTATAGGGGACAACACAGTATGTGCAAAAATTATTACATCCTTCCATAATAGAGATATAAGCCTTTACCATCTTTTTTCTATCTATCTGTTCAGGCTTAATATTAAGATTTTCCTCATGATCAGATGTGTCACAGAATGTTTTTCCCTTTAAAGCCTCTTCAATAGCATCTTTAATAAGATGTATGCTCCTTGTTCCAAGCACAAAATTTAAATTGGGAATCTTTTTAAACAAGTTATCTGCTTCATGAGATGCCACACATCCGGTTATACCGATTATCTTACCTTTTCCAAATTTTTTTCTGATTACCCCAACCCTGGTGAATATTTTGTGTGCTGCCTTCTCCCTTACACTGCAGGTGTTGAGAATAAATACATCTGCATCTTCCTCTTTTTCAACTTCATTGTATCCACGGGATTTGAGAATACCAGCCATCTTCTGACTGTCGTATTCATTCATCTGGCATCCCCATGTTTCAATCTTAAAGTTCACCATTTAATGTACCTCTCACCTTTGTCAGGGAATTATTATATTACAGGAAAGAAAATTATCAAGTTTACAGCTTTATCCCCTCTAACCTTTCATAGTCAGGTATAAGTTTGTGATTCATTGCAATTATGTGTCTTTCTATTTGAGAAGCACTTTCCATGGAAAGCACCCTTTCTACAAGTTGCTCACAATCTGAAATTTTCACGCTTCTCAATACAGCCTTTACAAGGGGAATGGATGCAGCATTCATGCTGAACTTTCTTAATCCCATACCAAGAAGAAGGGTGGTGAATTTCGGGTTACCTGCCATCTCGCCACACATTGAAACATCAATGCCATTTTCGTTTGCAGATTTTATAACCCTGTTTATCATCCTTATAACCGCCGGATGGGATGGTTTGTAAAGGTAATTTACTTTATCGTTGTTTCTATCAATCGCAAGGCAATATTGAATAAGGTCGTTTGTACCAATACTAAAAAAATCAACATATTTGGCAAGTAAATCAGGTATTTCTGCTGCAGATGGCACTTCAATCATAATTCCCTTTTTTATGTTTTTATTTATCTTTTCCCCCTGTTTAATCATTTCCTTTTTGATCTCGTCAAGGAACTCAAGTACTTCTTTCAATTCATCAACCCCGCTTATAAGAGGGAACATCACCTTTACCCTTTCACATTCTCCCGACACCCTTAAAATTGCTCTTAATTGAGTACGAAAAATGTCCTTTCTCCTTAAACAAAACCTCACTGCTCTCAATCCAAGAACCGGGTTTTGCTCATCTTTCTCTAAAACCTCGTGAAAAAATTTCTCTCCACCAAGGTCCAGAGTTCTTATTATTATCTCTCCATTAACATGGTCACATAGGGAACGGTAAAAGTTATAATGAGCATTTTCAGTAGGCAGATCAGGGGCATGCTTTAAGAATATAAATTCGCTTCGATAAAGCCCAACTCCCTCTGCATTGAACTTCTTTAAAGAGGGAAATTCCTCTTCTATTTCCACATTGGCAAGTAGGTAAATTCTTTCACCGTCAATTGTCTTTGAATCTTTCTTTGAGATCTCAATAAATTCCCTTTCAAGGTTTAACCTTTTTTGATGCTTTTCTATGTAAACACTGGTTTCTGATTCTTTAGGTTTAACAATTACATCTCCCTCAATTCCATCAACAATCACAATGTCTCCATCCAGAACTACCTTCGTTGCATTGTGCAGCCCGACAACAGTCGGAATGTTAAGTGCTTTTGCAATAATTGAGGTATGTGTGGTAACACCTCCATAATCAGTGGCAATACCAACAACTTTATCGTTGTACAGAAGAGAAAGGTCAGAAGGGTGAATGACTTTTGCCACAAGGATTGTATCCTCTTTAAGGTCAAGGCTTGCAGTCAGATCTTTCTCCTGAAGGTTTGCAATAACCCTTGTTGCTATGTCCTCAAGATCTTCTCTTCTCTGCTGAAAGTAAACATCCTCTATACTTTTAAATTTTTTAATTAGCTCTTTAATCACCTCTTTAAAGGCATATTCCGCATTTAGAAGTTTCTCTTTTATCAGTGAAACAGTTTTGTCAATCAAAGATTGGTCTTTTAAAATAAGTAAATGTGTGTCAAAAATTGAAAGATGAGATGAATTAAGATCTGAATTCAGGTTGTTTTTTGCACCTTCTATCTGTTGTTTTGTTTTTTCTACGGCACTAATAAACCTTTCAACTTCTCCTTCAATGTTTTCTTCCAAAACATTGTAATATGGAATTACTATCTTTGTTTTGTCCTCAAGAACAAGTGCTTTGCCTATCCCAACATCAGGGACTATACCGGTTCCTTTTAATTTTATTCTATTTGACATCGTTATTCTTCTTCTCCGAATTTGTTTTCAATCAAGTTCTCTATTGCTTTAATTGCTTCCTCCTCATCTTCTCCATTTATTTTGAATGTTAATTCAGAACCAACCGGTGCAGCAAGAAGTAAAACCCCAAGGATGCTCTTCCCATCAGCCTCAACATTATCCTTTATTATCTTTATCTCAGATGAATAATTTTCAGCAAGTTGAACAAGTTTTGCAGCAGCCCTTGCATGGAGACCGAGTTTGTTTTTCAATGTTAAAGTTTTCTCAACCATTTTCTCTGCCTTTCATTGAAAGTATTTCTGAAACCCTGTATATGTTTCTCTGACCCTGAATTTTTATCTTTGCAGCAAACTCATTTAGATCTATTTCTTTTGATTGCAAGGTGGCTGCTTTTATCAACATCGGGAGATTAACCCCTGTCACTATCTCCATTTTATGATTGTTCGAGATTGAAATCATAAGGTTGGTTGGAGTACCACCAAACATATCCGTTAGAGCAAGCACTCCATCACCGTCATCAAGTTTTTTTACCTTTCTTTCAATCACTTTTAATGCAGATTCTGCATCGTCTTCCCATTGAATAGAATATGCTTCGATCTTCTCTCTCTTCCCGATAATCTTAAAACAGGTCTGGATAAGCACATCGGCAAGATTCCCATGTGTCACAACGATTATACCAATCATCTGTTTCTCCTCTCAGGCTAACGCCTGTTTATGTGATGTAAATAATTTTTTACTATAACTTCAACAATGGTAGCAATGTTCCTTCCAGGACCAACCGGCACTTCTTTGTAATAAACCCTGGTGTTCAGAATTTCTTTGAATGCCTGTATCCTGTGTTTTTCTCCCGACCTTTTCCTTCCAGTATGATCTTCAAAAAAATCCAAATCTTCTTCTCCAATCCGTTTGTATTTTCCATTTTTCTTTATCTCCTTTTCTTCCCGCCAGCTTATCAATTTGATCAGTATATCAACTTCCTTTACAGGTCTTAATGCCGACGCCCCAAATATATTTTCTATGTTTATTATACCAACCCCTCTTACTTCCATCAAACCAAAAGATTCAGGGAAAAAGTAAGTTGCAGTAAGCCTCCCCATTCGATTTTTATATAATTTAACAAGGTCATCACACACAAGTCTGTGCCCCCTTGATATCAGTTCCAGAGATGTTTCTGATTTTCCAACCCCACTTTCACCACACATTAAAACACCAACACCAAAAACATCAAGCATGTTACCATGAAAAGAAATCACATTTGTGGTAAGAGTGTGTATTCTATCAAGAAAAACAGAAATAAGCCTTTTTGGATTCATTGGGGTTCTTAAAACAGGAACACCAAACCTGTTTGCCCTATCCAGAATTCTATCTCCAACTTCAGCATTGTTGCAAACAACCATGCAAAAAACATTTTTCTCAGCCATTTCCTTGAAAAATTTATATATCCTGTGAGCGGAACATTCTGACAACTTTTTTATTCCCTCTTCCCCTGTAATTATTAAATTATCCTGACTTATGCAGGGTTTTTCACCACTAAATATTTTTTCAAGGTATTGATACTGGAGAGGAACAGCAACCACCTTTTCTTCCACCTGCTGGTGGGAAGCAAGGAATTCAAAGGTTAAAGCATCTCCCCCGGAAAAATCATCCATTTTAATAAGGTCTTTTAAATAAACTCTGGATTTTTCTTCTTCAGGAGTATTAAATTTCGTATTCACAGGTTTCAACAATCTCCCTTAATTTTTCAGTCGAAAGAAACTCCTTTACCCGGGAAGATATTGAATGTTTGCTTATCAGTCTTGAGATTGCAGCAAGGGCACCAAGGTGAAGTGTTACCTTATTCTTCCTGGTAAAAACTGCAAAAACAAAGTGTACTGCCTTACCATCGTGAGAATTGAAATCTATACCATCAATAGAGTAACCAACAAGTATTACCATATCGGTGTTAATCTCATCTGTTTTGCAATGAGGAATGGCTATGTGCCTGATTATACCAGTACTGCCAAGATTCTCCCTTTCAATTAACTTTTCATATATCTTTTCAACATCACTATCAGAATCAACAAAGGAAAGATCTTTTAACCTGTTTGCAATAAACTTTAAAACCTCGCTTTTAGTTTTTTGTTTAATTTCAAAAATACAACCCTCTTTTACATAATCTCTCAGGCATATCTTATTTTTCGCCATACACTCCTCTTTATTCCAGAGTTATCAGATGATAATTTTTGTGATCCTTTTTATAAAGAACACTTACAGTTTCTCTATTTTCAGCATCCCTGAAAACAATGAAGTCCGCTTTGTTGTTTTCCATTTCCATTATAGCTTCGTCTTTGGTTAAAGGTTTAACGCTCTCAATTTTTTTGTGGGATATAACTATTTCTTCCCCCTGAGGGGTGTTAACAGTTATAAAATTTTCTTCTTTGCCAACAGATTTTCTCTTTTTTGTAACAAATTTATCTTTTAACCTTTTTGCCTGTTTTTCTATTTTGTCCAGTGCTCCGCCTATTGAGGCATACATATCGTTAGTGGTTTCTTTAGCAACAAGTTTTTCATGCCCGGCTTTTATAACTATCTCTGCAGTATGTCTATGCTTTTCAACAATCATTCTAACCTGAACATCAAGTATGTTATCAATAAACCTTGACAATTTATTTAATTTTTCCTCAGTGAAACTCTTTAAGGCATCAGTGATTTCAATCCCTCTTCCAGTAAATTCAATTTTCATAAAACCTCCTATTTATAAAATTTTTCTTTTAGATGAAGATTCAATACCCATTTCTTCACGATATTTTGCAACTGTTCTCCTCGCAATTTTTATACCCTGAGATCTCAAAATTTTAACGATCTCTGAATCAGAATATGGCTTTTTTTTATTTTCACTTTCAATAATTCTCTTTATCTTCTCTTTAACAGCCATTGCAGAAACATCGATTCCCGAAGAAGTTGATATTTTGCTTGAGAAAAAGTACTTTAACTCAAACATCCCTCTTGGGGTTTGCATATATTTGTTCTTTACAACTCTTGCAACGGTTGATTCGTGGATTCCAAGTTCATCAGCAATGTCTTTCAAGGTCAGGGGCTTCATATACTCAATACCAAAATCAAAAAAATCTCTCTGTTTTTCCACAATCTGTCTTGCAACCTTTAAAATGGTTTTCTGCCTGTTATGAACACTTTTTATTAGCCATAATGCTGCTTTCAACTTATCTTTAATATACTTTTCTGTTTCTTTTTCAACACGATCCCTGTTTTTCAACATCTCAGCATAGCGTTTGTTCACCCTTAACCCGGGGATCCCATCTTCATTGAGTTCAACAAAGTACTCATTATCAATTTTGTAAACCAGCACATCAGGAACAATGTAATTTGTAACTTCTGAAGAGTACTTTCTTCCTGGTTTTGGTTCCAATTTCTTAATAAAATTAATATAATCTTCAACTTTCTGCATTTCAATGCCAAGACTTCTGGAAATGGTTTCATAATTCCCTGAGGCAATGTCCTGAAGATGGTTAAATATTAAGGATTTTAAGGTTTCATCTTCTCCCAAACCAAGGTACTCACATTGTAACCATAAACATTCCTCTACAGAGGTTGCTCCAACCCCTGTGGGGTCAAATTTATGAATTTCTTTAATCGCCTTTTCTATTAACTTTCTCTCTTGATTCAATTCATCACTTAGAAAGTCCAGAATATCCGAATACTCTTTGGACACATCAAAAGGTATTTTTAAATAACCGTTATCATCAATATAGGGGATTATCTGTTTAACTATTATCATTATCTTTTCATCTTCAATGTTTATATTTGCCTGCCATTCAAGGTATTCCTTTAAAGATTGTTTTTTTGATATGAAATTTTCATAGTTTATTTCAGAATCATAAAATTCTTTGTTTCTGTTTTTTGGAACATACTGCTCTTCGAAATAATCTCGAAAAAACTCCTCAACATTAAGTTCCTGCTCGTGTAAAAGGTCAACACCTCTGTCCGCATCACTTTTGTTATCCTCTTTTGAAATCTCATCAACATCTCTAACCTCTTCAAGAAGAGGATTCTCCATTAACTCATTTTTTATTTCCTGTTGCAATTCAGGGATTGTTAATTGCAAAAGTTTTATTGCCTGTTGAAGGGCAGGTGTCAGAGCTAATTTCTGCGATAACCTCAGATCAAGTTTTTGCCTTAAACTCTGTTCAATCAAAGCCATTAATCTAATTTAAAATCCTTTCCAAGATAAATCTCTCTAATTTTTTCATCTTTAGCAATTTCATCAGGTGTCCCAACTTTTATGATACTCCCATTAGATAATATAAAAGCCCTGTCTGTAATACGCAAGGAATCTTTGATATTGTGATCCGTTAATATTATCCCTATTCCTCTCTTTTTTAATTTGATTATTATCTCCTGCAATTCAATAATAGTAATCGGGTCAATTCCCGCAAATGGCTCATCAAGTAAAATAAAGAGAGGGTCAATCGCCAGTGCTCTTGCAATCTCCACCCTTCTCCTTTCTCCGCCAGATAAGTAACCTCCCCTTGTATTTGCAACATGACTGAGACCGAACTCCTCAATTAAAGAATCCACTTTTTTATCAATCTCCTGCTGAGTTAAACCGGTAAATTCAAGTACTGCTTTGATGTTCTCCTTGGCGGTAAGCCCTCTGAATATGGATGGCTCCTGAGGCAAATAGCCAATACCCTTTCTCGCTCTAACATAAACAGGCAGATCCGTAAGGTCATAATCGTCAAGGTATATTTTCCCCTCGTCTGCAACCAAAAGACCTGCTATGAGGTAAAAACTGGTGCTTTTTCCAGCACCGTTTGGACCAAAAAGTCCGGTTATTTCACCTGTTATAGCATCAACCGAAACCCCATTTACAACAATCCTCTCTCCAAACTTTTTTTTAAGATTTTCAGCCTTCAATTTATGTATCATAAGTTTATTTCAACCTCAACCTGACTTTTGCCAGATGCTTTTTCAACAAAGATTTTATCAGTTTGATTATCATAAGTCAATTTCTGACCCTTTAAAGCATTTCCTTTCACATCCTTAACAAACGAGTTGAATAGGTAGGAGTAACGAGCATTGAAATTTATGAGAGTAATTTTTGCAAATCCATTATACATACCTTCAACTTTAAAATGATTGTTAAAAAGAATAGCAAAGGTTTTGAATATTAAAGCATGTTCAGGCTTTGCAACAATTCCCCCTTTTTCAAAAATAATGTTTCCATTTACAATTGTTTCCTGTTGTTCAGGAAAAAACAGCATTCTGTCGCATTTTAATTGTAAAAAGTTATTCAAAGATACCTTACTATTTAAAAAAACTCTGCCGGATAGAAAAACTTTCCCATTTTTAAACTCCATTTTTAATGCCTTTAATTCCTCATATCGTCCGTCAATGGAAATAATTTTCCCGTTGTAAAGAAGGAACCGTTTTTTCATTAAATTCCCCCTGCTTCCATAAAAAGAATAATTCAGATATACCCCCGATATTTTTTCAGGAAAGATAATTTCACCATTTTGTTTCATCAAACAGGTATGGGAAATAACAAACATAGCATCATCCCTGTAAACAGGATCAGAAATTTTTAATTCCCCCTGTAACATATTGTATGTTTTCCCTTTAATAATTCCTTTTTTATAGGTCACAATATATGGGTTTTCCCCCTCTATGGTTGATAAAGAAGATTTAAAAATATTATTGATGCCGGTCAAAACACCGAATTTCAGTTTGCAATTTATATATTGAGCAAAAATTTTTTTATTGTACACTTTAAGACCGTTTCCAAAACCTTTAGCATCCTGTGATAGAAAATCAAACAAATTTCTTATTTTTAAATAAAAGCCCTCCCTGTTTTTTGATAACGAGCCTGAAGTAAACTTAATTGCAAGATCTTTTCTTACCATTCTGCATTTTCCTGAAATAGAGATATCTCTTTTACCCATTTTGTATCTTATTACATCTCCACTTAAAATCCCGTCACTTTTTTCCAATCTTAGTTTTGCGTCTCCCCAGAACACAAACAACACATTTCTGGAAAAAAGCGAAATACCTGAATGTGACAATATTTTTTGTTCCCCGGAAATTAGAAATGGTTTTCTTTTTAAAATAAGATAATTCTTCTGAAAATTAAAAATATAATCATTTCCAGAAAAAATTGCACCGGAAAATTTTACTGAAATTTCAGATCTTCCTTTCAGAACACCGTTCTCGAATTCAGATGGTGTTTTAACTGAGATAGATGCTTGATGGGTATTTAAAAAACCATTTAAATCCTCATTGAAATAAACAACCCCTTTTTTAAAAATCGCAGAATCAGAAAACAGCCTGTCCCCGCTTTCTGTCATTAGCAATTCCACTTTTTTTAAATAAAAGGTATTATTCCTGTTAATCGCAGATAAATACTTCAAAATCGCTATTTTTTTATCATTTGAATACACTTCACTTTCACCATTTTCAATTAACATGCTTGCATCCAAGGTTGTCTGGTTGTCATTGATCTCTATCTTTTCAGGACTGGAGAAATTGAAATAAATCAAAAACACGGAGAGAATAAGTAATAGAATTAAAATTATGCGAATTATTTTTAACTTTTTCATCTAACCTTAAAGTCAATAAGGTTCAATTGAAAGTACTCCCTATGGTTCCACCTGACCCTATCAATGGTGTAAACAATGTCTATTGAACCGAACTTCTCAAGGTTTCTTGCTTCCTTTGCCTTATTGTACCCAATTACAACAAACTTGTGTAAACCATCTGAAACATAGAATTTTATGTGCTTATCACTTAAAATATCAACCTCACTTTCAACAATTACATCCCGCGTTAAAAAAACAGGTTGAGGATTACCTATTCCAAATGGTTCAAGAAGTCTTATATTTTCATAGAAACTCTCATTTATTCTGGAAAGTTCTATTTCAAAATCAATATTAACCCGTGGTATAAAAAGCTCTTCAGGATAGTTTTCAAACAGATATTTATTCACCCTCTCATGAAGAATTGGTATATTTTCTGATTTCAATGTGATCCCGGCTGCCTGATTATGACCACCGTAATTTTCGAGAATATCCTTACATGTATCAAGCACCTCAATTATGTTTATCCCTTCAATACTGCGTATTGAACCATAGCCCATTCCGTCTTCAATACTTATAATACCCACAGGTCTGTAGTACTTCTTCTGAATCTTCGAGGCAACTATCCCGATTACCCCTCTGTGCCAGTTTTTACCTTTTAATATTAAAAACCTCTGTTTTAAAATTTCTTTTTCATCCAGATCAGCCTGAATGAGTTTTTCAAGGGTTTTCTCCAGTTTTTGCCTTTCATAGTTCTTTCTATTCATGTAATCCACATATTCTTTTATTCTTTCGGTATTCTCCGGTGAAAATATCTCAATTGCATAACTTGCATCACCAAGCCTTCCAAGGGCATTGATCCTCGGGGCAATTTTATAACTTATGTCAATACAGGCAAGATTTTTTCTATCAATGTGGCAGCTATTAAATATCGCTTCAAGTTCCTTTGTTTTTGTTTCTCTGATGGTTTTCAACCCCTCTTTAACTATGATTCTGTTTTCTCCTATCAAAGGAACAAGGTCAGCAACAGTACCGATCGTAACCAGTTTAAGTATAAAATCATTTTCAATTTCAACATTAAAGTGCTCCTGTAATGCCTGAACAAGTTTAAAAACCACACCAACACCTGCAAGAGGCTCGTTTTCATAGCCGCTTCCCTCTATCTTGGGGTTTATAATTGCCACCACATCGTCAGGTAACTCTTTATCAGGCTCATGGTGATCTGTTATTATTACATCTATCCCCATATCATGTATTTTTTTTATCTCATCTCTGGCCTTAACTCCACAATCAACTGTTATGAGAAGGGAAAAAGGCTTTTCACCGAAAACCTTTTCCACCTTTTCCACCTTAACCCCGTATCCATCCTGAAATCTGTTGGGAAGGGCATACCTTACCTTTGCTCCAAGCCTTTCAAGAACGGTTTTCAAAACAACAATAGAGGTTATTCCATCAACATCATAATCACCATAAATAACAATTTCTTCTCCCTTTTTTATTGCCTTATCTATTCTTGATACAGCCTCCTCAACCCCTTTAAGGAGTTTGGGATCTTTAAAATTCTTTTTTGTACCTGAAAAAAACACCCTGGCCTTTTCAAGGGTGTCTATCCCTCTCATACATAAAAGTTCTCCAATGAATTCAGGGATACCAAGATTGTTGACTATCTCCTCAAGATTTGTCCTGTTGCACCTCGTAAACTCCCACCTGAATTTCATGATTTTACTTCCAGAAACTCCCCTATGTTTCTAAACCTTAAATACCTGTCATTAACAATCTCTGTAACTGACAAGTTTAATAATTCTTTAATATGTTCAAGTATTGCTTTTTTTAATGTTGCAGCCATTAAACCAGGATCGGCATGAGCCCCCCCAATCGGTTCAGGTATAACATCATCAATCACACCGAACTGTTTTAAATGTTTTGCAGTAAATTTCAAAGATCTTGCCGCCTCATTTGCCTTTGATGAATCTTTCCATAAAATTGAAGCACACCCTTCCGGTGAAATAACAGAATAAATTGAGTACTCAAGCATTAAAACCCTGTTGGCAACTGCAATACCAAGAGCACCACCACTTCCACCCTCTCCGATAATTATACTTATCACAGGCACTCTTAACTTTGACATTTCTTTTAAATTCCTTGCAATTGCTTCCGCCTGTCCCCTTTCTTCAGCATCTATTCCCGGATATGCACCAGGAGTATCAACAAAGGTTAATATTGGCTTTTTAAATTTCTCTGCCAGTTTCATTATCCTTAAGGCCTTTCTGTACCCTTCAGGCTTTGGCATACCAAAGTTCCTGAAAATTTTTTCCTTTGTGTCCCTGCCTTTTTGCTGACCTATTACACAAACAGGAATATCATCAAGAAATGCAAAACCCCCGACAATTGCTTTATCATCACCAAAATATCTGTCTCCATGTAGTTCAACAAAATCTTTAAATATTAAATTAACATAATCAAGAAAGTACGGTCTGTTGGGATGTCTTGCAACCTGGGCAATCTGCCATTCGTTAAGGTTTTTATATATCTTTTCACGTAAATTGGCTAACTCTTTTTCAAGTTTTTCAATATCCTGTTTCTTTCCGAAGGTTTTTGCTGTTTCAAGTTTTTTTTGAATCTCAACAAGTTCCTTTTCAAAAGGCAAGAAATAAGCCATAAAAACTCCCCGATTTCCAATCTTATTAGATTTTTACAAAATTATGGTTATCTGTCAACTCAAAGCCAAAAATGATTTTCCATATAAAAAATGATAATTTATTATTTTTCTATAAATTAGCAATGTTTTCTCTTATAGCCTGAATCAACTTTAACTCTTCTATATCAGAAAATCTTATAAGATTGTCAATTTCCTTTGTTGAGACACCTAATTTTTTCAAATGGTTTACAGCTCCCTTTATTGAGGTCCCTTCATCTCTGCAGGCGAGCAATCTAACTTTCCAGGTTTCAATCGCAAGTTCTCTATACTTCTCCTTTTCACGATTACTCGATGTCCTGTTCATCATTTTCTCGTAAAGATACGCAAGGTTGTTTGCCGCTTTTCTGTTAGAATGGTCAAGAGCGAGGGATGTTAAATAGGCTTCTTCAGCAGCCTTCTGCTGCCTGTTGCATTGATATGCAACACCTGCATAATTCCAGACAATTGAGCTTTCAGAGTTCAGATCAAGGGCTTTTTTTACATAATTGAGCTGTTCTTTGTATCTCTTATCAAGCCTTGCAACCTCGGCAAGCCCCAGGTATGCCCAGTATTCCCTCTCATCAAATTCCAGGGCCTTTAAAAAGTATTTCTCAGCCTGTTTTATTTTTTTCATGTTGAGCAAAGCAAAACCCGCCTGAGTAAGGGAGGGAATATGAAATCTATCCCTTTTTAACGCCTCGTTGTAAAATTTTAATGCCTTCTCAAAATTACCCCTTTCAAGTTCTATCTCTCCAAGGTTATAAAAAGGAAGAGCAAAGTCGCTGTTGTTTTGAATCGCTATGTTAAAGTGGTCAATTGCACTTTCAATATCCCCTTTTTGAAGCAGTGCAAATCCAATAAAATTGTTAACTTCAGCAAGAATAACCTCATCTTTTTCACGCATTATCATCTTTATTTTTTCTATCTCAGCAATAGCATTATCATATTTCCCTTCAGAAAGAAAATACTCTGCAAGGAGAAAGTACGAAGACCAATCCTCCGGGTTAATCGAAATTGCCTTTGACAACGCCTGCGTTCCTTTAACAAAATCACCCTGTGCAAGATAGAGCTCCCCTAAAAGATGCCATGAAGCAATAAAGTTTTGCTCCAATCTCAATGATTCTTCAACTTTTGCCATTGCCTTTTCATTTTCACCAAGATCAAAATAACATTTTGCTATCATTCTCAACACACGGAAACTCCGTGGATTTAAAGATATGGCCTTACCAAAAACCTCTAATGCCATTTTTATATCACCTGTAGCATGAAGAACATACCCATAAACCTCATAATTTAAACTGTTTTCTGGGTTTATTTCTATGGCTTTTTGAATTAGATTTAAAGCAATTGCATCTTCTTCAAGAAAATAATTTATTAAAGACAATACTCTGAAAACTCCGTCTTCCTTCTCACCTTTTAATTCAAGGTAATCCATAATTTTTTCCAGTTCTTTCCTTATTCTGGAAAGGTCTGATTCAGACTTAAAACCAGATGCCATTATCAGCTCAAACCAGGCATGAAAATTAAACCTGTCAAGTTCAATAGCCTTGTTTGCCGCATCAATTGCTTTGTTATAATAAGATCTGTAATTATAGAATTTCGCAAGCTCAGTAAAGTTCTCAGATGTGGGTTTTTCCAATGTTTTTTTTATCACCTCTTTTAGAGAATGATCACTTAAAAAAACTTCTTTCATATTCACCCTCTGGAATATGGATTATCCATTATCATTATAACACCTAAAGTATCTCAAGGGTAAAATTTTTATTGGTATATATACACACATCAGAGGCTATCTCCATTGATTTTCTTGCTATCTCTTCAGCATTAAGGTCAGTGTTTTCATACAATGCCCTTGCCGCTGAATAAGCATAAGGACCACCGGAGCCTATGGCAATAACCGGTATGTCTGGCTCAATAATATCTCCAGCTCCAGAAAGCAGGTAAATACTTTCTCCATCTGTGACTATCATCATTGCCTCAAGCCTTCTCAAATATTTATCTGTTCTCCAATCTTTTGCAAGTTCAATAACCGACCTTTCAAGATTGCCTGAAAATTGCTCCAACTTTGATTCAAGCCTGGTGAATAAAGTAAAAGCGTCTGCGGTTGCTCCGGCAAAACCCACTATAACCTTTTTATGGAAGATTCTTCTAACCTTTCTTGCTCCATGCTTTATAACAGTGTTCCCGAGAGAAACCTGTCCGTCCCCGATAACAACACTTTTACCATCCTTTTTAACAAATAGTATTGTCGTGCCTTTGAACATTATTCACCCCTTTTCCATCTGAATAAAAATATCGCAATATCCTTAACATTTTTGGGCATCTTTTTTGACTTAATCTCATTGAAATGAAACCACTTAACCCTATCTTTAAATTTATCAGGGATATTGTCATCCTCTTTTGCCTCCGCAACAAAAATAAAATCAATATGCCTGTGAGTATTGTCAATGTATTCAATTTGAACATGCAAAGGTGATGGGATTCTTACAGTGGTTGCATCAAGAACTATTGGAATACCCGGCCTGAAATCAATTATCTCTATATCAAGACCTGTCTCTTCCTTAACCTCTCTCATTGCTGCTTTAACAGGGTGCTCCCCCTCTTCTATGTGTCCACCTGGTGGAAGATAAAAACCAATATAGGGTTTTTTTTCCCTCTTTATAAACAACAAAGAAGTACCATCTTTGTTAAAAACAAACACATTCACTACAAACTCATACCTCATATTCTATCCACTATCTGTTCTCTTCTATTTTTCTTAAATCATCAAGAATTAATTTTACCCTTTCAACAATTTCATCAGGTTTTACTTTAAATCTTTCCCCTGTTCTTCTTACCTTTAGCTCAAGCATTCCTTCAGCCATTGATTTTTTTCCGGTTATCACCTGTACTGGTATTCCAATGAGATCAGCATCCTTAAATTTAAAACCAGGCCTCAACTCTCTATCATCATAGAGCACCTCTAATCCAGCGTTTTCAAGGTTTTTGTAAATTTCATCAACTTTTTCAGTAAAGTCTTTGTCCTTTGCTTCAAGGTTTATCAGAATAACATGGAACGGTGCAATGTTAACAGGCCAGATTATACCATTTTCGTCATGGTTTTGCTCAATAGCAGCGGCAGCGGTTCTCCCCACACCAATACCGTAACACCCCATAACCGCATACCTTTCTTTTCCATTCTCATCTAAAAAGGTACAATTCATAGCTTTTGAGTATTTGGTTCCAAGCTTAAAAA
>Ga0256833_1000756_pt1 | contig 24833 bp, 21 predicted proteins | sample 356284metaG_FD_190535 | JGI IMG/M metagenome (GOLD analysis project Ga0256833, IMG submission 190535) | Hydrothermal vent microbial communities from Mid Atlantic Ridge, Atlantic Ocean - 356-284 | ecosystem: Environmental > Aquatic > Marine > Hydrothermal vents | place: Atlantic Ocean: Mid... | reverse complement strand
AAACGCCAGGTTTTCTCGTCCTCCCTCCTGATGCCGACGCCGAGGGCGCGGTAGCCCTGGGCGGCGAAGTCGTTGACCACCTGTTCGGCCCGTTTTTGTTCGGCCTCGTCCAGATCAGCCATGGCCATGATCACCTGCGGCGCTCCCTTGGTCACCACAAAGGTGGTGCCGTCGGCGTCGCGCACCGTGGCCTCGGTCCGCTTGCGCACCGGGTCAAAGGGGACAAAGTTCGTCTGGGTATAGGACTGCAGCCTGGATGTGTCCTCAAGTCCCTGCAGCACGGCCTCGTCGATGGCGTCGCGGTTCTCGGCCCGCGAGGCCAGCGAGGCCATGAGCAGCACCTCCTGGACATTGGCGGCCTTGAAGACCGTGATCTCGCCCAGGGTCAATTTGTTCTGGGTGAGGGTGCCGGTCTTGTCCGAACAGAGGATGTCCATGCTGGCCATCTCCTCGATGGACTCGAGCCGGGTGACGATGGCCTTTTTCTTCGAGAGCAGCATGGCGCCCACCGCCATGGTCATGGACAGGACCGCCGGCATGGCCACGGGGATGGAGGCCACGGTGAGGATCAGGGCGAACTGGATCAGGTCCAGCCATGGGGCATGCCGGTGGAGCTGCACCAGGACCAGGATGGCCACCAGCACCAGGCTGACATAGATCAGGTAGTCACCGATGGTGAGCACCGCCTTCTGGAAGTGGGAGACGGTCCTGGCCTCTTCCACCAGGCCCGCGGTCTTGCCGAAGCGCGTGTTCTTTCCCGTGGCCGTGACCTCGGCAATGACCTCGCCCTGCTTGACCACGGTGCCGGAGAAGACCTCCTCGCCGTTCTTCCTGGTCACGGGCAGCGACTCGCCGGTCAGGGCCGACTGGTCCACGCTGAGATAATCGCCCTCGACGATGCGGGCGTCGGCCGGCACCACGTCACCCAGGCGGATACGGACGATATCCCCCGGCACCAGGCCGGTTGCGTCGATGAGTTTCCATGCGCCGTCCCGAAGGACGCGTGCTTTCTGGGCCAGTTCCTTTTTCAGGGCCTCCACCGCGTTGCTGGCAGTGTACTCCTGCCAGAAGCCCACCCCGGCATTGAAGATCAGCAGGGCAACGATGATGAAAAAATCAGGCCAGTGGCGGACCAGGGCCGAGAGGACGGCCGCCACCTCGATCATCCACGGGATGGGGCCCCAGAAGTAGCCGAGCAGCATACGGATGAAGGAGACCTTTTTCTCTTCCAGGGCATTGGGACCGTACTGCTGCAGACGCCGTTCCACTTCAGCGGCACTGAGTCCCCTGGTGGTGTCGGTGGTGGCGGGTGACGATGCGGGTGTACTCATAAGCCGGACCTCCTTGTTACGCTTTTTGCGGCTGTCGGGACGATTATTTCAGCCGGCAGGCCAGTTCGAAGAGCCGCCGTGAGTAGCCGAATTCGTTGTCATACCAGACCTGGACCTTGGCCATCCGGCCCTGGACCACGCGGGTGGAGAGGGCATGGACGATGCCGGAGCGGGGATCGCCGATGATGTCCGAGGAGACCAGCTCCTCTTCGCTGTAGCCGAGAATCCCCTCCAGGGGCGGCTCGGCGGCGGCCCGGCGGAAGGCCTCGTTGACCTCTTCTTCCGTTACCTCCCGGGAGAGCAGGGCGTTGATATCGGTGAGAGCGCCGTCGGCAACCGGGGCCCGAACGGCAATGGCCCGCAGCCGTCCTTCGAGGGCGGGCAGGACCCTGGCCGTGGCCTTGTCTGACCCGGTGCTGGTGGGGATGAGATTGACGGCGGCGGCCCGGCCGCGGATCGGTTTTTTCGCCGGCCGGTCCACCAGGCCCTGGGTGGCGGTGTAGGCATGGATGGTGGTGACCAGCGCCATGTCGACGCCGAAGTTGTCCAGCAGGACCTTCATGGCCGGGGCAAGGGAGTTGGTGGTGCAGGAGGCGTTGGAGATGACCCTGTGGTGGTCGGGATCATAGCCCTGGTCGTTGACCCCCATGACCACCGTGTAGTCGGCATCGGGCGAGGGCGCGCTGATGATGACCCTGCCGGCGCCGGCCTCGAGATGGCGCGCCGCATCCCTGCGGTGGACGAACCTGCCGGTGCATTCCAGGACCACGTCGATGCCCAGCTCCTGCCACGGCAGCTTCTCCGGTTCGGTGATGGCGGTGATGCGGAGCCTGCGGTCGCCGAGCTGCAGACCGTCGGCCGTGGCCGTGACCGGAAACCGCGCCCTGGAGTGTACCGAGTCGTACTTGAGCAGGTAGGCCAGGTCATCGGTGGGCACCAGGTCATTGGCGGCCACGATCTCCACCCCCGCCGGTGCCTCTTCCATGTAGTGCCGGAGGACCAGGCGGCCGATGCGGCCCAGTCCATTGATTGCCAGACGTGTCATAGCGTTCTCCTCCTGTAACAGTTCACCGCTATCGGCAGACCGATACTTTTACATCTCCCTGTGTCTGCTTCCAGGTATGATGGTCTCATGCTCCGGCCATGCCGTGGAATTGTACCGCCTCCAGGTCAAATATGGTCACCATTGTCCGAATTGGCAACCGGTGAGGGGCAATTCAGGTGCAATGGTCTGTTTCGTCCCTGGTGCACGGCCAGTTCGATCTCCCTGCCGGTTGCCAGGACCTGTGCGGCCCGGTCAACCCGGGAAGGGCTGTCTTTCAGCAGGAGCAGGATGTGGCCCCTGGCGAGCGCGGTCCCGTACCGGCCGATGCCGCGTTCAGGGAAACCCGCTGCTGCCAGCGCCGTTGCCAGTGCCGGCAGGGCGTCGCTTCCCTCGCCACAGGTCAAGGCATCGAGCATGCCGTTCACCATGGGACCGCAGACCACGATCTGCCCGATCCCTGTGTTGGGAAACAGGGCAAAGTCGTCGAATTTTCTGCACCATCGATTGGACGGCTGCCGGGATTTTCTGGCCTTTCCGTCCGGTTCCGCATCGGGCCGGAATAACCGTCCCAGGACCGAGACCGCAAGGTTCAGGTCATAACCTGCCCGCTCCAGCTTCTGCACCGCCTCTTCAACTTCTCCACTGGTGGCGAACAGGGCGGCGAGACAGTTTCCTCCGGTCATGGCGACTCCTCCCTGCAGAGAGATCATATCAGAATATCAGAAGGCCGTACCCTGGTCCCCTTGCACCGTTCCGCGGTGCACCACGCTATCTCCCCGGTTTCATCGTCCGGCGCATCACTGTCCGGCGCGGAATTGATGATGCCCGGACTCTATCCTGACCCGGACCCTGAATTCTGCTACCTGGGTCACAGAGCCTGATTTTTTTTCCGTCCCCGGCGTCATCATGGGCCTTGTCCTTTTTGCGATTTTATGGCATAGAGAGCCCACATACCCAGTCTGGTGCTGTCGGCCCGGGGCCGACGGAGAATAGGGAATACGGTGTGAATCCGTAACGCTTGAGGGCCGGCGCTGTATGCGGGGACCCTGGTCGTACTCTGCCACTGTCCGCTCTGCGGATGGGAAGGCCCGGCCCGGGGCTGATCCGTGAGTCAGAAGACCTGCCAGACTGCATCCGGGATACCACTACCTGTCCAGTAGAGATCCGCGCCACGACCATTGGAGGTCCGGGCGCGGATTTTTTTTTGCCGGCCGAAAACCGCAGCCGCAAGGCTGCTGTCTCCGGGACAGGACCGAGAAGGAGAATACCAATGAAGACACAGCTTGAACTGGCGCGGGAGGGGATCATCACCCCGCAGATGAAGAAGGTGGCGGCAGACGAGGGCGTGGAGAGCGGCTGGGTCCGGGAGATGGTGGCCCGCGGCGAGATCGTGATCCCCGCCAATCCGGGCCGTCCGGACCAGAAGGTGGTCGGCATCGGCACGGGCCTGCGCACCAAGGTCAACGCCTCCATCGGCACGTCCTCGGACATCAAGGACATCGAGCTGGAAAAGCGCAAGGCACGGATCGCCGAAGAGGAGAAGGCAGACACCCTGATGGAACTCTCCACCGGTGGCGACCTGGACCTCGTCCGCAGGGAGGTGCTGGCGGTGACCAGCCTGCCGGTGGGCAATGTGCCCCTCTACCAGGCCTTTTCCGAGGCGACCAGGAAGTACCGAAATCCCAACCGGCTGGACCCGGAATACCTGTTCGAGCTCATCGAGCGGCAACTGGCGGACGGTATCTCGTTCATGGCCATCCACTGCGGTATCAACCGGTTCTCCATCGAGCGGCTGCGCCGGCAGGGCTACCGTTACGGCGGCCTGGTCTCCAAGGGCGGCACCTTCATGGTCTCCTGGATGGAGTACAATGACCGCGAAAATCCCCTCTATGAACAGTTTGACCGGGTCTGTGGGCTGATGAAGAAGTATGACGCCGTGCTCTCCCTGGGCAACGGCATCCGGGCCGGCGCCATCCATGATTCCCACGACCGGGCGCAGATGGCCGAGATGGTGATCAACTGCGAACTGGCGGAACTGGGACGGGAGATGGGCTGCCAGATGATGGTGGAGGGACCGGGGCATGTGCCCCTGGACGAGATCGCCGGCAATATCATGCTGGAAAAAAGGATGAGCGGCAACGCGCCCTACTATGTCCTCGGTCCCCTGCCGGCGGATTCCGGGGCCGGCTACGACCATATCACCGCTGCCATCGGCGCGGCCGACGCCGCCCGGCACGGGGCGGACCTGATCTGCTACATCACCCCTGCCGAACACCTTGCCCTGCCCAACGAGGCGGATGTGCGCGAGGGCATCCGCGCCACCCGCCTGGCGGCCCGCATCGGCGACATCGCCCGTGACCCGGCCCGGCGCGACCGGGAGAAGGAGGTGGCCATTGCCCGGCGCGACACCCGCTGGGAAGAGCACATGGAACTGCTGATGTTTCCGGAGCGGGCACGCATGATCCGGCAGGAACGGACCCCGGAGAACAGCCGCACCTGCACCATGTGCGGTGATTTCTGCGCCATGGAGCGGGGTATCAGCCTGTTCAGGGACGATATCCGCGGCGACAAGTGCGGCCACAGTGTGGTGCAACCCTGAAAAAATCCGCTGTCATCATGGAAAAACAGCAACTTGAAAGTGGAAAAATGGTTTGCTTTTCAAGGTGGATTTGAGATAATTGTTATTATCAGTTGCGCTGCCGGCACCTGCCGCAGGGGCGGAGAAGGGGTCGGCGCCATGCACCGGCATCGTGGGCCATGTGCCACGGTGCCGGTGCCAGTGGCCGGGCAGGGAACGGAATGTCGGGCAGGACGCCGGTGTTTCGCCCGGCCCGCAGGATGACAGCGAGGGGGTGCCAGATGCAGTTTTTTCCGTGGAAGGAGCAGTACAGCCTGAATATCAGTGAGATCGATGAGCAGCACCGGATGCTGGTGGGTATGATCGACAAGCTGCACACCGCCATGGCCGAGGGCAGGAGCAAAGGTGTGCTTGACGACATCATCACCGAGCTCTATAACTACACCAAGTTCCACTTCATCACCGAAGAGCGGCTCATGGACGAGCATGACTACCCGGCCCTTGAGCAGCACCGGCTGGAACACAAGAAGCTGATCGGCAAGGTGCTCTCCATGACGGAACGGAAGAAGGAAAACACCCTCGGCCTCAGCTCGGACCTTTCCATCATGCTCCAGCAGTGGCTCAACAATCACATCCTGGAAACGGACAAGAGGTTCAGCGAATACCTGGCCGGCAGGGGAATCACCATCTGATGCCGGGACGGATCATGCCCGGCCGCGTAAAAGTTCAGCAGCAGTTCAGCAGCACGCCATCTGCACGCGCTCGCGACTGGCCGCATAGCGTACCATAGACGGCCAGCCACGATCACGCACACCTGACGCACTGCTGAACTTTTACCAAAGGTGTCGTTATTTTCAGGTAGTTGCTGATAGCGGTGAACTATTACCCGGTCGCCTCAGGGGACAGCGCCGATGGACGAACAGTATATCACCCGTGAAATGGTGCGGCAGACCGTGGAATTTCATGGCCATTCATGCCCCGGCCTGGCCTTCGGTATCCGGGTCGCCGAGCAGGTTGTGAGACGCTTTGGCACCTCCGATGACGAGGAGCTGGTGGCTGTGGTGGAAAACGACATGTGCGCGGTGGACGCCATCCAGTTTCTCACCGGCTGTACCTTTGGCAAGGGCAACCTGCTGTTTCTGGATTATGGCAAGAATGTCTATTCCTTCTACCGTCGGGCCACGGGCAGCGGTATCAGGATTGCGGTCAGGCCGGATATCGGCTGCCTGCACGATGAGCAGTTGCAGGCCCTGATGCGCAGAAAGGCCTCCCGGGGACTCGATGTGGACGAGCAACGGCTGCTGGCCGAGCGCAGGGAGCGCCGCCGGCAGCGGATCATGGAGGCACCGGCAGACGAGCTCTTCCGCATCCGGGAGATTCCCGGCCCCGTTCCCCGCCGGGCCAGGGTCATGGAAAGCCTGGTCTGCGCATCATGCGGTGAGCCGGTCATGGAGTCGCGGACCCGTCGCCTCTTCGGTCGTACCCTCTGCATCCCCTGTTTCGACGCCGAGGAACGGCGTATCTGAACCCTCCCGCTTCCCGGCAGGCATGGAGATTGCTTGGCCCGCAACAGCGGTCTGCCGGTTTCCCGCCCCATGCTCTCCATCCGGATGTGCCGGATCCTTCTGCGCGAACGGCGCGAAGGCCTGCCGTCCGGTTCTTCGACATTCTCTTCTCTCTCCAGCCTGTTCTGTTTTCGCTCCGGCGGGCCGCTGCCGGCCTGCTGTCGATTGCACTTCTGCAAGGTCCGGCATTGCATGCATTGCAGAGATGCAATGTTCCTGGCGGCACCTGACGGCTTCTCCTGTATAATATATTGGAATAGCAGGAAAAATAATGATTCCCAGTCTGGCATGGCGTGTGCTTTGACCAAGGTGAATTCTACCTGAACCAACCAGCAAGGGAGGCGGTGCAAACAGTCGGCAGAAGGGACAACACCCGGTTGTCCGACTTCAGGTGGTACAGCAAGCGGATTATACGCACCAAAGGAGGCACGTCATGAGTCAGTGGTTAATTCTTCTCGCCATCGTTCCGTTATCCTGTCTGCAGTTGACAAAGATATACAAAACCAGAAACAGGTGGATGCTCAACGGCATAGCATTCGGTGCTGTGGTGGCGCCGATCAGTTTCGGTCTGCTGAAACTGACCTATATTCCCGTGATCGGCAAGATCCTGGGGCTGGTCGGGCTGGTGGCCAACCTGACCCACGGTTCGGTGGGATACTTCTGCCTGGTCGGCTCGGGCATCCTCGAGCCGGGAGCTGTGATTACAGGCTCGCAGCTCATGCTCATCAACCTGGTCAACGGGGTGCTTTTCGCCTTCTGCTACGGCATGATCGGCTACTCGGTGGATCGGAAACTGGAGACGGTCCAGGGCAGGATGGACGCGGGTATCGCCAGGCTGTAGCCCGAAAAAGCAGGGCAAAGGTCCCACCGGTCCGGCACGGCATCGTTCCGCAACAAGCGGAGCGGTGCCGCTGTCATGCAGTCGAAGTCTGTTCTTTGCAGTGTGAAAACCTTTATTTACCAGGAGTAAAATATCATGATCGGAATGGAGAAGGTCAGGTCCGGGTCCAGGGCGGGCACGGCGGGAAAGGAGCGAATCTACCGCCATGCCGACGATACGGTAGACCTGTCGGCCGGGCTCAGCAGGGCGGGAATCGGTGTGCTCATGATCCTTGCCGTGGTCATTGGCCTGTGGGGGCTTCTCTGTCTTGCCTTCGGGCTCAGGGTCTGTGGTGGTGTGTCGGCGCTGGCCGCCGGCTGGCTCCATAGTGTCATGGGCGGATAGTCCACCCGCCACCACCGGGAACTCCGCATCACCGGCCGTCCCCTCCTTGCCGTTCTGGTGCGGAGTCCCTGTTTCTGCCTGTTCCCTCCCCCTGAGACCGCGTACAAAAGCGAGCTTGATAAATTGTGACCTTGCATATCCTGTGATCAGTTACCTGCAGGCGGGAACGGGTAATCCCGTCCCCGCTATTTTTGTCTTGTGACAGTTCACCGCCATCGGCGCCCACCTCAACATAGCGATTCCGCTTGTTTTCCCGTCTACCATTGCACATCCGCAAGTCACCCATTGCAGAGGTATTGCACCGTTGCAATGTCCAGGTTGATATATCTCGGATATTTCATTGATATTCCGGCATAAATTGATATGGCACGGTGCCTGCAACGGGAGAGGTACAACAGCGAACATTGCTTGGTACGAAGACTGTCCGCAGGCGTGGGTGGCGTCGAGGTGAAACCATGTCCGGGCAGTGTCATTTATCTTGTCCGGATGGCGTCATTTACAGGGTCCGGTCACTGCCGGTTGACATGACCGGCAACCGGAGGACCCCGGAATCCGGGACGCCTATGACCCAGGGAGGTTTCCGGTGTCGGGCAGACCGATCAACCAGGTGCAGGTCAGGATCTACATGGAAGCACGAAAGGCAGGGAAGACCCAGAAGACCGCAGCGGCAATGGCCGGAATATCGGAACGTTCCGGCCGGCGCATAGAGAGGGGCGAGCTGCCCCGGGTCCGCAGGTACTGGCGCACCCATCCGGACGCCTTTGCCGATGTCTGGGCCGCCGATGTCGTGCCTCTTCTGGAGAAGGATGCCACCCTCAAGGCGACCTTCCTCTTCAGAATGCTGCAGAGAAGGTATCCCGGCCGCTTTCCTGACAGCAAGTTGCGAACCTTCCAGCGTCGTGTCAGGGCATGGAAATCGGATCAGGTCCAGGTATCTGCCGGCCGCCGGAGGAGGAAGGGGAGATGCCGGACGGCGCAGATCAGGCCCGCGGCAGCGGTCAACAGGCCTGACGCGAGCCGGTCATGACAAATGTCGGCGTGTGCGGCGGCAGGGAGAAAGTCGGAACGAGGAGAGGGCCCGCAACCGGGAAATCAGCACAAGGGGGGAAACTATGAAACGAAAAACAGGATCACCAACTCTTCCGGGGCTGTTGGTTGTCATGCTCTGCTGCCTGTGGCCCCTGGCCAGTCCCGCCATCGACAACTCCGAGTGCCTCGATTGTCACGGCGACCCGAGCCTGACCAAGGAGAGCACCGACAATATCCTCAACATGGAGATCACCGAATCCCTGTACGTGGACGAGGACAGGTTCAACCGCTCGGTGCACAACATCAACGGCATCACCTGCGTGGATTGCCACTCCGACATCGAGGAGCTCAACTACGACGAGGAGGTGCCGCACAAGAAGGAGCTCAAACGCGTGGTCTGCGCCTCCTGCCATGAGGAAGCCGGTCAGGATTTCAAGAATTCAGTGCACATGAAGATGCGGACCAAGGGCGTGACCATGACCTGCTACGCCTGCCACGGCTATCATTATGTCCGTCAGATGGAGGGGGCCTCGGTAACGGAACGTGAAAACAGCATCTGCCTCAAATGCCACAATCCCTACCAGTTCCACCAGTGGCTTCCCTCCAGGTCGTCCCATTTTTCCAATGTGGAATGCGTGGTCTGTCACGCGCCCGATGTGCCCCGTCACATCAACCTCAAGATCTATGACCTGGTGAGCAACACGTATTATGACAGCAACCGCTTGTTCAAGGTCCTGGGCATCGATTTCGATCAACTGATGCGGACGGTGGACAGAAACGGTGACGATGTCATCGATCCGGCCGAGTTCGACAACCTGGTGCTGCTCCTGAAACAGAAGAATATCCATCCGGTCTTTCACGCCGAACTGGTGGCGGACATCAGCTCCATTGCCCATCACGTCAACCGGGGCACGGCCCAGCAGACCTGCCAGAAGTGCCATTCCGCCAATTCACCCTACTTCAACTCCGTGCAGGTGGTCTTCACCCGCGACGACGGCACCGTGGACAGGTACAAGGTGGACCGGGCCGTTCTCGAGACCTACTATGTCAACCATTTCTACCTGCTGGGCGGAACGCGGATGAAACTCATGGACAGGATCGGCCTGCTGATCCTTGCCGGCGGCGCCTGCGCGGTGGGTCTGCACCTGACGGCAAGGATCCTGACCATTCCGCTGCGCAAGAAAAACGAGGAGGAAACGTCATGAGATCAGAGAGCATCGACAACCGGCTCCGCCTGCACCAGGGCGCGGCAGCAAAAGGGGATACCGGTCAACCGGGGCAGGTCCCGGGGAACAGGGGAGAGGCGGCCATGGCACATGAAGGCATGATCTATATCCATCCGGCGCCGGTGCGCGTCTGGCACTGGATCAACGCCTTCGGTTTTGTCCTCCTGATCCTCACCGGGTTCCAGATCAGGTACGCGGAACTCCTGCACCTCATGCCGCTGCGCGATGCCATCAGTCTGCACAACTATGTCGGATTTGCGGTGATCGCCGATTATTTCCTCTGGCTGGTCTACTACATAGGCTCCGGCCGGATCCGGATCTATATCCCGGACCTGCGCCAGGTTGTCACCATGGCGCTCAAGCAGGCCGTCTATTATGGCTACGGCTATTTCATCGGCAGGCCCAATCCTCACAAAATGACGCCGGACGACAAGTTCAACGCCATGCAGCAGCAGGCCTACCTGGTCATCATGCTCCTCCTGCTGCCGGCGCAGATGGTCACCGGGGTCCTGCTCTGGAAGATCAAGGGATACAGTGAATATATCAATCTCCTGGGGGGTATCAAGGTGGTTGACACCATTCATGTGCTGCTTTTCTTCTTTTTCACTGCATTTCTTATGATCCACTGTTATCTTGCAACACTGGGACATACACCTCTTGCCCATTTCAAGGCCATGTTCACCGGGTACGAGGAAGAACACTGAGGCGGGAAAGAAGGCGGAACCGGCTGTATGGAAAAAAGGAGGGGATTATGATTCGACCGATAGGGTGTTTCAACCGCAGGAGGTATCCACGGTTCAAGGTGGACGGGGGCCTGTTCGTCATCCATGCCGATTTCGGACAGGTCCAGGAGATCGGCATCGGCGGCGCAGTCTTCACCTATATCGAAAAGAACCGGGAGCACAACGGCTTTCCCGGCCGCGGCCTGGTCTTCAGCCGTCGCGACAGAGAGGTGGTGGAGCTGCCGTTCAGGACGGTTTCAGACGTCTCCATCCGGCAGTCCACCTTTTCCATCTTCAACGTTCGTCAGCGGATCGTCACCTTTGACGGCCTGACCGACGGGGAGGTGGAACTGCTGGAACAGCTGATCCTGAAAAATGTCGCCATCCTGCCGCCCGAGGACGAGACCTGCGGTTCCCGCAACCGCGGCAGGGACAGGGCGGCGGCCATGCCGGGTCTGCCCTGAGCGGCCCGGCCCGCAACAGAGAACGGCCCGGCCCGGCGGTCACTCCCGCCCCGGCCGGGCCGCCCCAGCCAGCCTCCACCCCCACCCGGCCCGGGACAGCGTCACCTGAAGATCCTGTATCCCGCCTCCTTCCGTTGTCCAGGCCGACCGGGGATGGGGGCCTTTCTGTGTCCCTTCGCCGGCGTCCGGTCCCGTTCATGGCCCGAACTGCTGCCTGGTCCGCGCTTTCTTCTTGACAGAAGGCATATCCATGTAGTTTATTATATCGTTCCGCATGTTATCAATGAGAATCGCAGGTTTGAATATAGGAGGAATCGCATGTATGCTATTATCCGCACCGGCGGCAAGCAGTACCAGGTCGCGGCCGGTGATACACTGCGTGTGGAGAAACTGCAGGGAAATGTCGGCGATACCGTGGAGATCGACGATGTGCTGATGGTGGTGGACGGCGAGTCTGTCCGCATCGGGCAGCCCGTGGTCGACGGCGCCAGGGTCATCGCCAGGATCGCCGAGCAGGGCAAGGCGAAGAAGGTCATCGTCTTCAAGAAGAAGCGGCGCAAGGGATTCCAGGTCAAGAAGGGCCATCGGCAGCAGTACACGGCGCTGACCATCGAAGAGATCTCGGCATAGGGAATTACAGACAGGGGAGAGACTACCATGGCACATAAAAAAGCAGGCGGCAGCTCGCGGAACGGAAGGGACTCCATCGGCCAGAGGCGCGGCGTCAAGCGGTTCGGCGGCCAGTCGGTCAAGGCGGGCAACATCATCGTCCGCCAGCTCGGCACCAGAATCCATCCGGGCGAGAACGTCGGATGCGGCAGGGACTACACCCTGTTCGCCAAGATCGATGGTGTGGTCAGGTTCGAGAACTTCGGCCGGGGACGGAAACGGGTTTCGGTCTATCCTGCCTGAGTCCGACGACCCCTGGCAAGGGGACTGATATCCGCGGCGGGCCTCCTGGTTCCGCTGCCATGAAATCCGACATCATCCAGCCTGGTGTCGGGTTTCTTTTTTTCGGGCAGGCAACACCCGGCAGGTTGTAAGCGCTCACAGACACCGCATCTTTGCACGGGCGTGCCTGCCCGCATAGATAGGCTATAGCGGTCAGGCACGCCTGCACAAATCTGCGGCCCCTGAGAGCGCTTACAGCATTGTGGTCGAAAAAACCGGTGGTTGGTTACCCCGTGAAGGGTTACGGCAGGTTTTGTGTGTATGGGATTTATCGACGAATCAAAATTCTTCGTCAAGGCGGGTGACGGCGGCAACGGCTGTGTCTCCTTCCGGCGGGAGAAGTATGTCCCCAGGGGCGGTCCCAACGGCGGTGACGGCGGCCGCGGCGGCAGTGTCTACCTGGTCGCCGACCCGCGGCTTCGCTCCCTGATCGATTTTCGCTACCGCTCCCACTTCAAGGCCGAGCGGGGCGCGGGCGGCCAGGGCAGCGACAAGCACGGCCGCAGCGGCAGGGACTGCATTGTCAAGGTGCCGCTGGGCTCGGTGATCTCGGACGCGGAAACAGGGGAGGTCCTCGCCGACCTGGTCAATCCCGGCGACACCTTTCTCGCGGCCCGCGGCGGCAAGGGCGGGCTGGGCAACGCCCGTTTCGCCACCGCCACCAACCGTGCCCCCCGCAAGGCCACACCCGGCAGGCCCGGCGAGGAGCGGTGGCTGCGGATCGAGCTCAAGCTGCTGGCCGATGTCGGCCTCATCGGCCTGCCCAACGCGGGCAAGTCCACCCTGCTTTCAAAGCTCTCGGCCGCAAATCCCAAGGTGGCAAGCTATCCCTTCACCACCCTGGAACCGCAGCTCGGCGTCCTTCAGTTCAGGTTTCGCGACCCCTGTATCATCGCCGATATCCCGGGCCTGATCGAGGGGGCCCACGAGGGGGTCGGCCTGGGCCACAAGTTCCTGCGCCATATCGAGCGTACCGCCATCCTGCTGCACGTCATCGACGCCTCCACCGAAGGGGACCGGCCCTTCCGGGACCACCAGGTTCTGGAGGGTGAACTGGAGGCCTACCGGCAGGACCTGCTTGACCGGCACAAGCTGGTGGTGCTGAACAAGACCGACCTCATCGACGCGGCACGGCTGGAGGAGGTGCGCGATCTCTTCGCGGGCCGGGACATACCGGTCCATACCATTTCCGCCATGACCGGCGAGGGAATCGATCAGCTCAAGGAGACCCTGGCCGACATCCTCGACCGGGTTGACCGGGAACGGGCTGCAGAGACTGCGGCGCCGCAGCAGGAGACACCGTGACATTCCAGGTTTCCAGGGAAGACGGCCTCTTTTACCGGCAGACCCTCTTTGACCAGGCCCGGCGGGTTGTGGTCAAGGTGGGCAGTGCCGTGCTGACCACCGGCGACGGCCTCAACCTGGAGATCATCGACAGCCTGGCCCGGCAGATCTCCTTTCTCTGTTCCACGGGCCGGGAGGTGATCCTGGTCACCTCGGGGGCCGTCGCCGCCGGCCGGCAGCGGCTGGGTATGGTGAAAAAGGAGGCCGGCGACACCCTCAAGGTCAAGCAGGCCCTGGCCGCCATGGGGCAGGGGTTGCTGATGCAGGCCTATGAACAGGCATTTCTCAGGTACCACCAGCAGGTGGCCCAGCTCCTGCTCACCCATGCCGATCTTTCCGACCGCGGCCGCTATCTCAACGTCCGCAATACCATCCTCACCCTGTTCGATTTCGGGGTGGTGCCCATCATCAACGAGAACGACACGGTCTCGGTGGAGGAGCTGCGTTTCGGCGACAACGATACCCTGGCCGCCCTGATCACCAACATGATCGGCGCCGACATGCTGATCCTGCTCACCGATGTCGATGGTCTCTACACCGCCAATCCGCTCCATGATCCTTCGGCGCGGCCGGTCTATACCGTGGCCGAGATCGACGCCGCCGTGGAGGCCATGGCCGGCCACAGCAACTCCGCGCTCGGCACCGGCGGCATGCGGTCGAAGATCCGGGCCGCCCGGATGGTGGCCTCGTGCGGCGGCAGTTCCTTTATCGGCCCGGGCCGTCATCCCGAGCTGCTCAAGGAGCTGTTCAGCGGTGACCTCGTCGGCACCTTTTTCCTGCCCGGCCGCCGGCGGATCAGCGGCCGCAAGCACTGGATCGCCTATGTGCTGCGGCCCAAGGGATTTCTCATCCTCGACCAGGGAGCCCGGCAGGCCCTGGTCGAAGACGGACGGAGCCTGCTGCCCTCGGGAATCCGCGAGGTGCGGGGCCGGTTCGGGGTCGGCGCGCCGGTCCATTGCCTGGACGAAAGGGAGGAGCTTGTCGCCGCCGGCCTGACCAACTACGCATCCGCGGATATCGAAAAGATCAAGGGGCACAACAGCCGCGAGATCCGCGACATTCTCGGCTTCAAGGACAGCGACGAGGTCATCCACCGCGACAATCTCGTTCTCCTCGGACCGGAGGACGGGACGCGCCGGGAAACAGCATAACCCTGCACAGGGTAAACGTTTTGTAATAGTTCACCGCTATCAGCAACTACCTGAAAAAGAGCAATACTTTTGGTAAAAGTTCAGCAGTGCGTCAGCTGTGCGTGATCGTGGCTGGCCGCTATAGTCCGCGCTATGCGGCCAGCCGCGAGCGCGTGCAGATGGCGTGCTGCTGAACTTTTACAACGTTTTAGGTGGTTGGCTATAACGGTGAACTGTTCCGCACAGGGTTGATAACTTCTGACAACAGACATGGAGGAGGTATGGACAGCCAGCAGATTGAGTCTACAGTGATCGAAATGGCCCGCAAGGCACGGGAGGCGGCCCGGCACCTGGGCACCCTTTCCACCTCTGTGAAGAACCGTATCCTCCTGGCCACGGCGGATCTGCTCCTTGCCGAGCGTGACAGCCTGGCCCGGGAGAATGCCAGGGACCTGGCCGCGGGCCGGGAGAAGGGGCTCTCCCCGGCAATGCTTGACCGGCTGGAGCTGAGCGACAAGGTGATCGACTCCATGGTGCGGGGCCTGCGCGAGGTGGCGGCCCTGCCGGATCCGGTGGGGGAGATCAGCGATATGAAACGCCGGCCCAGCGGCATCACCGTGGGCCGGATGCGTGTTCCCCTTGGCGTGGTGGGCATGATCTACGAGTCCCGGCCCAACGTGACCATCGATGCCGCGGCCCTCTGCCTGAAGGCCGGCAACGGCGTGCTGTTGCGCGGCGGCTCCGAGGCCATCCATTCCAACCTGGCCCTGGCCGCCATCCTGCAGAAGGCGCTGGGGGAGGGCGGGATCGATGCCGCCGCCATCCAGGTGATCCCCATGAAGGACCGCGAGGCGGTCAGCGTGATGCTGGCCCAGGAGGAGTACATCGATGTGATCATCCCGCGCGGCGGCGAGGGATTGATCCGTTTTGTCACCGAGACCTCGCGCATTCCGGTGCTCAAGCACTACAAGGGAGTCTGTCATCTCTACGTGGATGAGAGCGCGGACCTGGACATGGGCGTGCGCATCGCCATGAACGGCAAGGTGCAGCGGCCCGGTGTCTGCAACGCCCTGGAAGGGATGCTGGTGCATGCGGCCGTGGCCGGTGACTTCCTGCCCCTGGCGGCGCGGGAGCTGATGGCGGCCGGTGTGGAGCTGCGGGGCTGCGAGCGGAGCTGCCGCATCGTGCCCGAAATGGTCCCGGCCACCGATACCGACTGGGGCACCGAGTTCCTCGACCTGATCATGGCGGTCCGGGTGGTGGACGACATGGACGAGGCCATGGCCTATATCCGGCAATACGGTTCCCGCCACACCGAGGTGATCGTCACCGGATCCTACGAGCGGAGCCAGCGGTTCCTGCGCGAGGTTGACGCCTCGGCCGTCATGATCAATGCCTCGTCCCGGTTCAACGACGGCGGCGAGTTCGGGCTTGGCGCCGAGATCGGCATCTCCACCACCAAGCTCCACGCCTACGGCCCCATGGGCCTGGAGGAGCTCACCACCAGGAAGTTCGTCGTTTATGGCGACGGCGAGGTCCGTGGCTAGCGGAAGGGAAGTCGAAAAAGTTCGAAAGACAGGGCTGTTCGGCGGAACATTTGATCCTGTCCATGAAGGGCACCTGGCCCTGGCCCGGGCCGCGCTTGCCCGGTGCGGCCTGGACCAGGTGCTCTTTATTCCGGCGGCGCGTCCGCCCCACAAGGAGCAGCCCGGGGCCTCTTTCGAGCACCGGGTGGCCATGCTCCGCGCGGCACTGGCCGGCAGTGCCCGCATGGATGTCTCCTGCATCGAGGCTGAGCGGGATAGCCCGTCCTATACCATCGACACGGTGCGGGAGCTGAAAAAACGGCTTGGAGATCACGAGTTTTTTTTTATCATCGGCGCCGATTCCCTCCTGGAGCTGCACCTCTGGTACCGTTACCGGGAACTCCTGGAACAGGTGCCGTTCATTGTCGCCGCCCGGCCGTCGGTTCCCTTTGCAGAGGTGGCCAGGGCCGTTGCCATGCTGCCCGGCGGTTTTGTCTATGACAGGCGCAGCAGCACCTGGCGCCGTGCCGACGGGGCCCGCATCCACTATCTGGCCGATGTGCGGGTACCGGTCTCCTCGTCCGAGGTCCGCCGGCTCCTTGCCCGGGGCAGGCCGACCCCCATGGTGCCGGAACCGGTGCGCCGCTACATCGAACGCCACAATCTCTATGGCCAGGCCGAGAGGAGGGCCGCGTGCAGTACATAGCAGACCTGCATATCCACTCCCGCTACTCCAGGGCCACCAGCAAGGCCAGCCACCTGCACGGCCTTGCCGCCTGGGCCGCTGTCAAGGGCATCCAGGTGGTGGGGACCGGTGATTTCACTCATCCGGCCTGGTTCGACCACATCGCCGGGACCCTGGAGGAGGCCGAGCCGGGCTTTTTCCGCCTGCGTCCCGCCGAGGCGGAGCGGCTGCGCACAGGCGAAATCGATCTCACCGGCCTGCTGCCGCCGGGCGTGATGCCGGATGTCGCTGCCATCCGTTTCGTCCTCACCGCGGAGATCAGTTCCATCTACAAGCGCGGCGGCCGGGTGCGCAAGGTGCACAATGTCCTCTTTGCCCCGGACCTGGAAGCGGCGCGCCGCTGCAATGCCAGCTTGGCCGGGATCGGCAACCTGGAGGCCGACGGCCGTCCCATCCTGGGGCTCGATTCCCGCGACCTGCTCGAGATTCAGCTCGAGACCATGCCCGGCGGTTTCCTGGTGCCGGCCCACATCTGGACCCCCTGGTTTTCCCTGTTCGGCTCCAGGTCCGGTTTTGACAGCATCGGGGAGTGTTTCGGCGACCTGACCGACCATGTCTTTGCCCTGGAGACCGGGCTTTCCTCGGACCCGGACATGAATCGCAGGATATCGGCCCTGGACCGGTTCACCCTGATCTCCAATTCCGACTGCCATTCGCCGGCCAAGCTGGGGCGGGAGGCCAACCTCTTTGATACCGGCTTTGACTATTTCTCCATGCGCGACGCCATTGCCCGGCCCGTGGATGAGCAGGGCAGGCAGGTGTTTGCCGCCACCATCGAGTTTTATCCGGAAGAGGGCAAGTACCACTGTGACGGCCACCGCAAGTGCGGTGTCTGTTTCGAGCCCGACGAGACCATCCGCCATCATGGCGTCTGTCCCCGCTGCGGCCGGCCGCTTACCATCGGTGTTCTTTACCGGGTGATGGAGCTGGCCGACAGGAAGGAGCCGCTCTATCCGCCGGGCTCACCCGCGGTCCACAGCCTGATCCCCCTGCCGGAGATCCTCAGTGAGCTGCTGGGAACCGGCCCGGCCACCAAGAAGGTGATGACCGCCTATGGCAGGCTGATCAGTGCCTTTGGTTCCGAGTTTGACCTGCTCCTGCGGACACCGGTGGACGATATCGCTGCCGGAGCCTCGCCCATGCTGGCCGAGGCGGTCCGCCGGGTCCGGGAGAACCGGGTGATCCGCAGGCCGGGATTCGATGGCGAGTTCGGCGTGATCCGGGTCTTCAGCGACGAGGAACGGCGCGGCTTCGGCGGCCAGCTCTCCCTGTTCGGCGTCACCGCGGCAAAGCCGCGCCGCAAGAAAAAGAGGGCTGCGCCCGTCTTTCCGGTGAAAAAAAAACAACCCCCTGAGCAGGCCGCCTCCCCGACGCCCGATCCGGAGCAGGAGGCGGCTGTCACTGCCCCGGAAGGCCATGTCATCGTGACCGCCGGCCCCGGTGCCGGCAAGACCTTTACCCTGGTCCGCCGGGTCCTGCGGGTCGCTGCCGCCGGAGATCGGCCCTGCACGGTGATCACCTTCACCAACCGGGCCGCCGACGAGGTGCGGCAGCGGCTGGAGGCGCAGGGGGCGGATCACGTCTTTGTCGCCACCTTTCACGGCTACTGCCTGCACTGGCTGCGCCTGCACGCGCCCGTGGGCGTGGCCGGGCCCGGGCTGAGGCGGCTGCTCCTGCGCCGTCTCTTTCCGGAGAAAAGCGACAGGGAGATCCGGCAGATGGCCGCCACCATTCCGGCTGCCCTCATTGATGACACCGGATGCGAAAAAGAGCATCATGACAGTGTGTTGAAAAAATACCTTGAGGCTCTGGATGAGATTGAGCACGTGGACATCGACGGTGTCGTGCCCCGGCTCACCTGTCTGCTGCGGGAGAATGGCCCGGAGGCCGCCGAGGTCCGCGAGGGCACGGGCCATCTCTTCATCGACGAGTTCCAGGACCTGAACCGTGCCCAGTTCGCCCTGGTCCGCCTGCTGGCCGAGACCTCGGCAATCTTTGCCATCGGCGACCCGGACCAGGCCATCTACGGCTTCCGTGGCTCGGACCCGGCCTATTTCCACTGTTTCATCCGCGAGCTCAGGCCACGGCAATATGTCCTGGCCCGCAACTATCGGAGCGGCTCGACCATTGTTGCGGCCGCGGCCGCGGTCATTGCCCGCAACAGCGACCGGCAGGATATCCCGGCCCGTGCCTGCCGGCCGCAGCAGGGTGCGGTCCATGTCCGGCAGTGCGCCTCGGCCGACGACGAGGCCGGTTTTGTCGCCGCCACCGTGGAGCAGCTCCTGGGCGGCACCTCGCACCGGGAGATCGACCGTCTTACGCCCGGAACCGGCACTGCCGCCTCCCTGGCCGACATCGCGGTCCTCTACCGCACCGGGCAGCAGGCCAGGCCCCTGGCTGCGGCCCTTGCCGCCCGCGGCCTGCCCTGCCAGGTGGTGAACATCTCCGCCTTCTTCACCACCGGCGCCAGCCGCATCCTCTATCTCTGGACCCTGGCCCTGGCCGGCATCGCCGACAGTGCCCGGTTCCTGGCCATTGCCGGCATGGAGAAGGGGATCGGCAGCAAGGCCCTGCAGGTCATGGAACAGCAACTGCCCCTGGAGTCCGGTTTCGGGTGGCCATTCTTCTTCGACATCGTCGACAGGCTGGAAAACAGCGCAGTCCACGCAGCCCTGGCCGATCTCCGCTCCTTTGCCGACACCATGCAGGCCCGGGCCGGGTCAGAGGGGCTCCCGCGTCTCCTGGAACCCCTCCTGGCCCGCTACGAACTGGATCCCGCTGATCCCGACATTGAGCGTTTCCACCAGCTTGCCCGCTCCGTCGGGCCATCTCTGATCTCCTTTGCCGCCCACCTGGAGCGTCACGCCGATTCCGTGGTCTACGACCCCCGGGCCGAGGCCATCACCCTCATGACCCTGCACGCCGCCAAGGGCCTGGAGTTCGCCCATGTCTTCATCACCGGCGTCGAGGAAGACCTGCTGCCCATGGCCCTGCGCAGCCAGGCCGACCAGGCCGCGCCCGGACGCCATATCGAGGAGGAACGCCGGCTCTTCTTCGTCGGCATGACCCGGGCCCGGGAGACCCTCTACCTGACCCATGCCGCCAGGCGGCCGGGCCGGTCCGGGTGCCGTCCCTCCCGCTTTCTGGCCGAGATACCGCCCGAACTGCTTTCCAGGCCCGAGGTGCGCGGCAGCAGAAAAAAGAGGCGATACCGTCAGCTTTCCCTGTTCTGAACAGAGGGCTGGATTGATTTTTGCAACTTTTACCAGACAGCCATGAACACGACCAGCAAGCAGGAGCAGACCACCGACCCCGCGGCCGGGGAACAGCGCAAACGGATCACCGAACTCGAGTCCATGGTCACCCTGCTGGAGATGGAGAACCGCCACCTCCGCAAGATCGCCCGCCAGGCCGACTCGGCCAACAAGGCCAAGTCCGACTTCCTGGCCATGATCAGCCACGAGATCCGCACTCCCATGAACGGTGTCATCGGCATCACCGAACTGCTCCTGGATACCGAGCTGCAGTCACGGCAGCGGTACTTTGCCGAGCTGATCCTCGGATCGGCCAGGAACCTGCTCACCCTGATCAACAGCCTGCTCGATTTCAGCAAGATCGAGGCCAACAAGATGGTGCTGGAGGTGGAGCAGTTCGACCTCACCGAGCTGCTCGGCGAGATCATGGCCCTGTACGAGGTCTCGGGCCGGCAGAAGGGACTGTTTGTTCATGCCGACATCGACCGGAACCTGGCCGCAAGCTACATGGGCGACGCCTACCGCATCCGGCAGGTCCTGGTCAATCTGCTGGGCAATGCCATCAAGTTCACCGACCGGGGTGGTGTCGGCCTGACGGTGCGCCTGCAGGAGCGAGGCGCCGAAGGGGACCGGCTGCGCTTCGAGGTGGCGGACACCGGGCTGGGCATCGTGCCCGAGAAGATCGACCAGTTGTTTCTTCCCTTTTCCCAGGTGGACAGCTCCACCACCCGGCGGCATGGCGGCACCGGCCTGGGGCTTTCCATCTGCTCGCGGCTGGTGGAGCTGATGGGCGGCAATATCGATGTGGAGTCCACGCCCGGCGAGGGCAGCACCTTCTGGTTCGAGATCTCCATGCCCAGGGTGGGGGAGGAGGCGGCAGTGGCAGGGCCGGCAGAGGAGGCGGTGACGGATGTGGCGGCGGTCCGGGACGGGAGCGGGGAGCGGGGGACGGACAGGGGCGCGGCCATCCTCATCGTTGACGATGATGACACCAACCGGGTGCTGCTGGAGCAGTCGTTCAGGAACAACGATGTCCGTCTCACCATGGCCGGCAACGGCAGGGAGGCCGTGGAGGTGTGCAGGGATGCCGATTTCGACCTGATCTTCATGGACTGCCAGATGCCGGTCATGGACGGCTTCGAGGCCGTGCTCGCCATCAACGAGCTGCTGAAGGCCGACGGGCGCAAACGGCCGGTCATCATCGCCCTTACCGCCGATGTGACCGATTCGACCCGGAAGCGATGCCGCGAGGTGGGCATGGACGACTACCTGATCAAGCCGCTGGATTTCGGCGAGCTGCAGCGGGTCCTTGACAACTGGCTCACCGGCTACCGTCTGCGGGTCACGCCCCGGCACCGGCTGCCCGGCGGCAGCGGCGGCGAGAGCGGGCCCGACGGCCGGCAGAACGTTGTCCGTCTCTCCAGCCTCGAGAAGCTGCGGCAGAACATCGGTGACATCCGGCCGGTCATCACTGTCTTTCTCTCCACCATGCGCACCCGCCTCGACGAGCTGGAAAAGGCCATTGCCGACCGCGACGCCGAGACCATCCAGCGGACCGCCCACACCCTCAAGGGCAGCAGCAGCCAGTTCGGGGCGGAAGAGCTCTCGCGCCTCTGCCTGCAGGTGGAGAACATGGCCCGCAGCAACAACCTGCAGCAGGTGGAACCCCTTTTCAGGAGGATAACCCGCGTCGCGGACCAGGTGGCCTTTTTTCTGCACGAACAGCTTGATTAAGCCTGCTGTTCACTTACAATAAATAAAGGAATTCATTTCCGGCCAGGCAACTGTCGGGTCTTTTCCTCCAGCGCACGGCACAGCCCATGACAACAGCCTTTTTCCATGGCACCACACCACGCATCCTCGTGGTGGACGACGACGAGGTCATCCGGCTTCTTCTGCGGCAGTTTCTCGAGGGTGCGGGCTATGAGGTCGATGAGGCCGTCAACGGCCAGGACGCCCTGGACAGGCTGACCGCCACCTCCTATGACCTGGTCATCCTCGACATCGCCATGCCCGGCATCGACGGTCCACAGGTCTGCGAGCACATCCGGGCCGCCATCGAGAATCCGCCGCCGGTGCTGATGGTCACCGCCCTGGATGACGAGGAGACCGTGGACCGATCCTTTGCCGCCGGCGCCGTGGACTATATCCGCAAGCCCATCCGCTGGTCGGTGCTCAAGAACCGTATCCGCTATATCCTCGCCTCCTCCCGCGCCCACAAGGAACTCGAGCTGCTGTCCCGCAACTACGAGATGATCCTCGACGCGGCGGCCAACGGTATCTGCGGTGTCAGCGAGGACAAGCTGATCAGCTACATCAACCCGGCCGGCCTCAAGATCCTCGGCTACAGCAGGGAGGAGGTCATCGGCCGTCCCTATTACGAGATCTTCCGCATCTCGGAGGCGGGCAGCGACGCCTTTGATGTCGACTCCTGCCCCTTCTTCGCCCCCGGTGGCGGCGCGGCATCCTTCCACTTTGACGAGGCGCGGCTGATGCGCAAGGACGGTACCATGGTGCCGGTGGACTACCGGGCCACGCCGATCATGGAGGGGAACCGGGCCGTGGGCGGGGTGCTGGTCTTCCAGGACGTGACCGAACGGCACCAGGCAGCGGAACTGATCCGCTACATGGCCAACCACGATTCCCTCACCAACCTGCCCAACCGCAACTACTTCACCCGCCGCCTGCCCCAGGCCATCTCGCTCGCCAAGCGCTACAAGCGCCGGCTCTGCCTGCTGTTCATCGACCTGGACCGGTTCAAGCCCATCAACGATTCCTATGGCCATGGCGTGGGGGATATCGTCCTGCTGCAGGTGGCGAGACGCCTGAGCGGCATGCTGCGGGAGTCGGATTCGGTCTGCCGGCTGGGCGGGGACGAGTTCGTGATCCTGCTGGAGAGCACCGAGTCGGTGGAGGGCGCGGAGTACGTGGCCCAGCGGGCCATCGACGAGCTCAACAAGCCCATCGAGGCGGACAACCACATCTGCTACATCGGCGCCTCCATCGGTATCAGCGTCTACCCCGATGACTGCGAGGATGCGGAGACCATGCTCCGCCACGCCGATATTGCCATGTACGAGGCCAAGAAACGGGGCAGAAACCAGTGGGTGCTCTACTCCCGGGAGATCAGCTCCACGACCGGCGGCAGATCATCCTGAGGCACAGGCGCGCCCGTCCCGCACCGCTGTGCCCCCTTGCCATGTAAAAGTTCACTGCTGCCGGCCCGGCTATGCGGCCGGCCGCGGGCGCGTGCAGATGGGGTGCTGCCGAACTTTTACGAAATCATTTCGCTTTGCGGTCCGCTTCCTTCTGGAACATGGTGCGGATGATATCGTCGCGGCCGATCACGCCCACCAGCTCGTCCCCATCCATCACCGGCAGGGTGTGGACATGGCGCTCCGCCATCAGGGTCGCCACCTCGTCCATGGGGGTCTCGGGCGTGACACTGATCAGCTCGTGGCTGCAGATGTCGTCCACCTTGGTGCCGGCGATCTTCTTGATATCCTTTTCCAGTTTTTCCGGGCTCTCCAGGAACAGGAACGAATCCAGGATGGCCACCACCGTGGGGATGTGCACCCGCTTGTTCTGGTCGATGAGGTCGCTCTCCGTGACCACGCCGATGATCCTGCCCTGGCTGTCCTTTACCGGTGCGCCGCTGATCTTTCTGGTATAGAACAGCTCGGCCAGTTCCCTGACCGGCATCTCGCTGTCCACGGTGATGACCTCGCGGGTCATGATATCCTTTGCCTTGAGCATATGCTTCTCCTGTTGCTGGTTCCGGGGAATTCTCTTTCAGCCGGCCTTCTGCCGGGCCACGTTGGCAGCGGGTAACGCAACCCCGCACGGGATAACCAACCACCGGTTTTTTCGACCACAATGCTGTGAGCGCTTACCGGGTAACAGCTTGCCGCTATCGGCGACTGCTTTGAACTACCGGCATTTTCATTCATCGATTGCGTCAGCGGACATGAGGCGGGGCAGTATGGCCGCGACGTCCGAGGCCAGGTAGCCGCGCTCTGTGCGGCGGGCCAGCAGGTCGGCGGCGGCGCCGTGCAGGCAGACACCAAGGGTGGCCGCCTCCCAGGGCGGATACCCCTGGACCAGCAGGCCGCCGATGATGCCTGACAGGACATCGCCCATGCCGCCGGAGGCCATGCCGGGATTGCCTGAGCTGTTCACCGCCCAGCGGCCGCCGGTCTCGGCGAGTACGGTGCCTGCCCCCTTGAGCACGGTGATGATCTGATGGCCCCCCCTCGCCCTGTCCTGCAGCCACTGCGCGGCTGCCAGGCGGTCCTGCTGGATGTCCGCGGTCTGCAGACCGCTCAGTCGTGCCATTTCGCCCGGGTGCGGGGTCAGGATCCGTGGCCCGGCAACCACAGTGATCTCCTTCCGGTGTCGGGCCAGGATGTTCAGGCCATCGGCATCCACCACCATGGGCAGCTCCAGGTCCCGGTAGAGGCGGAGCACCAGCTCTCCGGTTTCCCGGGCGGTCCCCAGGCCGGGACCGATGACGACCCCTGCCTTGCCGGCGAGCAGGTCCAGTATCTGTTCATGATCGTCCACGGACAGCCGGCGGGCCGAGGAGGGGAGGGGGACGGTCATGGCCTCGGGCAGGCTGGTCTCGAAGATGGGGTTCAGCAGGTGGGGCACGGCCAGGGTGACGAGACCGGAGCCGGAGCGGAGGCCGCCGAGGGCGCT
>Ga0256833_1000755_pt1 | contig 24834 bp, 24 predicted proteins | sample 356284metaG_FD_190535 | JGI IMG/M metagenome (GOLD analysis project Ga0256833, IMG submission 190535) | Hydrothermal vent microbial communities from Mid Atlantic Ridge, Atlantic Ocean - 356-284 | ecosystem: Environmental > Aquatic > Marine > Hydrothermal vents | place: Atlantic Ocean: Mid... | reverse complement strand
TCAAAAAAGTTAAAGAGGGTAAGAGAGACCCTCCTTTAACGGAAATAATATTTGGGCCATTAACTGAAGTAGCATCTGAACATGCTGGATCGATAAGCGTTGGTGACGCTAAGGTTCTGCTGTTTCCCGTCAGGAGTTTGAAAGGTGTTTTCGCTTACGTAACTTGTCCTATGATTCTGGAGAGATTTATCAATGATTTGGAATTTATGTTAAGAAACATTGATGAAGCTATTAAAAACAAGATCATCGATGCTAAGAAGACTATTCAAGAGTTGAACGGTAAAATAAATTCAGATAAGGCTGTAGTATCTGGTAACGAGTTAATGATCAAAAAGAACGGAAAAAAATTCGTTGTCCTTGAAGAAGTATTGCTTGAAGTGACAAATGAAACCAGCGATAAATTAAACAGTGTTTTGGAGTTAATCAAAAAAATCACATCAGAAAACGTCAGAAACAGAATAGACAGAAAAGTTGTGATAGTCAACGATGAAGTCTTTACGGCATTCGTAACGACTACCACTGAAATCGTTGCAAGAATTCAGATCGACGCAAGCACGGGAACAGTTAAAACCGGTGCTTTGTGGTATGAAGAGTATTTGCCGAGTGATACATTGTTGTATTCTGTTGTAGCTATCGGAAGACCGAGGATATGGGGTAAGAACGATGAAGAGAGAAAGAGAAACGAGGATAGAGTAAAGACGATATTCGGTTGCGAGAGAATTGAAGATTGCGTTAATAAAATGGCTAAACAACTCAAAAGTCTCAGCGGTTATATCCAGATTGGCGGTAACGAAACAGTTGGAAAGGGTTTTGTTAAAGCAATCGTATGGGGTGTTGAGGATGAACATTCTGAGAAGTCTTGAGCAGAAAAGGGCTAAGTTCGCTTACGATTTAATTAAAAGTGTAGTAGATTTAAGAGAGCAAAGCAATCTAAATAGACTCAACGGATTGCTTAGAATCATTTTTAAGGATATTGAATTGACTAACGAAGAATTCGAAATTTTAAGAACGGATAAAGATAAGAAAAAAGATATCTTCGATAAGAATTTTCAAAAATCTCTCGAAGAGAAGCTCAGCTCCTATATAAGTAAAGCTCCAACGATGATCTTGGTGAACGGTTTGGGAAATGCGATGGCATTTTACATCTCAAAAATAGGAACAACACCACATGGTCTCCTAAAAGGTATACAAACGTTTAGAGAGGATGTTAAAAGCGGTGAGAGTGTAGATAAGATTAAGAAATCGATTATGGATAAATTAAAACCCGATAAATTTGCTTATCTAACGATATATACAGCAATAAACGATTGGCTTAAGGAAATGAAGATTATGGACGAAGATGATGTTATCGAATGGTTCAAAAGAGAATCTACAAGCTCCCTTGATGTTTTACATGCAACAAAAGAAGTCCTTGAACTTTTGAAGTGGATGAAGAGATTCGGCGATGCAATGCTTGAGGAGGGTGAATGAAAAATGAATATGAGAATATTTTTGCAGGATTACTATTTACGAGGTTTGGCTTGGATATCATTCAAAGAAGGATTAAAAAATGGTGGGTTAAATCTTTCATTATATTTTAATAAATATATAAATAAGAGTTCATTGATAGATTCCCCAAATACTGCTAAGCTGTTTTCAGTAAACTTATTGAACAACTTTGAATCAATCGAAAAATCGTTAGTATCATTGGTTAATGATTTAGACGAACTTAAAGGGATAATCTGTAAATATTCTGAAGATGATAGAAAGGAAGAAGTTTTAGAGAAATTAAACGCTATCCGTGAATTAGTGACAAATGGAGCACTCTTTGAAATTGATACAACTCCAATAAAGGAGGCAGAGAAATTGTTTTACAAAGACTACAATAAAATTAAACTTAATTTGCTTAAAATTATAAAATCTATAGCGAGAAAACTTGAAGAAATTAAAAAATTTAATTCTTTTGAAGTGAGATTAAAAGATTTAAATTGCGTTCTTGAACAATACAAACTATTTTACGAATTACAAAAAGAAATGTGGAGTAAAATCAAAGCAGAAACGTTCAAAATGAAAACGAAATCCCGTTTGGTAGTCGGCTTGGGAGATGAGAGCGTTTACGAAACTTCGATAAGACTCCACAGGAATTACGGAATTCCCTACATTCCCGGCTCCGCTTTGAAGGGAGTTGCAAAGCATTACGCCATATTGAATCTGGCCGATGAGTTAATCGATCAATTCGACGGAGATTTCTTCGTGTTAGCTAAAAGAATTCAAGAGGCGCTGGAAAATCCGGCGAGAGATGAGAACAGCGATACTGAGGTGAGAAAAGCAATCGAGGAGAAGCTGAAAATGAACGTGAGTGATGAGTTGTTTGAAAAAATGATGATTCTAAGAAGAATTTTCGGAACACAAAAGCGAGAAGGAGACGTAATTTTCTTCGACGCCTTTCCAATTCCCGATCAATTTAAACACAAGCCGATTTTAGAGTTGGACATAATGAATCCACATTATCAGCCGTATTATCAGCAAGGTGAACAACCGGGAGACTGGCATCAGCCGAATCCCATCTTCTTTCTGACGGTTCCGGAAGATATAGAGTTTCAGTTCGCTTTAGCTTCAAGGAAAGACGAATCCAACGTAGATTCAAAGAAAGACAAATCAGAACTCGAAAAGGCTGTAGAAATGCTTAAAGAGGCTTTGGAGGAGTTTGGTGTCGGAGCTAAGACTTCGTTGGGCTACGGAAGGTTTGGGTGAACACGCAGTGGTAGTAATGGTAAGAATTTCTTAACTTGCTAAAAAAACTGGAAGTCTTATTTATTATGATTAAATTTGTAAACTTGAGACTCGTAAAATGCAACTCAGGACTAACAAAGTTTAAGTATCCTTTTTGATAATACGAGCCTCATGAAGCTTTTGCTAATTCACGCTGATTACATGGAATATGAAGTAAAAAAAGCTACGAAAATTGCTGAAGAAGTAAACGAGGATCATAAGTCTGGAAAAGTTGAGGAAGCATTGGTCGTTTTTACGGCTGTCGAGAAAGGAGATAACGAGGAAGTAGTAAACAAAGCTGTCGAGGAAATAACTTCTATTGCAAAAAAATTGGGCGTTAGCAGAATAGTTGTTTACCCTTACGCTCATCTATCTTCAAATCTATCAGATCCGAACACGGCAGTAAAAGTTTTAAAAGATATGGAAAGCAAATTATCTGGAGAATTTGAAGTTTATAGAGCTCCTTTTGGTTGGTATAAAGCTTTTAAACTTTCGTGTAAAGGGCATCCTTTGAGCGAGCTTTCAAGAGAGTTGAGAGCTGAAGTAAGCGAAAAGGAGTCAATCGAAAAAGAACTGACTCAGGCTTTAAGAGATGAGGAAAGGGTTAAGAGTTACTGGTACATTTTGCACAGAGGAGAATTAATTCCTCTAAGCGAATTCGATTTTTCGAAATATCCAAAGCTAAGGAAGTTTGCCGATTACGAAGTGGCGAAGAGGAGGGCGGTTGACAGGATCCCTCCTCACGTTGAGTTAATGCAAAAGTTGCAGATAGCGGATTACGAGGAGGCGAGCGATAGCGGACATATGAGGTACTATCCAAAAGGCAGGTTAGTAAAATCCCTCATAGAAGAATTCGTAACTAAGAAGTGCATAGAATACGGAGCAATGGAAGTAGAAACTCCGATAATGTACAGCAGAGATCACCCAACTCTTAGGAGGTATCTCGAAAGGTTTCCGGCGAGACAGTACATAATAAAGGGGGATAAAAGAGAGTTCTTCTTAAGGTTTGCAGCGTGTTTTGGCCAATTTTTAATGTGTAGCGACGCGATAATCACGTATAGAAATTTACCCCTTAAAATTTACGAGTTAACGAGATACTCTTTTAGAAAGGAGCAAAGAGGAGAACTCGTTGGTTTGAGGAGGCTGAGAGCTTTTACCATGCCAGATATGCACACCTTAGTCAAAGACATGGAAGAAGCGAAGAGAGAATTTATGAATCAGTACAAACTCAGCGTGGAAACGTTAAAAGCAATAGGATTAACTCCTGAAGATTACGAAGTTGCCATAAGAGTTACTAAGGACTTTTACGAAGAAAACAGGGATTTCATAAATTCTCTATCTGAAATACTCGAAAAACCAATACTGATAGAGATGTGGGATAGAAGGTTCTTTTACTTCGTTTTAAAGTTTGAATTCAACTTCGTCGATGCTCTCGACAAAGCTTCAGCTCTATCTACTGTTCAAATAGACGTTGAAAACGCTGAGAGATACGACATAAGTTACGTTGACGAAAAAGGAGAAAAGAGAAGGCCGCTAATTCTTCACTGTTCCGTTAGCGGAGCAGTTGAGAGGTGTATTTACGCCCTACTCGAAAAAGCTTACATGGAGAAGGAGAAAGGTAAGCTACCAATGTTGCCCGTTTGGATATCTCCAACCCAAGTTAGAGTTATTCCAGTTTCAGAAAAGTACTTCGACTACTCTTTTAATTTGGTGAAGCGTTTAACTGAGGAAGGTATAAGAGCTGACATAGACGATAGAGACGAAACTTTAAGTAAAAAAGTGAGGGATGCAGCAACGGAGTGGGTACCTTACATAGTAGTAGTTGGTGAAAAGGAAGTTAGCAGTGGATTGTTGGCAGTAACTGTTAGAGGAGAATCGGATATTCACAAGCAGAAAAAAGTTGAAATGACACTCGATGACTTGATTAGGAGAATTAAAAAGGAATGTGGAAGCATGCCGTTTAAGCCCCTCCCTCTACCTGTAAAGCTGTCTGAAAGACCATCTTTCAGGTGATGTGTATGGATGAGGATTTGGCAAAAGCATACATACCGTTCGCACTTGGATGCGTAGCAGGTGTTATAAGTTACTTAATTACGCTTGGTGATGTTAAAAGAGATCCTATCGGAATAATAGTGCTCGTCATCTCCATTTACTTAAACAAGTTTCTCTTACCTAAGGTAGGAGTAAAAGAGTTAAAAGCAACGGATTGGTTGACAATAACTGGTTTAGCAGTCGGGGCTTGGTATATGGTCTGGACTTTTTTGCTTAATTTTTAGGTTATTTTAAGTTTTAAGTTTTTGCTAAAATGTTAAAATGCTAATTAGTGCTAATTGTTGTTAGATTGTTAGCGAAAACGAATAAAGCATTAAAAATTAAAATTTAACTCTGTATCTATCTTCAAGCTCTCTTCTTTTGCCCTCGTTCCATCCGCTAACTCTTTGGTAGTATCCAGTTATTCTCGAATAGCACTCCACTTCTAAGCTTCCGCAATTGGGGCAGGAACTTTGTATTCCTCCGTAAACTTTTTGGCACTTCTTGCAGTAAGTCATGTCTTTCGTGTACGCCCAATAACCTACGAGGGTTTTTGTAGCTATTTTCTTTGTTAACTCCCACAACAGTTCTGGATTTGGAGAGCTTTCGCCTATCCAAACGTGTGCCATCATCCCACCATTGCAGAGCGGGTGGAACGCACCTTCTATTTTTAACCTTTCGAAGAGTGGTATTTCCGCACTAACTCTGCAGTGAGAGGAGTTCGTATAGTAAACCGAATTTCCTTCACCTCTTACTATTGCCTTCTTTCCAAAGTACTTCCTGTCTAACCTTGCAAACCTGTGGGCTGTTGACTCCGCAGGCGTTTGTGTTATCACCCACCTAAGTCCCGTCTCCTTACTCCATTCAAGTGCAGTATCTAACATGAACTTTACGATTTTTAAGCCGAACTTCCAAGCTTCTCTGTAATGCAATTCTAACCCAATAAAAGCTTCTAACATTTCGTTCAAACCTACGAATCCTATCGACCTAACGACTTTTTCAACTCTGTAATAAGGTTCACCGTAAACGTCTTGGGTAAGGAATGGAAGGGAATTGCTTTCCATTCTCTTCTTTATAATTTCAGCTTTTATATCTATAATTTTTCTTGCTATTTCCATTCTCTCTCTTAAAAGCTCGAAAATTTCGTCTTCGCTTTTAGATTCGTAAGCTATTCTTGGCAAGTTTATCGTTACTACTTGCAAACTACCAGTTCTCATGCATCCCTTGTAGAAATCTTCCCAATCTCCTGCATCTGGACTTAAAACCAACCTACAGCATTGAGCAAACACGTTATCTGGTAAATAACCTGAAAGTAAATTCAAGAAGTAAGGAGTACCAAACTTGGCTACGCACTTGTGAACTGAAATCATGAACTCGTCAAAACCCTCTTTTTTGAAGCACTCTTTTCTAAGCTTGTAGTTCGGTTTTGGAAAGAAGAAAGGTTTTCCTACGTAATCCCCTTCGGTGTAAACTTCCGTTAAGGCGTATGCAAATTTAATCGCTTCTTCTTCAAAGTCTCCGTAGGTTATTGAGTCTTTAACAACGCCACCGGGTAAAACGGCTGGTAAATCCGAAACTACTTTTGGAATTCCGTACTCTATATCTATGTCCGAGAAAACAGTTTGCCCTCCTCTCGCAACGTACATCTGGCTCATTTCGTAAACGAACATCTGGGCGAGCTGTTTTATTTCTCTATACGTTTTCCCCTGCATGTAAGGTGCGAGCCAGACGTTGAAGAAATCTAATCCCTGTCCACCAGCAAAATTCGTTTGAGCGGCGGCTAACGCTTTAGCTGCGTGTAGAATGGCAACTTCCGCATTTTTTGCTGGTCCAGCTATAGCCGTATTTTCTCCAGTCCCATCTACCTTAAGCCCGTTTTTCAGAAACCACCTTAAATCGTGCTGGAAGCAATAAGGCCTCGTTGCGAAGTATTCGAGGTCGTGTATGTGCACATCCCCCCTCATATGAGCATCCGCTAATTTTTCAGGCAGTACGTTGAGTAATGCGTACTCCTTCATCACTCTATCCGCTACGAGTTTGTGTATAGTTTCCGGATTGTGCTGTAAGTTTGCGTTCTCTTTCGAACCTCTTTCTATTAAATTAGTTACGTCGTAAACGGGCATTCCAAGCCTTGTGTATAGTTTTCTTTCTTCCTCCAATCCTCTCTCCAATAACTTCACGTTTACTATTTCTCTTATAAGAGGAGCAGAAACGAATTCGAGGTTCAAAGACTTTATGCCAGCCTCTACTTCAATTGCTATTTCTTCAGCTATGTTTTTCGGTAAGTTTACTTCTCTTATCAAGGATTCAACGATTTTTCTTCTGTCAAAAGGTTCTATTTCGTTTTTCGAAGTTCTTATCAAAAGTTCGTTTCTCGCTTTCAGCTCTGTACTCATAGGCGTTAGTAATACAAACTGCAAAAACGAATTTCAGAAGCTCCACAGGAACGAATAGATATATACAGCTGCACCTTTTTTACTTTGATGCTGGTGGGAATAATATCTGACGTTCACGCAAACCTTCCAGCGTTGCAATCTGTGCTGGACAGGCTTGAAAAATGCGATGAGATATACTGCTGTGGAGATGTAGTCGGCTATTATCCGTATCCAAACGAAGTCGTAGAGTTGTTCAAAAACTACGATATTCATTCAGTTCTTGGAAATCACGACTTTGCGGTTTTAACCAACGATTTTTCTGGCTTCAATACTATAGCCGAGGTGGCGGGAATGTGGACAGTCGAAAACCTTAGCGAAAAATCCTACGATTTTCTATCGGAGTTGCCTTTTAGTATAAAAACTGAAATTTTTTCGATATATCACGCAAGGCCGGGGGAGGGATTGGAAGTACTATTCGACTACTTGTTTCCAGAAGAAGTTTTTGAGCCTGAAGTTTCAACTGCCGTTGGCCATACACACTTACAGTTCGTGAAGTGGTTTGGAGAGAAGTTCTTACTAAATCCCGGAAGCGTTGGACAACCGAGAGACGGAGATTCAAGAGCAGCTTATGCAATTCTGAACACTGAAAACACGAAAATAAGTCTTGAGAGAACGAAGTACGATATCGATGAGGTTTGCGAAGCATTAGAAAAAGAAAACTTGCCAGAATTCCTTTGTGAAAGGCTTTACATGGGTTTTTGAATAATCTGGATAATCTAAAAATAAGTTGACTAAGCTAAGGTTGGTTAAGCTGAAACCGCAAGCTTTTATAATTTAGCAATACAGGAATGGCAAATGCTTACTGAAGATAAGCTCGTAATACCTAACAAAACTAAGTTTGAAGAAGGAAACATTTTCGTCGATGGAGATGTAATTATCTTTCCGGGATGTAATGTAGGTTATGGCATTTATGCTAAGAGAGTAGTTATTGGAGAAAAAGTTAGAATTGAAGGAGACGTTATTGGAGAGGAAGTCAGAATAGACTCTTGGTGTGACATAAAAGGCAACGTCGTTAGCAAAGGAGAAGCGTACATTGCAGATTTTACGACCATAGGTGGAAAGCTTACTGTTTTTGGTGATCTTGACATTGGTAGGAACGTCAAGATAAAAAATGGATTTGAAGCGAGAGGATTGATAACGATTCAAGACCCTTTACCCATAATAATTTTCGTTTTCTTCTACCTTCTCGAATTGCTTAGACTCGGAAAGTTAGAGGAAGCGGAAAAACTGTTAGAAGAGCTTGAGGATGAGGAGATTGTTAATCCAATGATAATACCGGAAAACTCCATCCTTGATCTAAACAGAATAAAAACCGAGTGCGAAATCGAAATTTCTGGGAGCAGAGTTCTCGGAAATATAAAGGCTAAAAAAGCTGAAATAAGTAACAGCGAGATCTTTGGCAGCGTTAGATGTGTGGGTGAAGTAGTAATTAGGAACAGTAAAGTTCATGGTGCTGTGGAGGGTAATGTCGTAGTTGTGCTTAGGGGTAGTGAAGTAGTCGGAAACATTACAGCTAAGAGAGTTTACGTTGAAGAAGACTGTATCGTGGAAGGAACTCTATCTGGAGAGGCAGGAGTCGTTATAAAGCCAAAAATAGACGTTAAAGCAGCTCTATCTGAAAAAGAACCTGAAAAAATGCCTGAAAAAATAGAAGAAGAAAAAGAGGAAAAAACAGAGTTAAAAGAAGTCGAAAAAGAAATTAGAAATGAAATTAGAAAAGATCCATTTAAGTTTGAAAGACCCGATAAAATTCCATCCGCAAAGGAAATAGAAAAGTCAGTCGAGCTTTTAAAGGAATTAAAAGAAAAAAGGTGATTCAATGGAAAAGTTCAGAAAGATGTTTCCTCATCTGTACAGAGAACTGTTCCCTCTCCCAACCGTTTTAGACCACTTGGAGAGGTGCGAGAACTACGAACAGGCAATTGAAGTGATAGAATACTTTGAAAGGAGAGGCGAGATTTCTAAGGAATACGCTGTTTATTTGAAGGAAAATATTACAAAGCTTGGTATTATTGGAACGAGGAAGAGAGGGGAGTATGAGCGTAGGGGTGTAAGTCCATGATAGAAATAGGTATTGCTGGAAAACCAAATGCAGGAAAATCCACTTTTTTTAAAGCAGCAACTCTTGCTGACGCTGAAATAGCAAACTATCCATTTACGACAATAGAGCCTAACGTCGGAATAGCTCACGTCAGAGTTAAATGCGTTTGTGAGGAGCTTGGTGTTAAGTGTAAAGAGTGTATAGACGGGTGGAGGTTTATACCGGTAAAGTTGATAGATGTCGCCGGATTAGTTCCGGGAGCTCACGAAGGGAGAGGATTGGGAAACGAGTTCTTGGACAATTTGAGGCAAAGCGAAGCTGTAATACATGTAGTTGACTCTTCTGGCTCAACTGACGAGGAAGGTAACGAAGTTGCTGTTGGAGAATACGATCCTTGTAAAGATGTTGAGTTTTTGAAAGAGGAGCTTGACATGTGGCTTTACGGAATTCTAAAGAGAAATTGGGATAAAATAACGAGAAAAATAACTCTGGAAAAGAGAGATCCCGTTAAATACCTTACAGAACAGCTTGCGGGTTTGGGTTTTAAAGAGTGGCAGATAAAAGAAGCAATAAAGAAGTCTGGAATTGACGTTAAAAGTGGAGATAAGCTGATAGAATTTGCAAAAGCTTTGAGAGAGTTGAGAATGAAGATGGTTATAGCGGCTAACAAAGCTGATAGAGCACCGGAAAATTTGTTGAAAAAACTCGTGGATAAATACAAAGCTATACCAACTTCGGCGATATACGAGTTGACGTTGAGGACGGCTGCGAAAAACGGTTACATAAAGTACTTACCGGGGGATAGCGACTTCAAAGTAATTAAATCATTGAACGAAAAACAGGAAAAAGCATTGGAAAAGATAAGGGAATTCCTGAAAAAATTTGGCAGTACGGGCGTTCAAGATGCTATAAACAGAGTCGTGTTTGACGTTCTTGACTACATAGTAGTTTATCCGGTTGAAGACGAAAACAAGTACACGGATTCTAAGGGTAATGTTTTACCAGACGCTTTGTTAGTTAAAAAAGGAACGACTGCTAAGGAACTCGCATACATGATTCACACTGATATTGGGGAGAGTTTTATACACGCTGTGAATGCAAAAACAAAGATGAGGATTGGAGAAGATTACGTCTTGAAGCACAACGACGTAATAAAAATAGTTAGTGCGAAATGACAAATATAAAAATGATGAAAGTAAAACACCCAGCAGTTCTACAGCTCAGGGGGAATTACGAAGTGTATTTGGAGCGAGTTTTATGTGTTATTAATAACTACGAGTGCTGGGTAGATAGAAGAAAAGAAGGGGTTGACATCTACTTTTCAGATGTAAACGATGCGAGAAAAGTTCTTTCAAAGATTAAAAAGCTTGGGGAAGTTAGCATAAAGATGAGTACTAAATACGCTGGGTTGAGAAGGGGTAGAGTTAGAGTGTTTTTCGTTTATAGTCTCAAGTTTTAAAGTATTTCGAGGTTGGTTATGATCGAAATAGACGTTGAAGAATTTAAAAGAATAAGAAAGAAAGTCCATAGCGTAAGAAACCTCAACATTCCGGGTTATACGAGAGGAATGCTGTTCACTATCCTCTCTCAAAAGAAAGTTGACGCTGTGAAAAGGCAATATCCGGAAGTTTCAAAGAGAATAGAGGAATTAGAAGAATTCTGGAAAAAAGAAAAGAAAATGCCGGAGTGGTTAAAGCTTACACCTGTTATGAGAATTAGATTGCTTTTGAAGTCACACGGCTTGTCAAAATCGGCAATAAACAAAGTACTTAGAGATCCACAAGAAGTTCAATCTGAAGTTGACAGCTCCTTTCATCCAGATTTGTTAGAAAAAATCGTTTGGAGAGCTCTTTATACAGATTACGTTTATTCTCCTCTCGCAATTAAACACCAGAGAGCGAGAGGAAAGCTTGGAGAAGAAATTTTAAAAGAATGGCTAAGTAAAAGGGAACTTTGTTTTTCGACTGAAGACGAGCTTAGAGGAAAGTTCTCGAAAACTCCTGACTTCTACTTTGAAGAACCAGTTAACGTTAACGGCTTTAACGTTAGGTGGATTGAGAGCAAAGCACTTTTTGGAGATGTTAAAACTCATAGCACGTATGCCAAGAAGCAATTTAGAATTTACAGAGAGATGTTTGGAGAGGGTTGCATTGTTTACTGGTTCGGGCATGTCTGTGAGTTGAAGGACAACATACTTTCGACTGATAACTTCAAATCTCAACTAAAAAACGCTTTAAACGACATGATAGTATATACAGCTGGAGGAAAGAAAAAAGCACAAAGCCTTGCAGAAAAGTTTAATGCTACAGTTGTTGACATTTATGGTTTAGAGCTTGAAAACTCGATATACGTTGAATTGGGAGAAGTAAGAAGCAAAGATTTCTTGGAAGGTATGTGTAAAATAATAGACGCTTACTCTTCCGGCAGGATAATTGTTGCTGACGAAAATAAGAGTTGGAGAGAATCCGTTAGAAAAGACATAGGGTGGATTCTCGGCAACATGGGATTTGTAGTCGTTCACGCTTGATTTTTTACGTTTGATTTTTTGTTTTTTTAACCTACTCTTGTTTGCTTTTTTACCTACAACTTACACATACACCTACACATACACCTGGATGTGTACTCACACTTTTATTTACACGATTCTCTACACTTTTTTTTACACTTTTTTTTGCTATGTTAAAAACAAATAAACTTTTTATATGCTCACAATTATAAGTATGACTGCAGAATGGAGGTGAGGTCGGGTGGTAGGTAAAAAGTTTAGGAAAAACGAAAGAGGTGCCATAGGTATCGAGACACTGATTGTCTTCATAGCGATGGTATTGGTTGCTGCAGTGAGTGCTGCAGTTCTTATACAGACAGTCGGTTACCTACAGCAGAAGGCAATGGCTACTGGTAGAGAAACAACTAAGCAGGTTTCAAGTGGTATAAAAGTTGATCAGGTTCTTGGTTACTACGATTCTGCGAGTGGTGGAATTACGAAGCTCGCTGTTATAGCTGAGCCAAACACCGGTGGTCAGCCCTTGGACCTCAGCAAGGTTACGATTACTATAAGCAACGGTGAAAAAGCAGCTCTACTTCACTACAGCAGCACGTACTATGCAAGCTTGGTTAATGGTGGAGACATATTCAGCTCAACTGCCTTCCCATCTACCGGAACTAACTTTGGAGTAATAGTTCTTGAGGATTCTGACGGCTCAATTACTGCTACAACTCCGACTATGAACTCAGGAGATAGAGTTGCGTTGGCTATAAACGCAACTACTGTGTTTGGATCAGCAATACCAGTTAACACCCACGTATATGGAGATGTCAAGCCAGAGTTCGGTGCTCCGGGTATAATTGACTTCACAACCCCGCCAACTTACACGGTAAGCGTAGTTGAATTGCAGTAACTCTTCTAATTTTTTTTCAGAGGTGTCTTCTATGGGCTTAAAGTTGTTCAGGAAAAAGCAGAATGACGAGGGAGAGGAGGAAATAGAAGAAGAAGAGCTTGAAGAAGAGGAAGAAGAGGTGGAAGAGGAGGAAAAATCTACATCAAGCCAATCTACTGCAGGTGATGAAACTATAGAGAAGATAATGGAAAGATTGAATGATATCGACAATAAACTACCTCGATTGGATATAGCAATAAACAATTTGAAAAAGGAAATCGATTCCCTCAAGCAGGATTTACAGAAAATGGACGAGTCTTTGAAGGACATGATGGCTCTATACGAAGTCGTTTCCTCTCAAATAAATCCGTTCGTCGGCTCTTCTAAGGTCACAGCTCTCAGCATACAAAGGCTTGACAACATGGAGAAGCAGTTGAGAGAATTGGAAGTACTCGTAAACGATGTTGTTGAAGATTTGAGGATGCTATTTAGGAAGAATGTGAACTTGAAGGATATAATCAACCAAGTCCTATACGAGGAGGTGATCATGTGATTTCAGATAAGGAGAGAGTGATTTCATTGGAGGACGATCAAGAAAAAAAGCAGGAAGAAAAGCGGGATACTGGGGCTGAGAAGCCTTACCTTTCTGACAACGAGATAAAAGAGTACTTGGAGAGGTATAGGGGGAGGATACCTTCCGTAATACTCAGAGACATTTACGAGATGCTGAAGGGTAGAAGGGTTACTGAGAGGCAAATAGACAGGATAGTAGAAAGAGTGGAATCGATGTTAAATACCGATAATCAGCTTAGAAAAATTGATGATATTTATAAAAAGCTTGAAAGTCTTGAAAAAATGCTTAGAAAAGACTCTCTAAGCGAATTACCTGAAAAAAAGGTTGAAGAGGTTGTAAAATCTGAATCTGACGTAAGAGATGAAAAACCAGGTAGTGGAGAGGTAGTTGAAAAAAGCAGAAGGGGGGTTGAAAAATTGGAGGAAACGTTTCAAGATTATGCTCATCCTGAATATCCTGAAAGTTATGAAAAAGGTGAGCATAGAGAGTATAGGGATTACGGCTATCCGAGGTATCCTGCGAGAAGAGATTACCAAGTAAGTTATCAAGTAAGGCTTGCGAGAATACCTGAGGATGCTAAGAGAATAATGCTATTGCTGAAGTGGATAGAATTTCTGATGGAAAGAGTCGGATACGATGGCTTGGAGGACGTTCTCAACTATTACGTTGACATTAACTGGATAAGCGAGGACGTTCTAATGGCAGTTCTGAGGTATGCGAGAGGGATAAAGCTCTACCACGAAAACTCCGACTGGAGACCAGCCGGTTACATGAGCGTGCAAGATCACCTGATGAGTTTGCTATACATAGAAGCTTTGAGAACTGGCAGGTTCGACAGAAACCTCGTGATGGAGGTTGAGAAAGACCTGTACAGAATGAAGAAGGAGGTAGCGGAGCTCCATGGGATTTAGCGTTACCGCTGCCTTCGCTTTAATGATGATTGCTTGCTTAATAGCGTTTGGAGTAGTTGTTAACGTAATGAGTGCTAACTTCAAAGCAATAAACTTAGCTGAGAAAAAAAAGTCAGATCTGAGTATAGAGAGGGAAAACACCAATTTCGAAATAGTTTCGATAAATGCAACAAACGTTACGATTTCCAGTTACACTTTAACTGCTGTAATTTACAACGACGGCTCAACGACTCTAAGAACGGATGAGTTCTCAGTTCTAATAGATGGAGTGTTACAGCAAAACGTCACGTACAACGTAACTTACCTCTTCCCTCTATCCTACGCAAAGCTTTCAATTGACAATTTGCCGGGAACTGTTGGTTCAACTCACAGAATAGAGGTCGTTTCAGGAAATGGAGTGGCAAGGTTTGCCGAGTACACGGTTAAGTGAGGTGATGATTTATGGGTTTTGGCGAATGTGCCGCTCACATAATCCTCTTCATAGCAGTGGTGATAGTAGCTTCGTCTCTCTCAGTAATGATGGCTACTACTGTTCAAAAGATATCCGTAGGAATGGAACAGCAGGGAAACAGGGTTCAAAAATTGCTTACGACCGATTTCGAAATAATAAACGACCCAACTAACATACCCACTAAAACGACCGTTAGCACTGCTTACGTTTTTTACGTTAAAAATACCGGTACGAACTCGTTTCCCTTTACAAATAGGAGCATAACTGTGTTAATCGATGGGAACGTAATACCCTCAGCTAACATTACTACTTCACCTTCTCTGTTAAATCCCGGTCAAACTGGAGAAGTTGACGTCGTAACAACTCTTACAGCTGGTTATCATACCATAAAAATAGTCCTCTACAACGGCGTCTCTTCAAGCCTCGTATTTAGAATCTAAGGGGGGTGATACTTTGAAAGTTTTTTCTGTTCAGATTCAGAACGACGAGTTTCACAAAAAGCTTGGAGGTGGATTGCCTCCCGGAACTATAGCTTTAATCAAAGGAGATCACGGTAGTGGGAAGTCAGTGATATGTCAAAGAATGGTTTACGGATTGTTAATCAATGGAGTAAAGATAAGCTACGTTTCAACCCAGCTTACAACAACAGACTTCGTAAAGCAAATGCTCTCTCTTGGATACAACATAGTTCATCAAATAATAAGGGGTAACATAACTTTCTTCCCAGTTTATCCATTAATAAACGAAATAAAGGAGAGAAGCGATTACTCAAAAAGGCTCATATCAGCAAAGACTATCTTTGAAAAAGATGTAATTTTCATAGACAGTTTCAGTTCTCTCGTAAAGTTCGATATAAACGAGAAAGCTGTAGTTGATTTAATGGGTTTTTTCAAGAGAGTTGTGGCAACTGGGAAAGCAATAGTCCTTACAGCAGTTGAAGATGAATTGCCGAGAGAAGTTATGGAAGAAGTCGAGTCGTGCTCATCTCTTCTAATAGAAACTGCTACGAAAAAAGTTGGAACTGACCTAAAAAACATAATGATGATTAAAAAGTACAACCTCGCAGTTGACAAGTATTCCAAGCAAACCGCTTTCAGAGTTGAGCCGAAGATAGGGTTAGTTGTTGAAATAGCTGCAGTAGCGTAAGACTATGCAAGTCGTAAAGTCTGACAGGCTTGAGGATGCTTTGAGGAGGAATCCTCACTTAAAGGATTACCTGACTAAGTTTAAGAAGAGAGAGGGTACTATCCCCAATTTTGTCCCTTCTCTAACGAGGGACATGAAATCTCTACCCAGACCCAACTTAATCTATCCCGTTGGAGATCCAATTTTCATCCACATTTGGACTAATAGGGATGGTGACAAGCAGTACATAGCTATAGAACCGAGACTTAGCGAGAAAGACGAGGAAAAGTTTGAGGCTATAATGGACAGAATGCTCGAATTAGCTCCGTACGAAAAAGTGCCGGAAAACGAGGAGGAGATGGACAAACTCATAGACAAGTTATTCGATAAAGTTACTACGCTTACAAAAACGCCTCAGCCAGTAGTAAAGAAGAAAAGGAGGTTCTCTTTTGGGTTTGAAAAAATACCGGTTACGAGAGCCGAAGTTATAAAGTTTAAGTACATGATAAAGAGAGAAGTAGTTGGCGTCGGCCCCTTGGAACCACTTGTGAGAGATCCTTACATAGAAGATATACACGTCATAGGACCGCACAACACTCACATAGTTCACAAAATTTTCGAAATGATGCCGACGAACATCGACTTCAAAGATGACCTATACATGGCAGAGTACCTTAAGAACCTTGGAGAGAGGATGGGCAGACCTGTCAGCGAGAGAACTCCGATAGTTGACGGCTCTTTACCGGACGGGAGTAGAATTAACATAATATACAGCACGGACGTTTCTCTAAAAGGACCTTCTTTCACGATAAGAAAGTTTACGGCAGTTCCAATAAGCATAACTCAGCTAATAAATTGGGGTACTCTCTCAGCCGAAGTAGCCGCTTACCTCTGGCTTTGCTTGGAGTACGGGATGAGTATATGGGTTAGCGGTGAAACTGCGAGTGGGAAGACGACAACTCTAAACGCTATGATACCTTTCATCAAGCCAAATTCCAAAATCTACACTGCTGAGGATACGCCTGAAGTTCAAGTACCTCACCCAGTATGGCAACAGCTCAACACGAGGGAGAGAGGTGAGGTTGGAAAAGTTGACTTGTTCGATTTGCTCAAAGCAGCTCTTAGGAGCAGGCCTGACTACATAATAGTCGGTGAAATTAGAGGTAAAGAAGGTTCGGTTGCTTTTCAGGCTATGCAGACAGGACACCCAGTTTTGGCAACTTTTCACGCCGGTAGCGTTAAAAAGCTAATTCAGAGGCTAACTGGAGATCCAATAAACGTTCCAATAACATTCGTTGACAACTTGAACGTAGCTTTAATTCAGCAGGCTGTTTATAGAAAGGGTCAATTTCTAAGGAGATGTCTTGTGGTTGAGGAAATCGAAGGGTATTACGAGGACATAGGTGGTGTGGTTACCAGAACCGTTTTCGAGTGGGACAGCGTTACTGACAAGCACGTATTCAGGGGTTTGTACAACTCTTACATATTGGAAAACAAGATAGCTCAAACTGCTGGTTATGAAGATCCAAGGCAGATTTACGAAGAAATGATGCTAAGAGCGAGAATTTTGGAGAGAATGGTCGAGCTAAAAATATTCGATTATTACGAGGTTGTAAAAGCGATATGGAACTTTTACAAGAAAGGTATTGAAGGTTTGCCTTTCAGACTTTAGAGGTGATTGAAATGTTCGAGTGCATGAGGCACTGTGGAATGAGCTTGGAGAGATACTTTAAATTCGTATTTGCACCCCTCGCAATCATAGCTTTAATAGTTTTAATCTTAGCGACGTTTTTGTCTTCTCTTCTATTCAAGAGCATAGGTTTGTTTGCAGTTTTACTCTACTTCGTTCCAGCTTTCTTAATTCTCATTGCAGTTCTTTATCCAAAAATAATCATAGGGAGAGTTAGAAACCAAATAGACAACAACATACACTTCTACATAACCCATATGGGTGCTTTGGCTACATCTGATATAGATAGAAAAGAAATGATGAAAATTATTTCCAACAGAAAGGAGTATAGAGCTTTGGCTGAAGAAACGAGGAAGATTTTCCTCCTTATGGAGAAGTGGAATAGAAACCTATCTCAGGCGTGCAGGTTTATAGCGAGGAGAACTCCGAGCAAGATATTTTCGGAATTCTTGGATAGAATGGCTCACGAATTGGATAGTGGAGAGGACTTTAAAGACTTCATAAAGAGAGAGCAAAAGACTGTAATGAATGCATTTGCAACTAATTATCAGGGAAAGCTTTACAGTATAGATATATTTAAGGAAGTTTACACTTCGATAATAATTTCTCTTTCTTTCTTCGCCGCTTTCGCAATAATAATGCCTTTCCTTACTGGAATAAGTGTTACTTTCATGTTAGATATAATTATCATCGTTTTTATTATAGTCGAACTGGGTGTTTTCGTTTACTTAAAAGCAGTTGCTCCAGAAGATCCCGTATGGCAGACTTCTGGAGAAATGACTGAAACTGATTGGAAATTGTACAAGTACTTTTACATATCTATGGCTTTATGTTTGGTAGTATTTACAGTTATTTTGTTTGCGAACTACGTTTATAGAGTAGTTAACATCCCCGTACCTTTCATAGTAGCTCTTAGCGTAACACCTCTAATAATTCCGGGTTACCTTTCGCGTAATGAGGAGGCGGTGATAAGGGATAAAGATAAAAACGCTCCATCTTTTATAATGAGTCTCGGAGCTTCAGCTTCAGCGAGAGGTGGAGATATACTGGAATCTCTCAAGTTTTTGACAGCACACGACTTTGGCCCATTAACTAAGGACGTAAGAAACCTTTACAAGAGGTTGAAAACGAGGATAAACAAGAGGAGGGCTTGGGAGAAGTTTAGCATAGAAACGGGGAGTAACTTGATTTACAGGTTTACGGATATGTTCGTCGAAGCAATAGGCCTTGGCAGCGATCCAAAAGATGTGGCTGAAATCATAGCTGAAAACTTCACGATTCTAAACACGTTGAGGGCGAAGCGTTCTCAAACTACAAGCTCTTTCATTGGGATTGCTTACGGAGTTATAATAGGTATTGCTTTCTCACTCTACATATCTTTTGGAGTAGTACAGTCTATGAACAAACTCTACTCAAAGCTAAACATACCCGGAACTTTTGTTGGAGGTATTTTACACACAGTCCCAGCTTCAAGTCTTGCAATACTCAACGCTATGGTTTTCTTTATTCTGTTAGTCCACGCAATAATCTCCTCCATGTCAATAAAAGTTATGGACGGAGGCAGGTTCATGAGCTCTTTGGTTCACTTAGTTGGAATGGTGTGGGTTGCTGCTATCGCTGGGTTCGTTTCCCACACGGTTATGGTGAACATGCTTGGAGTGCATTTCTAAATTTATAAGTAAATCCGGAATTTAAAATATATTTTTTAAACTTTTTCATTTGGTCGAGAAAAATTTTTATTTTGTTATCATTACTATTACAATGGTGATAGCATGAAAGTTCAGAGCTTCTTTACGATAGACCCTCACATACTCAGGTCTTTGAACAAGAGCTCTTTGAGGAAAAGGGTTTTGAAATACCTCGATAGAGTTCATCCTAATGCTGATTACCTCGCCAACATAGCGAGGGCGATAGGGAGCGACCCTTCTAACGTTCTCGGATGTTTAAAAGGTATGGGTAATAGATACAACGGCAACAGCTCCTTAATAGAGCTTGGGCTTGTTGAAGTTGTAGAGAAGGACGGTTACAAGTACTATAGGATTACTGAGCTTGGAAAGAGGGTGGTTAAGTATATGGAGGAGGTGTATGGATTTTGATGTCTATTCAGAGTAAGAAGGCTCTTGAAGAAGCTTTGAACTTTATGTATTCCTATCTCGCTTTAAAAGCTTACTTCTTCGTTGGTAGAACTAATGTTATGAATTCTGAATATCCTAACAGCTCTTACGTCGAGCTTTGGAGGGATAATTACTCTCCAATAAGTAATGACGTTCTAAAACCAATATTCTCCAACCCCGATTTCTCCTGCATAGACTTCTGCGATACTTTGGATAAATCCTCCTACTTCTCTTTAATACACCCCAACCATCCAAACATAACTCTCGGATTTGTAAAAGATGCGGACTTGTGGAATATATGGTTAAGCGAATCTCCATTTAGTTTGGCGAGAGAAGCAATAGCCGAAGTTTTGCATCTCGGAGATGATAGCGTCAAAGTCGTTGATTTTGGATGTGGTAGCGTTTCACCATCGTACTACGGAGAAGTTATGGGTAGCAAAGGTGTTTACACTGGTATAGACTTCTCTCATTCAATGCTCAAGATAGCGGAATCAAAAGTTAAGTCTAAAAACATAGATTGGGTTAACTTAAGGAGATTTGACTTAGAAACTAAGGTTACAGTTAAGAGAAAGTACGATGTAGTTATATGCTCTTCGATTATGCAGTACGTAAATCCAAAAGCTTTAATTAGAAATGCTGGGGAACTGTTAGGATACGACGGATTAATTATTGTTTTTTCTGAAGTATTTAGAGATTTAGAGCCAGAAAAAGAAAAGTTATTAAAGCTGTACTATTCCATGATCCCCGGATTCAGAGCTTTTCCTTCTATATCTGAAATACTCGAAATTTTGGATTCGATTGGCGTTTGCTACCGCTACAAGCTTGAGTGCAAGAACTTACTGTTAATTGAAATGTCTAATTAGGTTTTTCCAGCAAACTCCTTTTACTTAAAATTCTTCCATCTTTTGCGTGAGGTGTTCTAATTACGGAATCCTCAGCTTTCTCCATTTCTCTTGCTTCATCTGCTAACTTAGCAGCGTACCTCATCATTTCGTGAGCAGCAGCTACCATTGGTATGTATCTATCCGCATTTTTCTCGACGAAGCAAGCTTTTGTCGTTATAGCTGAGACTTTCTCCGCTATGCTATAAGCCGCTAAAGCCTTAGCCAATGCGTAGGGGTTTTTGAAACTTCCGTATTTTACGGCAGTAAAGCTGTCAACAATCAGTTCTGGCATCTTTACATCCCCTCTCTTTATGCTTTCAATGCATTCGTCGATTGCCGTTTGAACTGCCCTTAAAGCTCCAGTTGCGGACAGCACTTTTATCACGTCGGAGTTGTAAAGAGCCATCTCGGTAGGATCTAAAAATTCTCTTCTCGCACCAATCATCGAATCGGCCGTAACTACGATATATCCGAAACCCTGCTCTTTTAGCTCATCAACTATCTTTTTTGCTGGAGAATCGCTTAGAACTACAACTCTTTTACCTTCGCTTTTAAGCATTTCTCTTAGTTTTTTAGGTCCTGCGAGAGAAGCGTTTGGGGAAGCTACAATTACCAAGTCGGGATTCACCTCTAAAACTCTTTTTGCTATTTCTTCTCCCTCTTTTTCCCCCATTTTCGCTCCAGACGTGAAAACTCTGACTTCTAAATCTTCTCTATCTGCTCTCTCGTCCATGAGGTATTCTGCTATTACTGCACTACCTATAGCCCCAAGCTTTGCAAAGCAAACGAGCATGAATGGAACTAAAATTCGTCATTTATAATCGTTTCCTTTTGTATTACTGATACTTTCGAATTTTTAGCCCCTTCTTTGCTTTTTTTGCCAAAAACTTAAATATTTTTGTGTTTTTGTTTACTTCGTGCAGTACAGGTAAAACTTTTGTAAGTATATTAGTTTACGCGTAAGTCATTTTTGCACTTAGCAGTTTATATTTATTATTTTGGTTTTTATCCGTCGATTAACGTGGAAAGATTTATATACCAAACTTCGTTTAGTTTGAACATAATAAAAAATTAAAGATTTGGGGTGTTTGAATGGAGAAAAAAGTAATAGACAGTTTGCTAAAAGTAGAAGAAATCTACGAACCACCTGAAGAAATAAGAGAAAAAGCATGGATTAAAGATGAAAGCGTTTACGAAAAAGCTGAAAAGGACTTTATAGCTTTCTGGGATGAAATAGCTAAGAGCGAAGTGGAGTGGTTTGAACCGTACGATAAAGTCTTAGATGACAGCAATCCGCCTTTTTACAAGTGGTTTGTTGGAGGTAAAATTAACATAACTTACAACTGCTTGGATAGGCACGTAAAAAGCTGGAGGAAGAACAAAGCAGCGATAATATGGCAGGGAGAGCCGGAAAACGAAGTTAGAGTAATAACGTACTACGAACTCTATAGAAGGGTTTGCAGATTTGCAAACGCATTAAAAGAGCTTGGAGTAAAGAAAGGAGATAGAGTAACGATTTACATGGGAATGGTTCCAGAACTTGCAGTTGCGATGTTGGCGTGTGCGAGAATAGGTGCAATTCACAGTGTAGTTTTTGGAGGCTTCTCTTCCTCGGCATTAAGGGATAGGATTAATGATGCTGAGGCTAAAATCGTAATAACAATGGATGGATTTTACAGGAGAGGCAGAGTAATAGAAGCAAAGAAAATAGTTGACGAGGCTTTGGAGGACGCTCCAAGCGTTCAGAACGTTGTAGTGCTTAAGAGAGTTGGAAACGAGATAAACATGGAAGAAGAGAGAGATTTGTGGTGGCACGACATACAGTACGGTGTAAAGCCAGAATGCGAGCCTGAAGTAATGGACGCAGAGGATCCGCTGTTCATACTCTACACATCCGGTACGACTGGAAAGCCAAAAGGTGTACTGCACGTCCATGGTGGATACAACGTTGGAACGCACATAACCACTAAGTGGGTCTTTGACATAAAAGATGAGGACATATACTGGTGTACAGCTGACATAGGTTGGATAACTGGACACAGCTATGTAGTCTATGGGCCTTTAAGCAATGGGGCTACAACTTTGATGTATGAGGGAGCTCCGGACTATCCGAAGCCGGATAGATGGTGGAGCATAATCGAGAGATTTGGTGTTACAATACTCTACACAGCTCCAACGGCGATAAGGTTCTTCATGAGGCTTGGTGAGGAATGGCCAAAGAAGCACGACCTCAGTACTTTGAGACTGTTGGGAACTGTAGGTGAGCCTATAAATCCAGAGGCGTGGAAGTGGTATTATAGAGTAATTGGAGGAGAGAGATGCCCAATAATGGACACGTGGTGGCAGACTGAAACTGGAATGTTCATGATCACTCCTTTGCCGGGAGTAACAAAGCTTAAGCCCGGATCAGCAACAAAGCCTTTCCCCGGCGTAAAAGCTGAAGTTTGGGATGACGACGGAAACAAATGCCCGCCAAACGTGGGTGGAAAGCTTGTGATAACTAGGCCCTGGCCTTCCATGCTCAGAACGCTTTGGGGAGATCCAGACAGATACGTAAAAGTTTACTGGAGTGCCTATCCCGGAAAGCTCGTGTACTTTAGTGGAGACGGTGCAAGAGTTGATGAAGACGGATATTTCTGGATTCTTGGTAGAGTTGACGACGTCTTAAACGTTAGCGGTCACAGACTCGGTACGGCAGAGATAGAGAGTGCTTTAGTAGCTCATGAAGCTGTTAGCGAGGCTGCTGTAATAGGTAAGCCTCACGAAGTCAAAGGTGAAGTTCCAGTAGCGTTCGTAGTTCTTAAAGCGGGATACAAACCGAGTTCGGAACTTAAGAAAGAGCTAAAGCAACACGTTAGGAAGCTTATAGGCCCAATAGCAGTTCCTGAGGAAATACACTTCTTAGATAAGCTACCAAAGACTAGAAGTGGTAAGATAATGAGGAGAATACTCAGAGCTATAGAAAAAGGAGAGTCTATCGGAGATGTTACTACCTTAGAAGACGAGAGCGCAGTGGAAGAAGTCAAGAAGAAAGTTTCAGAGTGATTAAAACAACATTTATCAAAACAACTTCGTTTGCGAAACGCTATCTTTTACTTTTTTTAGGGTTTTCCAAGCCGTTCTTGAGTGAGGTGGAAACTCCCCTCTAAGTTTGTAGTAACTTCTTAGGAACTCTATTGTCTTTGGGTCGGAAGGATATCCGCTTCCAAAGTCTCCCAATTCTTTTTTTATTTCCTCTATCCTTTTATCTCTCAAAACCTTTGCGACAATTGAAGCTGAAGCAACTTCTACTCTTCTAACATCTGCTTTGTGCATTGCAACTACTTTTACACCGGTTGCTTTTTCGAGTTTAACGCTTAACCTCTCGCTATCAACGTCGCAACTGTCAACGTAAGCGATTTCGGGTTTTAGCTTTTTTATTATAGCCGAATAGCAGTCGAATAGGATTTCGTTTATGTTTTTAACTTTCATAAGCTCGTTGAGCTCTTTTGCTTCCAAAACTACTGTTTCTAAGACTACTGTTTCTAACGCGCAATAGCGTTCAATTTGTTCGAAGAGCTCTTCTCTCCTACTTTTACTCAGCTTTTTCGAATCTCTAACTCCGAGCCTTTTTAATTCCTCAAAAATCTCTTCTTCAGCCATAACTCCGCAAACTACCATTGGTCCTATTACCGGACCTTTTCCAGCTTCATCTATTCCAGCTATCATAGTCCAATTTTCGGAAATCCTTTCAGCTTTCCGAACTTACCCTTCTTTACTTTCTTCATAACGCTTTTCATAGTCTTGTAATACCTGAGCAATTCTCTAACTTCCTGAGGTGTAGTTCCAGAACCAATTGCTATTCTCTTTATTCTCGAAGAATCTATAATTTTTGGATTCAACAGCTCTTCTTCTGTCATCGAATCCATTATAACTTTAAACCTCTTCATTTTCTCCTGAGTCATCTCAGCCATCTCGTCGTCCATTTTAAGTCCAAAACCAAACGGAAGCATGTCCAAGATTTTGCTTATAGGTCCCATCTTTCCCATTGCCTCTATTTGTTTGTAAACGTCTTTGAGCGTGAAACTACCTTTTAGAAAAGCTTCTGGATCTAAATCCTCCTCTTTCACGACCCTTTCTACTTTCTCGAGGAGGGCTTTTATATCTCCCATTCCGAGTAATCTTGAGACGAAGCCCGCTGGATCGAATCTCTCTAAGTCCTCCACCCTTTCTCCTGTTCCTATGAATGCTATTGGAATGCCAATTTCTCTCGCAGCGGATAAAGCTCCACCACCCTTAGCAGTACCGTCGAATTTTGTTATTACTATACCGTCTATTCCAATTGCTTCGTGGAACGCTTTCGCCTGTTTGCTTGCAAGCTGACCTATTGCGGCATCTAAAACCAAAAGCTTGTAGTCTGGATTCGTAGCGTTGGCTATTGCAATCATTTCGTTTATTAATTCCTTTTCGA
>Ga0256833_1000754_pt1 | contig 24851 bp, 20 predicted proteins | sample 356284metaG_FD_190535 | JGI IMG/M metagenome (GOLD analysis project Ga0256833, IMG submission 190535) | Hydrothermal vent microbial communities from Mid Atlantic Ridge, Atlantic Ocean - 356-284 | ecosystem: Environmental > Aquatic > Marine > Hydrothermal vents | place: Atlantic Ocean: Mid... | reverse complement strand
CGGAATTCGTGCAGTTGGTGGCGATGGTTGGCAAAGAAATCGGCCAGCACCAAAATCATCACGATTTTGGCGATTTCCGAAGGCTGAATGAAGAACACGCCGGTATCGATCCAGCGCGCCGAGCCAAAGGCCGCTTTTCCAACGATGCCCAGCGCGGCCAGCAAAAAGACGGTGGCAATGTAAAGGTATTTTCCAAAAGCCGACCAGTAGTGATAATCAATGGCCGCCGTCCCCAACAGAATGGCAAAACCGATGACGGCAAACACGATCTGGCGTTTGACCAATCCACTCAAGACCACATTGCCGGCAATGGCCGAGCGGATCACGGCAATGCCAAAAATCACCAGGGTGGCGACCAGCCCCAGCAAGATGAAATCGAAATATTCCCACGCAGAGCGATTCATAACCTACCGGCGACGGCGGGCAGGGCGCAACGGGATGTTGGCAACCAGATACTGCTCCCGCCCTTCATGAGAAAGTTGGATTTCCACCGCCTGGGGCTCGATGGCAATGTAGCGCGAGATCACAGCAATCAACTCGTCTTTCAACGCGTCGAGTTGCGCCGGCGAAAGATCGGTACGGTCGTGAATGAGCACCAGTTGTAACCGATCTTTGGCCTGCTTGGCGCTGGCCTGGCGGCCTATCAGGCGGTCGAACCAACCCATCTCACACTCCTTTACCGAACAATCGCCCCAAGCGCTGCCACAAGCCGCTCCCCTCTTCCAGCGGCATCAGCGGCACTTCCTCCCCCTGCAAACGACGGGCGATGTTGTGGAATGCCCGTCCCGCCCGGCTTTTGGCATCCAAAGCCACCGGCATTCCCCGATTGGCATTCACCACCACGGCCTCATCCTCCGGCACCACGCCCAGCAGATCGATGGCCAACAGTTCCAACACGTCGTCGGCAGCCAGCATATTGCCGCTGCGCACCATGCCGGGGTTGAGGCGGTTGAGCAACAAGCGGGCGGGGCCCTTTTCTTCGGCTTCGATCAGGCCAATGATGCGGTCGGCATCGCGCACCGCAGAGACTTCAGGGTTAGTCACCACAATCACCTGATCGGCCGGCGCGATGGCGTTGCGAAAACCGCGCTCAATGCCTGCGGGTGAATCGATCAAAATCCAATCGAACTCCTTCCGCAACTCATCGCACAAATGCACCATATCGGTCGGCGAAACAGCCGTTTTGTCGCGTGTTTGCGCCGCCGGGATGAGGAACAGATTGGGCAGGCGCTTGTCGCGGATCATCGCCTGCCGCAGGCGGCAGCGCCCCTCGACCACATCCACCAAATCGTACACAATCCGGTTTTCCAACCCCAGGATGAGATCCAGGTTGCGGAGGCCAATGTCAGCATCCACACACACCACTTTGCGGCCTTGCTGCGCCAGGGCTGCAGCAATGTTGGCCGTCGCCGTGGTTTTGCCCACACCGCCTTTGCCGGAGGTAATCGTGACCACAGTTCCCGACATAGAAAATCCTCGCTAAATACCCGCACAAGCGGGAGAAATCACCGCGCTGTCCAGGGTTCGGCAACCACCTGACCGTCGCGCACCACGGCCATTTCGGGCACAGGACTGCCGCGTTCGGGCGGGGCAGTAGCGATCAGGTCGGCAATCCGCAGTTGCGTGGGGGAAAGATCCAGGGCGCACACCACGGCGTCGCGATCGCCTTGCGCACCCGCATGAGCCACGCCGCGCAGCCGTCCCCACACGATGATGCTTCCTCCGGCGATGACCTCCGCGCCGGGATGCACATGCCCCAGGATCACCACATGGCCGTCAAACGCCACCCGCATCCCCGAACGCAGCGTGCGCCGCACCAACAACGCCTCTTCGCCCTCCGGATGGGGCTGAATAGGCCGCACGACGCGCCCCGGGCGAGGGCGCCCAAGTTCAATCTCCAAGCCCAACGCGCGGGCCGTTTCCTGGGTTTTGGGCGAGTCGCTGAGCACAGCCCACAGCGTCACTTCCAGGTCGCTCAGGCGGTCGCGCAATTTGCCCAATTGCGCCGCTTTGAGCGGACGTGAGCCGACATCCAGCGCGACACGCGCGCCGCGAAAGAAATCTGCCCGCTCGCCGATGGCCGCCAGCAAAGCCTGCTCGGCCTCCTCCCACGGGGCACCATCGCCCATGGTGACCAGCAGGCCATCGCGAAAGCCCTTGATGGAGATTTTCGGCGCGCCTTCGGTCATGAGGTGCTCCACGGTCAGGATGAGTTGATTATAGCATGAAGTGAAAAAGCGTGTAGGTTGGCAGCACATCGCCACAAAAGGCAACCTTGACCAAAATTTCCCGACGTCGCACAAGATGGCGTATAATCTCCCCATATCTACCGATGCCCATACCCTTCTTTCCGAGGAGACCATGACACCTCAACACGTCGACCTGATACTCACCCATGCCATCGTGCTGACGATGGACGCCGAATTTCACATCTACGAACCCGGCGCGGTGGCCATCCAAGGCAACACCATCGTGGCCGTTGGGCCGGAAGCCGAAATCACCGCTGCCTATACCGCTGCCGAAATTCACGACTGCAGCGGCAAGGTGCTTTCCCCCGGCCTGATCAACGCCCATACCCATGTGCCCATGACCCTGCTGCGCGGCCTCGCCGACGACCTGCGGCTGGACGTCTGGCTGCTGGGCTACATCATGCCGGTGGAGCGCCAGTTCGTCTCGCCCGAATTCGTGTACTTGGGCACCCGTCTAGCCACGGCTGAACTCATCCGCAGCGGCGTGACCACGTTCGCCGATATGTACTACTTCGAGGAAGAGGTGGCCAAAGCCGCCGCCGAGGCCGGAATGCGCGCCCTGGCCGCCGAAACCATCCTCAAATTCCCCTCTCCGGACGCGCGTTCCTATGAAGAGGGTCTGGAATATGCCCGCGAGTTTATCGCCCGCTGGAAAGGGCACCCCCTCATCGTCCCCGGCATCGCCCCCCACGCCCCCTACACGGTGACCGACGAAATGTGGCACGCAGCCACCCAACTGGCGCTGGAGTTCGACGTCCCCATCCACACCCACCTGGCCGAGACCGCGCAGGAAGTCGAAGCAATGCGAGAAGCCCACGATATGCCCGTCATTCCCTACATCAAAAAACAGGGCGTGTTCGAGGCCAAAGTGCTGGCTGCCCATTGCGTCCACATCGACCGGGGTGAGATGCACACCCTGCACCATTGGGGCGTCGGCGTGGCGCACAACCCTTCCTCCAACCTCAAACTGGCCGACGGCATTGCCCCGGTGGCCGAGATGCTTTCCATCGGCTTGCAGGTGGGCATTGGCACCGATGGCCCCTCTTCCAACAACGATCTGGATATGTTCGAGGAGGTACGCCTGGCGGCGCTGCTGGCCAAAGGCGCGACCGGCGACCCCACCGTGCTGCCCGCCAAACAGGCCTGGGCGATGGCCACCCGTTTGGGGGCGCACGCGCTGCACATGGGCGACCTCACCGGTTCGCTGGAGCCCGGCAAGCGCGCCGATTTGATCTTGATCGATATTTCACCAGTACACAACGCGCCTCGCTTTCGCCGTGACCCCGACGGCATTTACGCCCAGTTGGTGTACGCCGCTAAATCCACCGACGTGACCGACGTGATGGTGGATGGGCGCTGGCTGATGCGTGACCGCCGCTTGCTCACAGTGGATGAGGCGGACATGCTGGCCGAGGCGCGCGACTACGCCCGCGAAGTGGATGCGTTCCTCATCGAACGGGAGAAATCGGTGCTTTCCAAACTGGTGGCCATCGAATCGGCCACGGAAGCCGAAAGTTTCGAGGTGCAACTCAAGGTCAAAATCGAGGATCCCGAGGCCATTGCCCGCCGTATCGAACAGGCCGAAGGGCTGCAAATCATCTATCGCCGCCACTATCGGGAATACGACATCTACTTTGGATTTGGCAAACCCGAAGAGGGCTTTTTGCGTTATCGGGAGGACGAGTTTGTGGAACCGGATGGCAGTATTTCACGGGTGCGCAGCCGATTGACGCTCATCGGCCCGGCGCACGAGCGCGCCTTCCCCGGCGCGGTGTTGCTCAGCCGCAGCCGCTACCTCGCCTCGGCCACCCACAGCCCGCGCTTCTATCGCGAATACTTCCAGCCCGCCACCGAACACACCGTGGAAAAAGACCGCCTGCGCTGGAAAGTCGCCTTCAAAGAGACCGAGTTCTTCATCAACATTGACCGCATCACCCAGCCACCTTTGGGAACTTTTCTGGAGATCAAAAGCCGCACGTGGAGCCGCCGCGACGCCGAGCGCAAGGCCGCCATGGCCGCCGAGTTGCTCCGCCTGTTGGGGCTGGACGACGCAGAGACCGTTTCGCAGGATTACATCGCCATGCTGGAAGCCTGACGAGGCGCGCCATGTCCACCCCCGGTCAATCCTCGCCCCGCCCGTTTCCGTACCTGCCGGTGCTGGCGGTCTCGGCAGGGCACTTCGTCCACGACACGTTTTCAGCCTTTCTCGCCCCGCTGCTGCCGTGGCTGATCGACAAATTCACCCTCACCTACATCCAAGCCGGGGCGCTAACCGCTTTCCTTCAAGCGCCGTCCATCTTCAACCCTTTCATCGGCTACTTAGGCGACCGCGTGTCGCTGCGCTACTTCGTGGCCTTCGCCCCCGCCACCACGGCCACGGGGATGGCGCTGATGGGCGTGATGCCCAATTATTGGGCGCTGGCCGCGCTGCTGTTGCTGACCGGTTTCAGCGTGGCCGCTTTCCACGCCCCCGCGCCCGCCTTCATCGCCCATCTGGCGCCCAAACGCACCGGGCGCGGCATGAGCCTTTTCATGGCCGGCGGCGAAATGGGGCGGGTGCTCGGCCCCATGCTGGCCGTCTGGGCGGTGGGAATGTGGGGGCTGGAAGGCATGCCACGCCTGCTGCTGCTCGGCTGGGCAATGTCGTTCATCCTCTTCCTGGAGGTGCGGCGCATTCACATCAGGGTGGAAAGCAGCCCCCTCAGCGAGTTATGGCCGATTCTCAAACGGCTGGCTGCGCCCCTAACCGTGCTCGTGCTGGGGCGCAGCATGTTGCTGGGGGCATTGGGCACGTTCTTGCCCACTTTTCTCAGCGAAACCGGCCTGACCAAAACTCAGGGCGGGCTGGCGTTTGCCCTGCTGTACGAACTGTTCGGCGTGATGGGGGCGTTGGTCATCGGCTCGTTGAGCGACCGCATCGGGCGGGTGCCGACCATCGTGGGCGCAGTGCTGACCTCCGGCGTAGCGGCAGCGGGCTTTTTGCTCACGCCGGGCGTCTGGCGGTTGGCCTGGTTGCCGCCGTTGGGCTTCGCTGCCCTTTCCTTCCAACCCGTGCTGATGGCATTAGTGCAGGACCATGCCCCCTATCACCGGGCAACGGCCAATGGCGCGTACTTAGCGTTGAGTTTCGTTTCCCGTCCCATCGCCGTGCTCGCGGTGGGCGCCATTGCCGACCACTGGAACCTGGGAATAGCGATGGGCGTCAGCGCCGTGGCGGCCATCGTGGCGCTGAGCGCGCTCTGGCTGCTGCCATCCCCTGCAGAGGCACTGTGAGATGACTTCCTCTCGGTATGCCATCGCCCTCTTCGCCCAAGGCCTGGCGTTGCAGGTGGGAGAACGCCTCAAACAGCGTTTTTTGGAAGCGCGCAACCATCCGCGCCGCAAAGCCGATCGCTCCTTGGTCACCGACGCCGATCTGGAAGCCGACGACCTGCTCACCACGGCGCTGGAAGCGGCTTTTCCCGGCGTGCCGGTGCTGAGCGAGGAGCGCGCCACCACCCTCTCCGAGGTCGGCGAGGCGTGGGTTATCGATCCTCTGGATGGGACAACCAATTTCACCCTGGGATTGCCCATGTGGGGCACCTTGCTGGCCTTTGTGGAAAGAGGGCGCCCCACCGTGAGCGTGGCCTACTTTCCTCTGCTGGAAGAGGTATACGTCGCCATTCAGCACAGCGGCGCTACCCGCAACGGGGTACCCATCCACACCAGCGAGGCCGACCCAACACACAACACAGCCTTTGCCCTGGTATGCTCCCGCTCATTGCATCGCTATCGGCTGCGCTGGCGCTGGAAATTGCGCATCTTAGGCTCGGCGGGCTACGAAATGGCCATGGTGGCGCGCGGGGTGGCCATTGCGGCGCTGGAAAGCACCCCAAAGATTTGGGACCTGGCTGCTCCCATGTTACTGGTCAGCGAAGCAGGAGGGTACTGGAAAACGCTGGAGGATACGGCGCCTTTCCCCCTGCAAGCGGGGCTTGATTACGGCAAACGGGATTTCCCCCTCCTTGCAGCGGCTTCCCCTTCCCTCTGGCACACGTTGAGGGAGGGCATCACCATCCGCCCCACCCCTTGAAAAACGCCCACGCGCCTGGCTGGGCACACGCGGGCAGGATAAGAGCCTATCCGGAAAATCTCACGGCTGATGTCATTGCGAGCCCCAACGGGGCGGGGCAATCCCCTCCTGGTAGGGGAGACCGCTTCGGCGGGCTTCGGCTACGTTTGACTTTTTACCTTCGTTGACTGACAAATCTCATCAAGTCAAGAGGGCTTCCATGTTTGATCTCTCCTACCCCCGCTTCGGCATCGCCGTAGCGACGCTGAAGCGGCCCCCTTCCCTCCCTTACCAAGGGAGGGAAGGGGGCAGATGAGCCGAGCACCAGCGAGGCTCATCGGGGGATAGGAGAGATTGGCTGATGGACAGCGTTTTGTCAGTCGATCAGCTTTTTGCCACATTTGTCAGCCCGCCTCGCGGTGACACACTCGCAGGGATTTTTCGAGATACATAAGAGCATCTGCTTGCTCAACCCACCTTGACGATGGTCACCTTGAAAGCCCCCGCCGGCGCCCGCACTTCTACCGTGTCGCCCACTTTGTGCCCCAGCAAGGCTTCCCCTAACGGAGATTCGTTGGAAATCAACCCTTCACGCGGCGACGCCTCGGCGGCGCCCACGATGGTATACGTTTCCTCACTTCCATCCTCATAACGCACGGTGACATGGCTGCCGATGCTCACGCGATCGGACGAAGCCTCCTCCACTACCCGGGCATTGGAAAGCAAATACTCCAGTTCCTGAATGCGCCCTTCCACAAAGGCCTGTTCGTTTTTGGCAGCCTCATATTCCGCGTTCTCGATCAGTTCTCCCCCTTCGGCCAGGGCTTCGTGCAACCGTTGAGCCACTTCCTGGCGCTTGACCGTGCGGAGATACTCCAGCTCCTCTTCCAACTTACGGTAACCCTGGGGTGTAAGATACGCCGTACTCATATAGCCCCTTCCTTGGCACCGGTACCAGCCCGGCGGGATAATGAAAAGCGGTGAGAGCCACCTCCAGGGCCCGTTCCACCGCTGAGGTGGGCATTATAGTCAAAAATTCAGCGTAAAACAAGGTTCCAACGACCACAAAACGCCCCTGCGTAAAAAAAGATGCTAAAATTGACCACAGTCCCTTCGCTTCTTATGCGTTGTTCCCGGTTCGCCCTCTGCAATCATGTCCCTTCGCGTCCTCCTTTTAGGCACGCCCCAAATCCTTGAAGGCGCCATCGCTCCCCCTACGCTGAAACATTTACGCCGGCGGGAACGGGCCGCGCTCTTTCTCCTGGCGGCTCACGAGACACCCCTGGCGCGCGACCGCCTGCTGACCTACCTGTGGGGCGAAGACGCCGACCCCGTGCGCGCCGGGAAGGCCCTCTCGACCACCCTGAGCCGCATCCAAAGAGTGCTGCCTGAGGGCGTCCTCCATCGCCACGCTGGCGCCTACGCCTTGCAGGAAGACGAGCGCCTCTTCGTAGACTACCGTCGCTTCTCTACCATTTGCAAACGACGCTTACCTCTTGCCAGCCGCATTCCCAGCGAACAACGGCTTCCCATGCATCTTGCTCAGACGCTCAAAGAAGCCGAAAAACTATGGCGCGGCCCATTCCTCGAAGGCTGCGCTTTGGGGTCAAGCGTTCTTTTTGAAGATTGGGTTAGCACCACCCGCCAGCATCTTTCCACCTGCTACCTGAACATCCTCAATCGGCTGGCATATCACGCCTTCCTGCAACAAGAACACGCCGAAGCCTTTCGCTTGGCCAGCCTCAGCCTGCGGCAACAGCCCCACCAGGCTGAAATCCTGCTGCTGGCATTGCGCGCCTTACGCCAACAGCGATTGACCACCCAGGCCGAAGCCTTTCTGGAGCAGCAACGCGCCGCCCTGCGCGAAATGTGGGGGGAAGATTTCGACGCCGAAACCCTCGCCGAAGCCCACCGTCTGATCCGCCCCCACATAGCCACACGCCCTACAACAGCGCCCTGGCGTCCCCGCCCCACCCTGCATGCCCCTTTCGTGGGACACAACGGGTTGCTGAGCCGCCTGGTCGAGCAAGCGCAGCAAGGGGGTGCCCATTTGGTGCTGGGAGCCAGCGGGCAGGGCAAAACCCGCCTGTTGCAGGAATTTGCCACGCGTTTGCAGACCAGCCATCGCCTGCTCTCCATCACCTGCCACTACGGCGAGCGGGCACTCCCCTTCGCCCCTCTGCTGGAAGCATTGCGCCGTGAAGTCCACCCCGACGAATGGAAGCGCGTCCCCCAGCCCTGGCAGCCCTATCTGGCCCATCTTTTTCCCGAAGCCCGAGCCGCACTGCCTCACACCGCGCCCCCCGTGGCTCCATTACAACAACACCTGATGGAAGCCACCCGCCAATTGCTCCTCCTTATGAGCGAGCACATGCCCCTCGCCGTTTGCGTGGACGATGCCCATTGGAGCGACCCCGCCACCGCCGACACCTTCCTTTACTGGTTAGAACGGCCACCTTTCCAACCCGAAACGCACCGCCCGGCACGCGCTTTCATGCTGCTCACCGCGCGCTCTGAAGCCCTACACGAAAGCCCCTTGGGTAAACAATTGCTCCCCCTGCGTCACGAAAACCTGCTCCCGACAACCGAACTGACAGGGCTTTCCAAAGACGAAACGGCCAAACTGGCCGAAGCCATGCTGGGACGTACACTGAGCGAAGAGGAATTGGATAACCTGTGGCGCGCCTCCGTAGCAGGCACACCCCTCTACATCCTGGAAATCCTGCGCTATCAGATTGAAGCCGGGCAAGCCGAGGCGCCCGTGCACACCTGGCCGCTTTCCCGGCACCTTGGCCCGCTGATCACCCAGCGGTTGCGCTATCTCACCGATGATGCCCGCCGCGTGCTGAACTACATCGCCCTGCAAGAGAGTGGCGTGTCTTTTCAACTCCTGGCACGCGCCACCGGGCTACCCCGTCAGCGCCTGGTGCATGCGCTGGAAATGTTACAAGAAACCCATTGGCTCCAACCCACAACAGAAGAAAGCCCCCCAACTTACCGACTGATGCACGCCAAACTGGCCGAAGTGCTCAAAGCCAATTTGAGCCCCGCCTATCGCCAAGACGTCCACTTACGGCTGGCTGAAGCCGCGGAGGCCATCTGGCAAAACGGTGAGGGAACCCACGCAGCCATCATCGCCGAACACTACCAGCGCGCAGGCGACATAAGGCGAGCCTTTCTCCATTGGATCAAAGCCGCTCATCGCGCCCTCGGTCTGGGCATTGCCTCGCAGGCTCACGACGCCTTCCGCCAGGCAGCGCGGCTGGCAACCACCCATACCGAACATTTCGCCGACCTGGACATCTGGCGCCTCTTTGCCGAATGGACGCTGTTGGCTGCCGATACTGTGGACGTCACCGCGTTAGAGCACATCACCCATTTGCTCCAAACGTTGGCCGAGCAGCGCAACAGTTTTCTACTCCGCAGCAGCCAACTCAACGCACACGCCCATCTCCACCGCCTTCACGACCGCTTCGATGATGCCTTGCTGATGCTCCAGCACGCCTTTGACTGGCTGGCTCGAGCCCCCGAAACCCTGCTGCCTCAATTGGAATTGCATACCCATTACAGCCTGATTGCCAGCGTCCGCCAGCATTTGCAAGAAAGTTGGGAACACCTGACCATCGGCTTTGCCCTTGCACAACGCATTGACGACCCCCTGGTAGGGCTCTACCTCGGCAATTTACACTACCAGCGGGCATTGTCGTTGATCTTCGCCGCCCAGCCTCATCTGGCCGCCGAAGAGGCTACCCACTCCATGGAAGCCTTTCAGAGCAGCAAGCGCGTTTTTGGCCTGGCCGATGCCCTTGCCGTGCGGGCGCTGGCGCGCTTCCTGCTGGGCAATTTCAATGCCGCCCTCCAGGACTGCGAACAAGCCCGCTCGCACGGCGAACGTTTTCATAAAACCCGCCTGCTGGCCTATACCTACAGTTACTGTGCCCTGACCCTCATCGCCATCGGGCGGCTGGCAAAAGCCTGGGATTACACCCAACGGGCACTGGAATTGAGCGAACACTACCGCAACACGCAAGGCAGCGTGCTGGCGTTGCGCGCCCGAGGCGACCTGTTCTTCACCCTCGAAGATTGGGAAAACGCGCACGCCCACTACACCGAAGCCCTACTGTACAGCAACCAATACACCCTTGAAGCCGACGTCCGCTTCCGCGCTGGCGAAACGATGGCAAGATTAGGGCAAATTGAAGCAGGGTTGAAAATGGTACACCAGGGCATCAAACTCCAGGAAGCACTTGCGGGCCGTCCCCTCCCCCTAACGCATCTCACAGAAGCCGACATCCTCATCCTCGCCGGACGCCCACGGGAAGCCAAACGCATCCTGGAAGGCCTGCGTGGCCATACCACCGGTCAACCGGGCATCGAGGGCGCCGCGTGTCTGCTGAAAAGCCAGGTCGCCTTGGCAGAAGGGCGGCGAGGCGAGGCTATCGAGGCCGCTCGCTGTGCAGCCGACCGCCACGCCCACATCGGCCACCAGTTCTTCCACCGCTGGAGCCTGGAAATGCTACAACGCCTCGATGCCCTCACTCCCGCCGAGCGCAAAACCTTGAAAGCCATCTACCGTCACCTGGCCACCTTCCAAAACCACCCGGCCTTTGGCGCCAGCGTCCGTCGCCTATTGGAGACACGCGAAGAAGGCCTCACATCTTGAAACATAACGCCATCTCCCCAACAAAAAGCCTGATGATCGTTGAAGACCATCAGGCTTTTCTTTCCACGAAGAGTGGGCAATCAAGGCAGCGCTTTCATCACATCACGCGTCAGACTACACCACAACGCCGGGTCATGGCCGCAAAGGGCATCCCAAGAATCAGGAATCCCATCAATCAACTGCTGATAAGGGGCTACTACATGTTGCAACCCCACAAAGGGACGATGCAGTTCGGTTTTCCGCAGGGGAATGTGAACAGGCACATCGAGATCTACCGGCACCTTAGTGTTGACCGGCACGACAATGCTGAGCCGAATGGGCAAACGCGTGCCTTTCGGGAGCACAATGTCTGCAGGTGCGTTCTGAATCAACAAGCCACCAGTGCTCAAGTTCACCCGCGCATTGCGGATAAGCACATCCTTGGAAAGTACAACGTCGGTATCAGCCTCCACGGGCAGATCGAAAACCACAGGAATCTGGTCATGCACTTCCACGTGGGTAGCAATCACCGCTTGATCCATCAGCACGAAATTCTCATTGAGCCCATCCAACAAGGGGGAGACAGCCTTCTTGAGCGTGAAAGCATGTTTGCCTACTGCAAGCAACACGGCGATCAAAATGACGTTGACCGTCAGCGAGATCAGGCTGGCAACGGTCCAAAAAGCCGGCGCTACCTTTCCTTGCCACAACCAACGCGACGCCGATCTTGACTCGGCTTCAGGATGTTTCGCCATGAGATGCTTCCTCCTTTGTAAGCAAAAACCGATAAGGATACATCATCAACAGACCTGCGACCATCAACGCCTCACCAGCCAACATACCCCACCATTGGATAGGGCCGAAGTGGGCGCTATTGGGCCACGTTTGGGAACCCAAACCGAGGACATCGGCCATCACCGCGGCGGCAAAAGCCACATAACCCGTTGCCATCACACGCGCGCCCACTCGCGCCAGCAGCGACCACGGCCGTCCCCACAACAGGCGCATTCCCCAAATGCTGCTACCCGCGTACACCCCCATCCCCACCATCATGAACATGATCTGTAAGAAACCCACCTCCGGCGTGGTTGCCAATCCCAGCCATTCGGGATGCCACCCCAAGGCAAAACCCGCCACCCCACCCACGGCCAGCACAAACGCCAGTTGGATGCGCGGGTCGAACGTGTCCTCTTTTCTCACCTGCATCCTGGTGCTCCTTGGTCAACGGCAGCCCGCTCAGGGTATAATCCACACACACAAACCACCGGAGGTGAACTCATGGGAAAAATCAGCCGCTTTCTCGCTGGCACGACCCTTGGCGCACTCGTTGGCATAGCGTCGGCGCTGTTACTGGCACCCGAGAAGGGAGAGAACCTACGCCACACCTTGCGTAGCCGCCTCGATACCATCCAGGAAGAAGCCCGCCGAGCAGCCGAAGCCCAACGCGCCGCGCTGGAAGCCGAACTTGCCCGCTTGCGCGGGGAAGATTGACGCCTCAGCCGCCACGCCCACCCAGTTTAGCCAACTGTTCCTCCAAAAATACCAGCACCAAAGGGATTTGCTGGTTGGCCTCGGCTTCACTGATGTCTTCATCGCTCAAATGCTGCACGGTGGTGTCCAAAATGGCCAGCAGACCTTTGTAACCTCACCGTATCCAGTTCACCGTTCTTGCGCTGCTCTTTCAGCGCTCAGCGCTGCGAGCTCCTTGAGTCAATCTTCCGAAGTCGCCATAGTAGGCCACCATCAGAAGTTTCAAGGGGTGTCCAACGACCAGGTATAGTGCGCCTGTTCACGGGTGACCCGTGTCGTGCCGCTGACAACCAGAACAGCATCCCGCGCGATATGAAGGGGGAAAGCGCCTCCTTGCATCTGGTTCAAGGGGAGGGGGTGTACCGAAATTTTACCATCGTCGCGAGAAATCAGGGTGACGCGAAAAGTCTGAGGCAGCCAACGCCCCACCCGCACGAAGCCAGCGGCCTCCCAGCCGCCGTCGTCTTCCTCAAAGTCCGCGCGATAATCCAATTCCGGAATCGTAATATCGTCCAGCAAAGCGCCGGTGTGGTTGACCGCCGCGTCGGTGACGTACTCGAAACGCACCCACACCTGCTTCCCGGCGTAAGGGGAAAGGTCAACCTGCTCCTGAATCCAGCGAGGGGCGTCGCCGCCGGAAGTGCCGGTATAACCCCAGCCGTAATTGTTCCCCGTCAGGTTGTAATCCGTGCCCGAGGGCGTGCGGAGCATTTCCCACGAGCGGCCATCCGTAGAGGCTTCCACGTACAGGTAATCGTAATCCTTCTCCAGATCGTACCAAATCCAGTAGCGCAAGGTAGCCTGCGAAACCTCCCGCAGGTCGAATTTGCGGGTCAGCATGATGTCGGACTCGTCGCCGTAGCCCGTCCAAAAGACGAATTTGCCGCTGTGCGGCTGCGCCGGGAAAAGCGGCACCCTGGCGTCGCCCTGGAAATGGAGGACATAATCGCCTTTGCAGGCCAGTTGCAGGTAATCCACCCCATACTGATGGACGGTCTCTTCCCCCTGGGCGGGGCAGTCGGTCACCTTTTCGGTGGCTTCGAAAGAGGGTGGATTGTAATTTGGGTAACCGTAGCGCCCGTCCGCAATGTGCTCATCCTGCACCCAGTTTGCCACCGCCCAGTCGGCAAACAGATCGTCGGCGGTCAGGCCGGTGCCGAGTTCTTTCAGCGTCAAATCCACACTTTCGAGGCCGTTCTCCGGGCGACCGATCAGGGCACGAGTGGCCTGCTCACCGTAGCGCCCTAAGAAATAGGTCATGAAGAGGAACGACGCGCCGTAATTGGCCGCCGGATCGGCCACCTGGGGGTCAGTCCAGGCGTTCAACTGGGTATCGGGGTGGCGGGCATATACCCAATCCGAACCACCCACATCGTAGCCGTTGAGAAAAGAAGCCAGTTCCGAAGCACCTTCGTTGATCCAGGTGGTTTCGTTACGGTCGTGATACCAGTGGATCATGTGCTGGAACTCATGCGCCAACACACCATAGGTAAAATCCTCTCCCAGATCCACATTGTCGGCATTGAGCACGAACATCTCGTGGGCATTGGAATACTTGTGGGCAAAGGGTGGAATTTCATCGGCGGAGGAGAAGTAGCCCGCCACCCACGAACCAATGCCACGGGTGTAAAGGATATAAAGGTGTGGATCGCCGTCGATGCCGGGCGTCCACTCTGAACCGAAAAAGGCTCGGTCGGTGGGGTAAATCTTGTCCTCGAAAGTATCCACCAGGCGCTTCAATTCGCGCTGGTTGTAGGGCACGCCTTGCTGCACCCAAAAATACACATGCGGGCGCATATAAGCCAGCGTCGCCGTCACTTGAAACGGCTTGTTGGTATCCTCGTTGCTGGCCCAAAAAGTGGCCGTATCGCCGATGTGATGGGCGGGCGGGGCGGCAGGTGTTGCCCAGGTCTGAGTGATGTGCTGCAAACGGCGGGCCAGATCCACAGGGTCGTTTTCGGGAGCGCGTCGGGCTTCCAGCGCCGCCAGCGTCTCGTGCAAAGCATTCTGCTCGGCGGGCGGCAAAGGCGTACCCAAAGCCGGCGAAGTAGGCCACGCGGCGGTCGGCGTCGGCCCCACGGCAGGAGAAACCGTCACCATGCTCTGGCGTGTCAACGCCCCCCTCGCGTGCTGCCAAAGTATGTATCCTCCCGCGCCCAAAGCGGCACAGGCCACCAACACCAAAACCAAAACGCAGCCCCCCAACACCCAACCCAGTTTTTTGTCCATCCGTTCTATCCTCCTTCGCTGTGCGCCGTCCCTTGCGGCGGAGCGGTTAGTGCCGCGGCTGTCACGAAGCCCAAAAAGACCCACATATCGGCCACGGCAAACGAGCCAAACGAAATGGCAAACAACAACAGGGCAGCAAAGCCCAACACCGTGCCCAGCCCCCAAAACATGCCATCTTGCCCCCCGCGGCCCAACAGCCGCACGCCGTCGCGGAACACCGCGTGCCAAAACGCGAAAAAAGCCACAAACCCTGCCAGGCCGGTTTCGGCCAGGAGGCGGACATAGAGGTTCTTAGGCGTCACCAGCCCATAACCCGAACCGGGCAGCAATACCTGGAGCAACTCGTGATCCAAACCCAAAGGGCGCGGCTGAAGGGCATGGGCAAAATAAAACGCGAAATTGCCCAATCCCACACCCAAAAGGGGATGTTGCCGGTACACCTCATACGCTGCCTGCCAATACGCGAAGCGCCCCTGCATCCCCAACATGAACACATAATTTTCCAACGGCAGACCAAACGCCGTCCAAATGCGAGCGAAGTAGGGATTGGTCTGCCCCAGCAAGAACAACACCGCCGCGAACAGCACGGCCATTCCCCCGAGAGCAACAAAGCGCCATTTCCAGGGGAAACGCTTTGCCGGGCGGAGGAACACGGCCAGCGCCACCAGCCCCGCCGCCGTCGCCAGCCCGGCACGGGAATAAGTAAACAGCAGCACGCCGAACGTCCACACCGTCAGCACAGCTTCCACCGTCACCCAACGCCAACGCCAGCGAAAGGCGCTCCGCCCCGTGAGCACCGAAGCCAACAGCCACGGCAAGAACACCAACAACAGTTGCGAGGCAAACCAGTTGGGCTCATAAGCGGGGCCCGATATACGGCGGATGAGCAAATCACGGGTGGAAAACATCCGCTGGAGCCGGTTGGCGAACAGATACCAGGCGTAGGAGCGGGTGAGGATGTAGCCGATCTGGAACGTGCCCCACGCCAAAGCACCGGCAAGGGCAACATACAGCCAGCGCAAACTGCGTTCCAATTCCTGCCGGTTGCGGGGGAAAAGCGCCACCGTGAGGTAAAACGCCACCCCGACCACCAACGTGATCAGGCCGCGCACCACCCGACTGGGCGGTCGCACGCCGTTCACCGGCGGCAGATCGCGAAACACGAAGCCCGTCGAAGCCACCAAAGCCACCAGCACGAACAGCCCCAACCAGCCCACACTGACCGGCAGACGACGGCGGAAAAGCGCCGGTAAAGTCACAGCGACGGCCAACACGATGAGCGGGTAGAGCGACAGGGGACGCACCAGCGCACCGCCGCCGATCGCGCGTGGGAAAAAGCGAAAACTGCTGATGGGCAACCCCACCAAAAGCACTACCCACAACCCCCATCGCAGGCGCGCCCACACCTCACGCATCGGCGGCCTCCTCCTGAGCATCAGCGCGCGCCAGCACGGCCACCAACGCCAGCGCCAACCACAACACCATCCCGGCAAACGCACCCACCGCCGCCCCATCCTGCCAGCCGTACACCGCGTGCGCCGCCGGGTGCAGGCCGCTCCCGCGCGCCGAAAGGTCGGCCCAGAGGGCCGGTTCGTGGGCTTTCAGCGCCTGCGCGCCGGGCATATCCACGGCCAACGCCACCTGCCAGTACGACGACACCCCTGCCGTCTCCTGACGGGCGTCGTCCCGCACGGCGGCGGCCTGCTGCTGGGCGGCTGTCAGCGCCAGGATTTCATTGCGCCAGGCCTGCGCCGCCGCCTGCAACTGACGCTGCACGGCCTCCACCCAGGCCACATACGCCGCCGAGGGGGCATCGGCAGGGGGCAGCGGATCGGGGCGGCTGCCCTCGGGAAAAGCCGCGAAAGCCGCCCAGTAGCGCAATTCGGCGCGCTCGGCGGGGGTGAGCATTGCCCCCGCTTGCAGGCGCGGCAGCCAGTCGTCCAGCGCCGCGCGCGCCGCGCCGATGTGCGCCAAGGCCGCCTCGGCAGCCACCCGACGGGCTTCGAGTTGCTGCCAGCGGCGGTCGGCCTGCAAGAACGTTTCCCCCGCCGCGATCGCCTGTCGAATGCGGCGCAGCGCCACCGCCCCCCACGCCGCCGCCAGCGTGCTGGCATGGTCGGGCGTATCTGCCGAGGCGTGCAGGTGCCAGTTCCCCACATCGAACCAGCGCGTTTCCAGATGCGCTGCCAGGTCGTCTGCCGTCCAATCGCGCCAGTAAGGGTCATCGGGGAGGGCGGCGAGCACCTCTTCCAGCACCGGCCCCGAGGTCACCAGTCCATCCAGTTCGGTCAGCATCCAGTTCTTGTAATCCTCAGGATAACGCCGCACGGTATCCACGTTGACCCCCACGGTGAACACCGCCTCAGCCCAATAAGGCGAAGGCAACACCCAGCGCGCCAGCACTGCCCCCACCAGCGCGCCGCCCAGCATCAGCGGCACGCCCACCCACCAGCGGGCGAACAGCCATTGCCACCAGTCACGCAAACGCCACAAAGTCACCATGCTCTCCTTCTCCGCAGCCGCCACTGCCACCGCAGCCGCAACAGCGGCGCCAGGGCACGCCGCAGGTAATACTTGGCCACAATGGGTGCCAACCAGCCCCCACCTTCGCGAAAATGCACTCGCAGCATCTCCGGCCAGCAACGGTCATCGTCACGGATGGTTTTCGCATCGCCGTGAATACGGAAATTTGCCCACAGGCGAGGCACGTAGCGGACCTCGCTCACCCGCGCCAGCCGCACCCAGAGGTCATAATCCATCGCGAAGTAAAAAGTGGGGTCGAGCGGCCCCACCTGCCGCCAAAGGCTAGCACGAAAGAACGCCGCCTGCTGCGGAATATGCACATACCCACGCCGCAACCGGCGGTAATCGGTTTGCGCCGCCGGGAAGCGCCCCACCACCCGCCCCTCAGCGTCGATGTAATGGGCATCGCCGTACACCAGCCCCACCTCAGGATGCGCCTGCAAAAACGCCACCGCCTCGGCCACGGCGTGCGGCTCGTAGGTGTCGTCGGAGTTCAACCAGGCCAAAACCTCGCCACGCGCCCGGGCAAAGCCTTTGTTGATCGCATCCGTCTGGCCACGGTCGGGCTCGGAAACCCACCACGCCAACCGGTCGGCATAGCGGCGGATGATGTCCACACTGCCGTCGGTCGAACCACCGTCCACAATGATGTATTCAATGTGGGGATAATCCTGCGCCAGCACCGAGCGGATGGTGGCCTCGAGGAACCGCGCCTGGTTGTATGAAGGGGTCACAATGGAGACCAGCGGTAAATTGGCCATGAGCCTATGATAGCACGAAACACACAGAGCGCATCAGATTTCGATGTAATCGTCCAGATCGAAGAGAAACACCGTCGCCCCGCCGACGTGCACTGGCTTGGGGCGCGCCAGTGGGAGAATGCCTCCCACTTTCTCGGCCACGAACTCCACCCGACGGCGGCAGGTCTGCCGCAGCACTTGCACCACTTCCTCTTCCTGCCCTTCCGGGATGCCGATGAGCAAGGTCATGTTGGGGCGGCGCAAAAAGCCTCCACTACTCTCCACCGGCACCACCGGCACGTTCAACCGTTCCAGTGCCTGCGCCACAGCCTCGGGGTGGCGCTCCTGGACGATAGCCATCAGGAGATAGCGGATAGGCGGCGCATCGGGCGACCGTTTGAGCAACATCCCCGGCCAGGCAGGGAGGGCATCGCTAAGCGCGGCATCCACCTCCGAGGCCAGTGCCGAGAAGGTCTCTTCGCCAATGATGCCGCCTTGGAAGAGGTCTTGCAGCGCAGCCCGTTGGGCGCGCAAAATCTCCAGGCGCGCTTTGCGCAGTTCCTCCGCCTGAAGGGGCGGATGCTGTTGCAGCAATTCCTCCACCTGGCGCTGCAAACGCTGATTACGGTGCTCCAAGAGGGGGCGCAATACTTTCCAGGTATGCGCCGAGATCACGCCCTCGCGATACGCCCGCTGCAAATACTCATAGCCGGCGCGCGCCGCCACCGCCCGGGCATGGTGCTTTTCGAATTCCTCGCGAGTCTCATCGCGCCCGCCAATGCGCAACAGTTTGAGCACCCACGGCATCGAACCGCCCTGCACCAGCAAAGTGAACAACACCACGCCAAAAGCCATCACCTGGATCTGCTCGCGCACCGGGCCTAACCCCTCCGGCAGCCCGAGCGCCAACGCCAGGGAAACCGCACCCCGCAGCCCACCCCACTGGAGCACATGCCGCCAGGCCAGAGGGACTTTCCCCAACCAGCCAAGCGTGTACACGCTCAGCGCCCGCGCCACAAGCACCGCCACCACAGCCCAGCCGACCGCATACCAGTTCGCCAGCAACACCTCCGGCCTGATCTGCAAGCCGATGAGCAGGAAGATGAACGAGTTGGCAAGGAAAGCAGCGAATTCCCAGAAATTGGCTACCACGATGCGGGTCGTGGGCGACATGCTGCGCGGGCCGACGTTGCCCACCAGCAGCCCGGCAGTGACCACCGCCAACACACCGCTGACATGCACCTGTTCGCCCACCAGAAAAGCGCCGTAAGCCAGCACGGCGGTCAACGCGGTTTCCAGCAAATGGTCGTCCACCCGCGCGATCACCCCCGCCGCCAACGCGCCCAACAGCCCACCGATGAGCACCCCGCCGCCGGCCACCCGCACGAAATCCACCACGCCTTGCGTGAGGTCGTATTGGCCAGTGGTCAACACCCCCAGCAACAGCGCAAACGCCACAATGGCCGTGCCGTCATTGAAGAGGCTCTCGCCTTCCAGCAAAATCTGCAAGCGCTTGGGCGCGCCCAGCGAACGGAACAGGGCCACCACCGCCACCGGGTCGGTTGCGGCCACCAAAGCGCCAAATACCAACGCCGCTGGCAAGGCCATTTTGAGGCCGTAATGCACCACGCCCCCTACGACCACCGTCGCAGCCATCACACCCACCACCGCCAGCGATAGAATCACCCCCAGGTCACGGCGCAAATCCTCCCAGCGCATGTGAAAAGCCGCCTCGAAGAGCAACGGCGGCAACAACACGCCCAAAATCAACTCGCTGGTCAGATGCACCCGCACTTCGGCAAAAATCGCCAGCGCCAAACCAATGAGCACCAAGCCCAGGGTATAGGGCATCCGCAGCCGCTGGCTGAAAATCCCCACCAGCACCGCTACGGTCAACAGCGAGATGACCACTTCCTCGATGAAAATGATTTCATGCGTCATCGCGCCCCTTCCTCTCACGCGGAGGCAAACAGCAACATCTCATTCCACGACGACCTCATAGGGTTCAGTAGCAGTCATGGTATGAGTAGCGCCGTCCGGCGTCACGACCAGCGTGCGGCCAGGTCTGCGGCGAATTTCCCAGCCCCAAAAACGGATCACCCATTCATCGTCGAAAGGCATCGGCCACAGGAAGCGCACACGCCGGGGATCCACAGGCTCGACGCCCGCCACCCGCAGCCACAACCCCACCGGCGGCAAACCGACAAGCCCGTCCTTACCTTCCATCCCCTCCCCTTGGTCCGCGTGGTATGCCTCACGAAAGACGCCCTGCGCCCGCAACACCTTTTCGGCAACCCCTCCCAGCCGCCCCAGCAAGCGGGCGGCATCGCTCACCCAACCTTGCGCCAACAACGCCTCCACCGCCAAGGTGTTCCACGGCATGAGCACGGCGCGCTGCCAATCGGGGGCGCGTTGGCCGCCGCGCGGCGCCACCGGCACACCATAGGGACGGCCATACATCCGCTCATCGCTCAATGCCCGCCGCACGGCCTCCGCCTGGGAGGGTTCTAACATCTTCGCCCACAAAGGGAGCACCAGGCTGATGTCGGGGAAAGTGTAATCGGGGGTCAGCACCACGAACCGCCCTCGGCTGCGCAACCCCTCCACCGTCACGGCGGCAAGATGGTGAAAAACGGCCTGGGTCACGGCCACGCCGCGCCCTTCGTGCCAACGGATGCGCCCCCCGCGCAGGGTTTCGGTCACCGGTTTGCCCCGCTCATCGCTTCCCTGCACGGTAACCACCGCCGGGCGCACCTCACCGCCCACGGGGAAAAGATGCACCACCACGCGGGTAGGCAGTGCGAAGGTTTCCGCCACGGTCAGCGTTCCCCCCCCGCGATGCTTGCCCAAGGTGAGGTGAGGAGGCCGCTCGTGGGTATCGCGGTCGCGATAAAGCGCCGTGCGGCGGCGGGCGTCCCACATGGCTTGCACCGCCTTGAGCAAACGGCGCTGGCGGGAGCGCAAGTCGGGCGGCGGCTCCTCCCCAGCAGCCTCGGCCAGGGCCTCCAGACGCGTCAGCGCCCGGTAGAGCAAGGCATACAGCGCCGGGCTTTCGGCCAGGCTCAAATCGCTGCCCACCGACTCCCGCCGCCAGGGAGAAAAAGCCGGGGGATCGGGCAGGCCCATTTGCAACGGATGCGCCCATTCAGGAAATCCATCCCGGTTGACATCACCCGTGGCGTACCACTGCTCGACAAAGCGCCGCAAAGGGGCATACAGGCGGGGCAATTCAACGGCGTCGTGCTCGAAAGCCCGATAGGCCAGTTCCACCAACAAAGGGGAGGCCAGATACCCTTCCTCGCCAAGGGCCGGCTGCCAGGGAATACTGCCATCTTCTCGCTGGCGGGCGAGGAAGGCGCGCACCCAATCCTGCACCACGGCGGGTTGGGTCGGCAAAAAGTAGCCTACGGCAAGGTGGTAAGCCGCGAGCACCGAAGCGGCACGGTTGCGCGCCAGGGGATCGGTAGGGCCACCGTGCTCGGCGGTGCGCGCCGTTACCAGAAAAGGTGCCGGCAGGTCAGGGACGTGCTGCACCAACTGGTGGGCTGTCTGCCGGGCACGCGCCAACATCCAGGTGCAGGAAGGCTCGCCAACCTCCAGGGCGGGCGTTTGGGCATCGAGCAACATCAGGCGGGCAAAAAACGGTTCCCAGCGGCGGGCGGCCAGTTGGCGGGCCAGTTCGAAACCGGCTTCGGCGTCGTCGAGGGCCGTATGCACCCAAGTCAAGCGCCGCTGCTCGCCGAGGGAAAGGGCAAAGGGCACCAACAGGGCAGGAAAAGGGCTCAATACGCCCTCCGCCCCGCCGGTCAGGAAAAGCAACGGGTGCAGCCCGCCCCCCTCGCCCTGGAGGATGTGCACCGCGCCGCGCTTGACCGGTGCCATGCCGCCCCCATCGACCTCCAGTGGGCGGAGCAGCGCCGCCAAACCCAACGCACCCCGCATTTCCGCCCCACCATCGTTGCGCACCGTCAGCCGCCCGGTCACCGCCTGGGGGTGGCCGACCCAGTATTCGCAGGTCAACGCCAGCCCACCAAAAGGCTTGCACGTCAAACGGGCATAGGCGGGGAGAATGGCCTCCACCTGGGGCGTCCCTGCAAAGGCGGCGACCTTCCAACGGGGCTGCCCTTCCATCTCCACCCACGGGAAAATGGCCATGTCCTGCACACGAAGGCCATAAGTCGTCGTCAAGGCCAAGGCTTCGGGAAGACCATGCGCCGCGTGCAGCGTCCAGATATGCTCATCGGCGGGCAAGGCTTTCACCACACGCGCGTCCGCCGCGAGGGTCAAGGTGGCCGGAGGGCGAAAGGGGAAAACAGGCATGGAGGTATTTTACCGCACCCCTCCGCCCGTCTCCGAGCAGACAAACACATCGGGGCGAACATCCATTCGCCCCGATGGAAACAGCGCTCTCGGGAAAATTCCAACCCGCTAAAGCGAAATAACCAGTCTATTCCAACACCGGCACAAAATCGAACTTCGTGACATCCACCAGCCCTTGGTCCGAAAGCCGCAGTTCGGGAATCACCACCAGGGCCATCAGGGCGAGTTGCATGTTGGGGTTCTCGATGGTGCAGCCGCAGGCGCGGAAGCCTTCCAGCACGGTGGCGGCCTTTTTCGCCACCACGTCGGCGTGCTCGGTGGACATCAGCCCGGCGATGGGCAGTTCCACCAGGCCAATAACCTCGCCGTCTTTCACCACCACCTGCCCGCCCTGTACCTCGGCCAGTTTGTTGGCCGCCACGGCCATGCTGGCTTCGTCGGTGCCGACCACGATCATGTGATGGCTGTCGTGCGCCACGGTGGAGGCCACGGCGCACTTGCCCCGGAAGCCGAACCCGTGCGCCAGCCCCACCTGCACCGTGCCGGTGGCGCGGTGGCGTTCCACCAGCGCGGCTTTGGCGACGTCCATCTCGGCGTAGGGTTTCACCTCGCCGTCGGTGATGGGCAGTTCCATCACCAAATGGCGGGTGGGCGCCTGGCCGGGGATGATGCCGATGACATGCGCTTTGGCCGTGCCGCTGGGGCGGGGCGCAGGCAGGCGGAAGTCCTCGGCGGTGAGAGGATGCCCCAGATGCACCGACTGGCGCGCCCATTCGGGGTAGGGGTAGGCCGGCATGTCGATGAGCAGGCGGCCTTCCGCGGCAATCAGTTGGCCGCGGGCAAACACCTTGTGAGCGTGGAAGTCGGCAATGTCGGGCACCAGCACGATATCCGCCCACCGGCCGGGGGCAATCAGGCCGACGTCGCGGCTCACGCCGAAGTGCTCGGCGGTGTTGAGGGTCATCATCTGGATGGCGGTCAGCGGCGGCAACCCCTGGCTGACGGCGTGGCGCAGCACGCGGTCCATGTGGCCGTCGTGCACCAACGTTTCGGCGTGACTGTCGTCGGTGCAGAGGATGAAGCGCCGCGGGTCGAGCCCCATCTCGGTGATGGCTTTGACCTGGGGGGCGACATCCAGCCAGCCGGAGCCATAGCGCAGCATGGCCTTCATCCCCTGGCGGACGCGGGCGACGGCGTCTTCCAGGCGGGTGCCTTCGTGGTCGTCTTCCGGCCCGCCGGCCACGTAGCCGTGGAAGGGCAGCCCCAGGTCGGGGCTGGCGTAATGCCCCCCGATGACTTTGCCCACCGCGGCGGTGGCGGCCATTTCGGCCAGCATCTTCTCATCGCCGTTGAACACGCCGGGGAAGTTCATCATCTCGCCCAGGCCGATGATACCTTCCCACTGCATGGCCTCGGCGACGTCGTCGGGGGTGATGGTGCCGCCGGGGGTTTCCAGGCCGGGCGCGGAAGGCACGCAGGAAGGCACCTGCACCCAGACATGGATGGGCTGCTGCCGGGCTTCGTCCACCATCAGACGCACGCCTTTGAGGCCGAACACATTGGCGATTTCGTGCGGGTCGACGAACATGCCGGTGGTGCCATGGGGGGCAACGGCGCGCACGAATTCCGTTACCGTGACCATGCCGGATTCGACGTGCATGTGGCCGTCGAGCAGGCCGGGCACCAGGTACATGCCCTCGGCGTCCACCACGGTGGTGTTTTCGCCGATGGTGTGGGAAGCGTCCGGCCCGACGAAGGCAATGCGGCCATCCACGACCGCGATGTCGGTATGGGGGATGATTTCGCCGGTTTGCACGCTAACCCACTTGCCGTTGCGGATGACCAGATCGGCGGGTTCGCGTCCCATGGCAACGGCGACGAGTTTTTGGCGGGTGGTGTACCATGTGCGAGCATCCATTGGGGCCTCCTGGGGTTGAATGTTGGGGGTATCAGGTAGGGCCTTTCAAAAGTCTTGCACTTGATGGCTCCAGAGGCAAAGATCTCTCCTAACCCCCGCCCGAAAAGCGCAAAATGCGCTTTTCGGGCACCCCCTTCCCTCCCTTAGTAAGGGAGGGAAGGGGGAAAGCCGCCGTCAGGCGGCTGGGGGATGGGTGAGATCGGCCTCGGCGCGGCAAAACACGGTAGAGTTGGCCATGATTGAAAAGCCCTGGGTATCAGGCGGTCGGGTGTCAGGTGTCGGCGGGGCGTTTGATGACCATGGCCATGGCGTTGGCGAGTTCCAGCACGCGAGGGGCGAGGCCGGCCTCTTCGAAAGCGCGGCGCACGCCGGGGAACTGGTAGTCGTGGGTCAGCAACACACCGCCGGGGTTGAGGCGCGGGTAAAAGAAGGCGATGCCGTCGCGGGTGCTTTCGTAGAGGTCAACATCAAGGAAGGCGAAGGCAAATCGCTGGTTTTCCAGCGGGGCAGCAGTTTCGGGGAACCAGCCGGGGTGAAAGTGGATGTTGGGATAGTCGGCCAGGTAGGCCTGCACCTGTTCCAGCGAGGCGGCAAACATGCCCTGCCGGAAGAAACCCTCGTCGTGCGCCGAGGCCGTCGGCAGGCCGGC
>Ga0256833_1000753_pt1 | contig 24860 bp, 27 predicted proteins | sample 356284metaG_FD_190535 | JGI IMG/M metagenome (GOLD analysis project Ga0256833, IMG submission 190535) | Hydrothermal vent microbial communities from Mid Atlantic Ridge, Atlantic Ocean - 356-284 | ecosystem: Environmental > Aquatic > Marine > Hydrothermal vents | place: Atlantic Ocean: Mid... | reverse complement strand
GATAAACAGGGTGGCAAAGGGCTGGGTGACTAATACCCCGATACCGGTGGAATTTCCAATGGAGCTAAGGATGAGAAAGACGACAACAACGGCTACCTGTTCGCCGACGGGAGGATTTAATGCCATGCGACTGCTTGTTTTAACGGCATCAAGAAGACCCATGCCCTGATCGGTCATAAGTGGCAGCATATAGAGACAGAAAAAACTCAGCCCTATGGTAAGTGCTATGCCCGGGATGACTAACAAACCAAAGCCGATCATAATAATCAGGATACAGACAGCCATGAAGGCAAGTAAAGGAAAAAATAAACGCATCTGACTAAAGAGATCGCGAATTTCCGGTTTACGTTTCTCTCTGATAAGAAGCAGAAGAGACTGCATATAGCCTGCCGTCAACACCGGCGCCATGATACCCAGGGAAGCAACAGAAACAGCTATGTAGACAAGTGTGCAAAGAATAAGGGCCGGCAGGTTGGCAACAAACAACTTCCAGCATTGGTTAAAAAGATCTTTAAAATCCATGATCGCTCCAGGTTGTAAAATGTGATCCCTGTTTCGACAACTTTATGTCTGTGTGTCGATTGAAAAGGGGGTTCCTTACAGAAGAAGAATAAAATTTTTTCTGATGACCGTCGAACCTCAGCAATATCAAAAAAACAATATTTGTCCTGTTTCCCGCTCCACGGATGGACGCGCATTAACACAGATTTTTCGTAAACGTTCACCAGCACCCCGTCTTCGTCCGATCAGGCCTCCTCACATCACGCCGGAGCGTGATCGGAGTCTCGCAGGCTCGCTTACCTGACTCGTCGGCCTGCTTGAACGAATAGGTAAGCGTAGACTCCGTGGACCACTGGTAAACGTTTACATTATGCCGGTAATGCGAGCGAAACAGCATCTCGGTGAACAGTTACTCAACAGTTGGTTGCAACATATAATCAGCATGCACTAATCTTGCCACCGTCTGTATTGGTTTTTTTTGCGGTCCCGGTAAAAAGAAGTTCGACCAGGTTTTGGACAGTAGGGACACCTATAATATGCATGGCGCTTTTCGGAACCTGTTCCAGTCGTTTAAAACTGGATTCGGGCATGAGAAAGGTTCTGAAACCCAGCCGGTCGGCTTCGCGCAATCGCATTTCCATTTGACCAACAGCCCGAATTTCACCGGCAAGGCCTATCTCTCCACAGACAGCGGTTGTCGGGTCAACAACCTTTTCAAAAAGGCTGGAAAGCAGGGCCACTACCACCCCAAGATCCAGCGCCGGCTCGTCAATACGGATTCCGCCGGCAATGTTGAGAAATATATCATGATCAAAAAGTGTCAGGCCCAGTTTTTTTTCCAGCACGGCCGTCAGCAGGGCCAGCCGCTGCGGGTCGGCGCCGATTGCCGTTCTGCGGCCGGTCCCCAGGTTGGAAGGACTGACCAGCGCCTGTACTTCAACCAGAATAGGGCGGGTTCCTTCAATGCTCGGCATCACTACCGAACCCGGCACATTGACCGGACGTTCGGCAAGAAACAGGGCTGACGGGTTATCCACCTCGGCAAGTCCTGATTCCTTCATTTCAAAGACGCCTATTTCATTAGTTGAACCAAACCTGTTTTTTACCGTGCGCAGTATTCGAAACGGCTGCCCCCGGTCCCCTTCAAAATAGAGAACGGTATCCACCATGTGCTCAAGAACCCTTGGTCCGGCAATGGCTCCGTCTTTGGTTACGTGACCAACAAGCAGTACGGGAATATCAGAGGTTTTGGCCAGGGTCACAAGACGGGCTGTAGATTCCCGTACCTGGGTGACCGATCCCGGGGCAGACCCCACATCTTCTGTAAACATGGTCTGGATGGAATCAACGGCAAGCAGGGCCGGGGTCATTTCTCCGGACATGTTTAATATGGTTTCCACACAGGTCTCCGTGGCTAGAAAAATATCCTTATTGTTGTCCACGTGTAATCGCTCTGCACGCATGGAGACCTGACGGCTGGACTCTTCACCGGTTACATACAGCACCTTACGACCGGCAGTTGCCAGTGCGGCCAGCAATTGCAGTATCAATGTGGATTTACCGATCCCTGGATCACCGCCGATCAGTACTACGGAACCGGGAACAATGCCGCCGCCAAGAACCCGGTCAAGTTCGCTGATGCCACTGACCATTCTGTTATGATCAGCGTTTTGCGGATAGGCAAGCGGTTGAGGGCTGGAGAGTTTTTTTCCGTTTCCAGGGGCAATGACAGGATGCTGTTCACTTAGGCTGTCCCACTGGCCGCAGTCAGGGCACCTTCCAAGCCACTTCCGGCTCTGGTAGCCGCATTCCCCGCAAACAAAGAGCGCTTTGTTTTTTTTATTCATTGTACCCATGTATATTTTAAAGCAGTGTTGCCCCGGGACCAGTAGCATGCGAAAAAAAAGGGATGTCTACAAGGCGTGTCAGTTATGGATTTCTACCGGATTTTACCGGTAAATTGAAGGGAAAAAGAAAAAAAATTAGATTGAAGTGAAGAAATTTTTCAAGGTGTTAATGGGTGTATGTTTATAATACTATTACATATAATCTTTTAGCCACTTTTTTATAAGCAAAATTTATAACAGGCTAAATTATTTTGAATTTGCCTTTAATAATACCACCATGTAGCTTACTGCGCTATTCATTTAACAATTGTTACAGGAGCAACAGTAAATGACCGAAGAAGCTCTGCACACCAGTTTTGTTCATCAGATGTCTGCGCCGCCTGATCCGGGCCTTGTTGCCGATGGTTTTATGCTGTCCGTTTTTATAATACTCGGGGTTATTTTTGCAATAGCGCCCCTGGTGGCATGCTACCTCCTCTCTCCAACGGCTAAAAACAAGTACATAGGGACCATTTATGAGTGTGGAATGGAGGCATTCGGTGAGGCTATCTCCTCCCGTTTCGGTGTTTTTTATTACATGTATGCCCTGATCTTCATAGTTTTTGAGGTGGATGTACTCTATCTCTTTCCCATTGCCAGGATTTACAGGCAGGGAGTCGGGATAACCGGTTTTATTGAAGTGATGGTTTTTGTCTTTATCTTATTTATGGCAATTATTTATGCCTGGAAAAAAGGAGTCTGGAAATGGGAGCGGGAAGCACTGTCCCTCCGATAATACACTTTGCCCAGCTGGAAAAGATTTTCAACCATGCACGGGCAAATTCGCTCTGGCCGTTGACCTTTGGTCTGGCCTGCTGCGCCATTGAAATGATGCATGCCGCCGGTCCCCGTTTTGACCTTGACCGGTTCGGAGCCGGTGTATTCAGGGCCACTCCCCGGCAGGCTGATCTTATGATCGTTGCCGGCACGGTAACCCAAAAAATGGCGCCCACGGTTGTTCGGCTGTATGAACAGATGCCGGCGCCCAAATGGGTGATTGCCATGGGGAACTGTGCCATATCCGGCGGGCCGTTCAAGTTGGATTTTAACTATAACGTTGTTGAGGGTGTGGAACAGCTGATTCCGGTTGATATCTATGTTCCCGGATGTCCACCCCGGCCCGAGGCTCTTGTTGAGGCCTTTTTAAAGCTTGAGGAAAAATTGACCGGTAAACGCAGGTTTCCCGATGCCCCGGCTATTCCAAGGAGAGTTCAAGATGGTGATGAATAATCCCCTGCAAAAAGCGTTGGACAAGGCGGGTATTGAGTATCAGCCGACCGAGTTCCCCAACAGCGGCCTCCACTGTTCGCTTGTCCTGGACAAAGAACAGGTGCAGCCGTTGGCCAGGGCATTGTCACGAAACGGTTTTTTTATAGAAACAGTAACAGCGGTTGATAAACTCAAGGATGAAATTTTTGAGTGTGTCTATCTCTTTAATCATTATGAGGAATCGCTGCGTCTACTGGTCAGGGTATCTCTACCGCGCAATGGGGCTGTTCAACCTTCCATCGGTAAAATTTTTCCCGGCGCTGTCTGGCATGAACGCGAGACCACCGAAATGTTTGGTATCAGATTCGAAGGTTGTCTGGACAGCCGGAATCTGCTGCTTCCTGAGGATGCCGATTTCCATCCACTCTGCAAAGATTTCAGCGGGGTATCATGAACAGAGCTGTCCAACCCACATATACACTGGATAAGGTAAGTGAGGAGAATTTTGCTTTAAACCTCGGTCCCCAGCATCCCGGTACCCATGGCGTATTACGCGTGGTGCTCCATATGGATGGCGAGTATATACTTCAGGCCGATCCCGTGCTTGGGTACGGGCACCGGATGCAGGAGAAGATCGCCGAAAACATGACGTATCCGCAGGCGCTTCCCTATGTCTGCAGGATGGATTATTTAGGGGCCCTTTCCTATAACCTTGCCTGGGTCCTGGCCGTTGAAAAACTCTGTCAGTTTGAGGTGCCGGAACGGGCTGAGAAGATCAGGGTAATTACCACCGAGCTTAACCGCATATCAAGCCATCTGCTCTGGTGGGGCGCCTTCCTTCTGGATCTTGGTGGTTTTACGCCGTTTCTACAGGCACTTACCGACCGGGAGTTGATTCTTGATCTACTGGAAGAGGTCACCGGATCCCGACTGACGTATTGCTATTATCGTTTCGGCGGTCTGCCTTCGGATGTGGACGATACATGGTTCACCAGGGTAATGGAGTTTATTGAAGGGTTCCGCCTTCGCCTGCCCAGGTATCATGACCTGGTCACCGGCAATGTCATCTTTTATCACCGTGCCAAGGATGTCGGGGTTATTCTCCCCTTTGACGCCGCCGGTTACGGGCTGTCCGGTCCCATTCTGCGAGGCTCGGGAATAGGTTTTGATGTTCGCAGGCATGAGCCGTATTCGGGATACGAACGATACAACTTTGAGGTGCCCGTCGATGAAACCGGTGACTGTCTCGGCCGCTATAATGTCAGAATGATGGAGATAGAACAGTCGCTAAACATTGTCGAGCAGGCAATAGGATCCATTACCGAAGGACCGGTTCGCTCCAAGGTTCCCAAGTTGATCAAACCACCGGAGGGTGAGGTGGCCATGGCCGTTGAAACACCCCGTGGACAACTGGTTATTTATATTGTCAGTGACGGTACTAAAAAGCCCTACCGGGTTAAGTATCGGGTACCATCCTTTGCCAACCTTTCCATCTTTGCAAAGCTTGCCAGGGGGCAGTTGCTTGCCGATGCACTGGCCATATTAGGCAGCATGGATATGGTTATTCCGGAGGTTGACCGATGAACATTTCTCTGTTGAGTGTTGCCGGCTACCTGGTCGGTATTGCAGCCCTTGTCGGTTTAAATGCTGTTATTTTGGTCTGGCTGGAACGGAAGGTCGCCGGTCATATGCAGTTTCGACTCGGTCCCATGGAGGTCGGACCCCATGGAATTCTGCAGACCCTGGCTGATGGTATTAAACTGGTATCCAAACAACTGGTCATACCCGATGAGGCGGACAAACCCCTTTTTCTGCTGGCGCCCATTGTCTCCCTGGTGCCGATCTTTGCCGCCATGGTACCACTTCCCTTTTCAGAAACGGTTCAGGCCTGGGAGCTGAACATCGGCCTTTTGCTGATCATAGCCCTTGGTCTGCTCAATACCCTGGGGATTCTGCTGGCCGGTTGGGGTTCCAACAATAAATATGCCCTGCTTGGCGGCGCCAGGGCGGTAGCCCAGATTCTGGCGTATAAAATCCCGCTGCTTATCTGTGTCATGACTATTATCATGATGACGGGATCATATAGCCTGCGCGATATTGCCATTGCCCAGCAGGGTGGATGGAATGTACTCTATCAGCCGCTGTTGTTTATTGTCTATATTATCACTGTCACCCTGGAAACAAATCGAAGTCCCTTTGATTTTTCCGAGGCGGAAAGTGAGCTGGTTGCCGGTTTTCATACCGAATACTCCGGCATGGGTTTCTCTCTCTTTTTTCTGGCCGAATATTCCTACATGTTCATTGCCGCCGGACTTGCCACCGTCCTCTTTTTAGGGGGATGGCAGGGGCCCTGGCTGCCCGGTGTAGTCTGGACTTTGATCAAGATCTATTCCATTATCTTTTTAATGATGTGGTTTCGCTGGACGTTTCCCCGGGTACGGATTGACCAGATGCTCTCGTTTGGCTGGAAGATTCTACTGCCGATTTCCCTGGTCAACTTTATCATTACCGCAGGAGTACTGGCGCTATGATGGAATGCTGTTACATAAAAGATGTTGTAAAAGGGTTCCTTTCCCTGTTCACCGGTATGCGGGTGACCATGGGCAACGTATTTACCCGGCCCGCAACCGTTCAGTGGCCCCGGGAAGCTGCACCGCTTCCTGACAGGTTCCGTGGCCATATCATGATGCTGGCCAATGAGGCCACAGGCTATCCTAAATGCATCGCCTGTACCTCCTGTGCCCGTAACTGTCCGTCTCAATGCATTATCGTTACCGGTAAAAAGCCCGAGGGGGAAAAGAAAAAAATCGCCGATCGTTTTGAACTTGATTTCACTAAATGTTCATTGTGCGGTCTCTGCGTGGAAATATGTCCGGTGGGCGCTTTGGATTTTTCCAGGGACTATGCCCTTGTTTCCTATACCCGTGATGATTTCAACGGGATGAACCTTCTGCAGGATCTTGGTTCTCCTTTTTAGCCTGTTTATTCTATTGTCAACGTTTGAATTTCGTCCTGTCATACTACAGAGAGTGAGAGAGTTATGTGTAACTACTCACAGCCACGCCATCTTTGCACGATCGCGCCTGCCCGCATAACGGACTATAGCGAACAGACGCGCTTGCGCAAATATGACGCGGCTGTAAGCAGTTACAGGTCTGAGGAAATGAAAACGCATAGTTATTTGCCCTGTGAGGAGTTACAGTTATGTTGGATACAGTAATCCATGATGTGTACTACCTTTCCTTTGCCATGATTCTGGTTCTGGTACTTGGTGGGGGCATCATTGCGGTCACCTCTAAGAGTCTTATTTACTGTTTTTTTGGTCTGGTCGGCTCTCTGCTTGGCGTTGCCGGATTGTATTATAATCTGGGCAGCCCACTGGTGGCGGTGATGCAGATTATGATCTATATCGGGGCCGTCTGTGTAGCCATAGCCTTTGGTGTGTCGTTGACCAGAAAATCAAAGGACGAAGGGGTAAACCCGCCGGATATCAAGGCGGCTATCCCGCTTGTCCTGGTTACTGCCATGCTCGGTTCCACCTTAAAGGGCCTGGAAGGACGGCACATTGTCGCTTCCGCTCACAAGATCGATGAGAGCCGCATCGGCTGGATGCTGTTAAAGGAATACCTGCTGCCTTTTGAAATCATTTCCATCCTGCTGACGGTTGCCGTTCTCGGCGCCGTCACCATAGCACTTATCAACAGGAGGATCGGTTAATGGAATTTCTTGCCACTCTTCCCAATAACCTGCTGCTCTACGTTGTTGTTGCCCATGCGCTGTTTGCCATCGGCCTGTACGGTATGTTGTTTCGCCGCACCCTGATCGGCTTTCTTATTTCCCTGGAACTGCTACTGCAGGGGGTTGGCATAAATATCATGGCCTTTGGTACTTATCTGGTGCCGGATCCCATGCAGGCCAGGATTACAACCTTGTTTATCATTGGAATTGCAGCAGCTGAAGCGGCTGTTTTTCTCGGTATTGCCGTGGCGGTTTTCCGTAATTACCAGACCATCAATGTTGATGAGTTGAGTAAGCTTAAAGGATAGTAACAGTTCGGCAGCACGTCATATGCACGCGCCCACGACTGCCCGCATAGTGGACTGTAGGCGGCCAGTCACGATCCCGCACAGCTGACGCACTGTTAAACTGTTAGAAAGGATAAGCGTCACAGCTTTGCGTTTTTTTAACTAATTTTTCATTGGAATACATGGTGGAACAGACAACATTTTCCATACTCCCCGTCCTGATAGTGGCCGTCTCTCTTGTCGGCGCCGGTTTGATCATGCTCTTTCGGGCTAACCCGAACCGCAGAGAAACGGTTTCCGTGGTTACCGGTGTGGTGAAGTTTCTCATGGTCCTCGCCATGGTACCCACTATTCTGCATGGTCAGGTTATCAGGTGCCATATTGTGGAGATCATCCCGGGTTGCTCGCTGGTTTTTCGGGTCGATGGTTTTTCCATGGTCTTTGCCCTGATCTCCTCTTTTCTCTGGATCCTTACCTCATTTTATTCCATTGGTTACATGCGCGGATTAAACGAGCATGCCCAGACCAGGTATTACACCTGTTTTGCCCTGACCCTGTCCGGGGCGCTCGGGGTGGCCATGTCCGGTTCCCTGTTCACCATGTATCTGTTTTACGAACTGGTTTCCATCTTCACCTATCCCCTGGTCATGCACCATGAGGATAGCGAGGCCAAGTGGGGCGCCAATAAATATCTTGTGTACCTGATGGGTACCGGTAAGCTCTTTTTCCTGTCGGCCGTTGTGATTACCTATGTAATTTCCGGCAATCTTGATTTCGGCCCCCATGGGATCCTGCCGGTCAATGCAGACCCGACACTGCTCATTATTCTTTTTGTCCTCTTTATTGCCGGTATTGCCAAGTCCGGCGTAATACCGCTCCATTCCTGGCTGCCGTCCGCCATGGTGGCGCCTACTCCTGTGTCGGCCCTGCTCCATGCCGTGGCTGTTGTTAAAGTCGGAGTTTTTTGTGTGGCCCGGGTGATCTACAGTGTTTATGGTCCGGACCTGATGCAGAAACTGGGACTGGTGATGCCGTCGGCCTATTTCTTTTCAGCCACCATTCTGTTGGCATCGATGATTGCCCTTACCCATGATAATCTCAAGGCCAGACTGGCCTATTCCACGGTATCGCAGCTGGCTTATATTACGCTTGGTTTTGCCTTGGTTTCAGTCAATTCCATGACAGGCGGCGCCATTCACATTGCCAATCATGCCTTTTCAAAGATTACTCTTTTCTACTGTGCCGGCGCCATATTTGTTGCCACCGGCAAAAAATATATCTCCCAGCTGGATGGAATTGCCCGTTCCATGCCGATCACCATGACCGCCTTTACCGTTGGCGCCTTTTCCATGATCGGCGTGCCGGGGACAGCCGGCTTTATCAGTAAGTGGTTTCTGGGGCTCGGAACCCTGGATAACCATTCCATTTTGCTGCTGGTCTTCATCTTGACCAGTTCTCTGCTCAATGCCGGTTATTTTCTACCTGTCATCTATCGAGCTTTTTTCTTTAAACAGAAGGCAGAGGATCATCACTTGCAGGAGGCGCCATGGTTTATGGTTGTTCCCCTGTCCATAACCGCAGCGCTCACCATATTTTTCGGATTTTTTCCACAGCCCTTTCTCTGGCTTATCGGGGAGGTTCTCTCATGATCGTTCGTTGTATTTCCTGGATGCGCAAGCACTACTCTTTGGTACAGAAGAGTTTTCTGGCTGTGCTGGCCGCTCTGCTTATAGGAGATTTATGGGTGCCCCGGCATCATGTATTTTTCCTTGGTGACGAAATTCCAGGTTTCTGGGCTCTGTTCGGATTCGGCGCCTGTGCGCTCATTATTCTCGGTTCCAAGTGGCTGGGGCACGCCTGGCTGTTTCGACCGGAAGATTACTACGAGAAGGAAGGGAACAAGTAATGGCCGATACCTTTTTTTTCCATCCCGCCCTGCTGTTTTTTGGTGCGCTGCCCTTTATTCCGGTATTAAAGGGAATATGGCGGCAGGCGCTTGTATTGCTGGTGCCGCTTCTTGCCTTCACTCTGGTTCTCGGCTTTACCAGCGGAACCCACGGTGTTGTTGATGTTCATGGTTTGCATCTGGTGTTCGGCCGGGTTGATAAGCTGGCCATCATCTTTGCCAACGTCTTTTCCCTGATGTCGATCATCGGCGCCGTGTACGGTCTCCATGTCAAGGAACCGTGGCAGCAGGTGGCGGCCATGGGCTATGTCGGTTCCGCTCTCGGTTGCGTTTTTGCCGGTGATTTTCTGACCCTGTTCCTCTTCTGGGAGGGGTTGATGGTCTTTTCCACCGCCCTTGTCTTCCTGAGAAAAACAGAAAAATCAAACCGGGCCGGATACCGGTATTTTCTGGTGCATGTCACCGGAGGTCTGTTACTGCTCGGTGGGATTTTCCTCCACTATCATCAGACCGGCTCCATAGCCTTTGTTCGTTTTCATCAGGAAACTGCAGGGCTGGCCGAATATCTTATTCTGGCAGGGTTTCTCCTTAACGCTGCCGTGCCGCCGCTGCATGCCTGGCTGCCGGACGCCTATGGCAGCGCCACTGTGGTCGGCTCGGTTTTCATGTGCGCCTATACCACCAAGACAGCAGTATATGCCCTTATCCGTACGTTCCCCGGGTTTGACATTCTTATTGCCCTGGGTGTGGTTATGGCTCTGTATGGTGTCGTTTATGCCGTACTTGAAAACGATGCCCGCCGGTTGCTCTCCTACCATATTATCAGTCAGGTGGGGTACATGGTGACCGGTGTCGGCATAGGTACGGCCCTTGCTTTAAACGGAGCCTGCGCCCATGCATATGCCCATATTCTCTATAAATCCCTGTTATTCATGGGGGTCGGCGGTGTTCTCCATGTTACCGGCAGATCACGATTTTCCGAGTTGGGTGGTTTGTGGAAATATATGCCCTACACCCTCGTGTTTACACTGATCGGTGGTCTCTCCATTTCCGCCTTTCCCCTGTTTTCCGGTTTTGTCTCTAAATCCATGGTGATTTCCGGTGCCTGGGAGGATCATCTCCAGTGGGCCGCCCTTGGGTTAACCCTGGCTTCAGCCGGTACCTTTCTCCACACCGGCCTCAAGGTTCCCTATTTTATCTGGTTCTGGCGGGATAAACCTTCCTTTGAGCCGCCCAAAAAGGAAGCTCCATTGAATATGTTGATCGCCATGGGGATTGCCGCTTATTACTGCGTGCTGATAGGTGTCAATCCCGAAGGACTCTATAAATTACTGCCATTTGATGCTCATTATCATCCCTATACGGCGCAGCATGTCATGGAATCCATGCAGATTCTTCTGTTTACCATGTTGGGATTCTTCCTCCTTATAAAGAAGCTTTACCCCGAACCAAAGGTTGGACTTGACCTTGACTGGTTTTACAGACGCGGCGCAGGTTACTTCATGGCCTTTTGCCGAAATGTACTGCGAATGCTTGACGAGCAGGTGATAAAAAATATGCACAGGACTTTTGCTCTGCCGCTTCTCCGCGCATTTGCCAGGGTGGCAAACTGGAACGATCAGCGGGTGGTGGATGGCGTAGTGGACAACTCTGCCCAAGCTGTCCTCAGCCTGGGCGATCACATGCGTGTTTTTATGCAGCCCGGAATTTTGTCGCGCTATATTGCCCGCACCCTGACCGTGCTTGCAGGTATTGCCCTGCTGGCTCTGTATTTACGATAATCCCGCAAAGAAAACATTGATAAACAGATGACTCCACTTGCAACGCTCCATCATTCAACACTCAGTTACCCGGTCTTAAGCCTGATCATTTTCCTTCCGGTCATCGGGGCTGCCCTGCTGGCATTGATCAAGGACGAGGAACAGAGCCGTTGGTTCAGCCTGATTATCTTAACCATGACCTTTTTTTTCTCCCTGCCGCTGGTCGGCCGGTTTCAGACGAATGTGCTTGGTTTCCAGTTCGTTGAAAATCATGCCTGGGTTCCCGGTTATGGGTTGAGCTATCTGTTGGGTGTTGATGGTATCAGCCTGCCCCTTGTTCTGTTGACCACCTTCCTGGGGCCGGTAACGGTTCTCTGCTCCTGGCGCTACATTACCCACCGGGTTCGGGAATGCATGGCCTGCCTGCTGCTGACCCAGGGAATCCTGACCGGTGTGTTTGTCGCCCTTGACATGGTTCTTTTTTATTTTTTCTGGGAAGCCATGCTGGTGCCCATGTTCCTGCTGATAGCCATCTGGGGTGGGCCAAGGCGTAAATACGCGGCCATTAAATTTGTTCTTTATACGCTGGCCGGCTCTATTTTTCTCCTGCTTGCCATTGTCGGCCTTTATGTGCAGGCAGGCAGTTTCAGCTACCCCGTAATGCTTGGCCTGCACCTGTCACCGAGCTGGCAGTTCTGGATTTTCATGTCCCTGCTGATCGGTTTTGCCGTCAAGGTTCCCATGGTGCCGCTCCACACCTGGTTACCGGCAGCCCATGTGGAAGCGCCCACCGCCGGTTCGGTTATCCTTGCCAGTGTCCTCCTGAAGATGGGCACCTACGGACTCCTGCGCTTCAACCTCACCCTGGCCCCGGCGGCCAGCGTGGGTCTGGCTCCCTATATTATGGTATTTTCCGTCATCGCTATTCTGTACGGCGGCCTGCTTTCTCTTGCCCAGAATGACATCAAAAAATTGATTGCCTATTCCTCGGTATCTCATATGGGATTTGTAACCCTGGGTATCAGTGTCCTCAATATGCAGGGTTTTCAGGGAGCCATGCTGCAGATGGTCAACCATGGTCTGACGACCGGTGGTCTTTTTCTGCTTGCCGGTATGCTCTATGAACGCACCCACTCCCGGGAACTATCGGTCAATGCCGGACTTGGCCGTCTCATGCCGGGCTTTGTCTTTTTTCTTGGGCTCTACAGCCTGTCCTCTCTGGCTTTTCCCGGGACAGCATCCTTTGTCGGCGAATTTCTCTGTTTAAGCGGTGCCTTTAAACACTCCATGCGCCTTGGCGCCTGGGTTATTCCCGGAGCTTTACTTGCAGCCGCTTACATGTTTCGTATGTTTTTAACAGTGACCTGGGGAAAGGGTGGTGATCCGAAACTTGCCCGTGATATTAATCTCAGGGAATGGGCCAGCCTGTTGCCGCCGGCCCTGCTGGTAATCCTGTTCGGCTTTTACCCGGCGCCGATACTGAAGATGATGAATCCGGTACTTGAGGCCATCATCAAGAGGCTGCCGGCAGAGAAAAGTATGGATATTGCAACACTGATTACCCATTCCATTCAGGGATTTCTCAATTGATTCCAGAAAGTATAGTGACATTGGAACATTGTAACAGGAAAACAACATTGTCCAGGCCGGATATTTCACAAAGGTTGTTGCAGCAGAGCGCTTGTGAAATATCCGGGCCGGGTTTATTGCAGATATAAAGAGAAAGAGGCCGATAGATGCTTAACGGTATATTACCAGAAATTATTATCAGCGTTGCCGCGTTATTCTTTTTCGGCTGCGCCCTGTTTGACTATAAAAAGATCTTTCCCTGGGCCGTTGGCTTTGGAATTGCCGCCACTCTGGCCAACCTGGTAAGCCTGCATGTGCAGCACAGTTTTTTTCACGGCGCTTTCATGGTGGATGGATTCAGTCGGTTTTTCAGCTTTCTGATCTGCGCCTCCTTTCTTCTCGCCTGTGTCATAGCAGGAAAGCTGCGACAGACCGATCAGGAGAAGATAGGTGAATTTTTCTTTTTTGTTTCCATCGGCACTCTGGGACTGCTGCTGGTGACCGGGGCTACGGAGCTGCTGACCCTGTTTATCGGGCTGGAAATCTCCTCCTATCCGCTCTTTATCGTCGCCTCTTATCGCAAGGGACTGGGGTTTCAATTTGAGTCCGTGGCTAAGTATATGGTCTTCGGCGCCGTTTCCATGGCCTTTATGCTCTATGGTATCACCTATATGTACGGCGCCTTTGGTTCCACCTTCTTTGCCGATATTATTCCCGCTATTCCCCAGCACCTGGATGATCCCATGGCGGTACTCGGCGTCATTCTCTTTATGGCCGGGCTTCTGTACAAGCTGGCTGCTTTCCCTTTTCATTTCTGGGCTCCTGACGTCTATGCCGGTTCGGCCGCCGAGGTGGTAGCCTTTATTGCCGCCCTGCCCAAACTTGCCGCCGTGGCGCTTTTAGTCCGTGTTTCGTCCATGTTCATGGGTATGGAGGGCTTGATTCCTGTTTTGATGATTCTTTCCATCCTTTCCATGACCCTGGGTAATCTGATGGCCCTTGCCCAGAATGAATTGAAACGGCTGCTGGCCTATTCGGCTGTTTCCCATGCCGGTTATATCATGCTCGGTCTGCTGGCGCCTGCTGACGGTGGATTGCAGGCGGCGTTATTCTATGGCGCCGTTTATTCGCTGATGACCCTTGCCGCCTTTTTGATTGCTATTGAGGTTGCAGGGGAGGAACATGATATCCCCCTGGAAAACCTGCGAGGTCTCTGGAAACGATCTCCAAGTCTGGCCATCATGCTGGCTGTTACCTTTATCTCCCTGGCCGGATTGCCGCCGATGGCCGGTTTTACCGGCAAACTGTTCCTCATAGTGTCGGTATGGAAGGCCGGGTATTTCTGGCCGGTACTGGCTGCCGTTCTTAATACCCTGCTGGGGAGTTTTTACTATCTACGGGTGATTAAAATATCGCTGGTGGGCGGCAAAGAAGACGAAAAACCCCTTGTCCTGCCGCTGCATGTTCGTCCCCTGGCCATTGGTTTGGGACTGTTGATTCTTTTTCTTGGTTTGATGCCGGAGTCCCTGCTTGATCTGGCAGGAGCAGCCATAGCCAGCTTGTAAGCCTGACTTGACTGTTCGGGTATATACCTGAATCCTGCAGGATTCAGGTATAAAAAAGGGGGATCGGTCCGAAGGCCGATCCCCCTTTTTTTTTGCGAGGAAGGTTTTTGTATATTCGAAAAAAGTCAGTCGAGTTTTTCCATTTCCCGGCCGCAGCAGTTGGGTACGGAATCTCCGGCTTCCAGGTGTGCGTATTTGTTACAGATCGCGCAGTATACCGTACATTCTTCTTCGACCGTATCTTCGCTGTAATGGGTTTGACCGCCGGGTACGTTTTCAATCACAAAGCGGGCAATATTTGATTTTGTCGGAATAAATTCACCGATGGGTTCAAGTTTTTTAGAGTCCTGAACACAATCGACCACAACCCGCCACAGAGTTTCCATGTCAGCGGTTTCCCGGGGCGTTTCCGGATGGAATTCAACCACGTTTTTATCGACAAGTATTTTCATATATTCTCCTGTTTTTTCCTAAATAATATCCTCAATAGAGGTAATTTCCTTGCCCGCCATAAAATCGTTTAACGTTTGACCGATCGTGTTTCCGAGCTTGACACACTCATCAAGGTTGTTGGCTTCAGGTACATACTGCACCTTGAGTCCCGGATGGCAGATGGTGAATTTCATTTCGGTCATGGCTTTGTTCATCAGCTTGACAGCCTCACCGGACCAGCCGAACGAACCGAAGGCGGCGCCGATTTTGTTGGTTGGGCGCAGTCCGCGCATATACATGAGAAATCCGGCCATACGGGGCAGCATTCCGTTGTTTAAAGTTGGACAACCAAGGACTATGGCGCTGGCCTCCAGGACATCGGTCATGACATCGCTGCGGTGGTTGACCTGCAGGTCATGCATCTTGTAGGAGATGCCCTTTTCCTGGAGTCCCTCGGCAATGGCCTTGGCCATCAGGCGGGTGGAGTCCCACATGGTATCGTAGATAATCAGTCCATTGCCCTTGCCTTCGTGGACGCACCATCGACCATAGGCTTCAAGGATTTTATCAATGTGCGAACGCCAGACAACGCCGTGGTCCGGAGCAATCATCTTTATCGGCAAATTCATCTCCTCGACCTTGGCCAGGAGTTTTTTGACCAGCGGCGAATACAGGGTGAGGATATTGGCATAATATTTGGTGGTTTCGTGCATCAGAACATCAAGGTTGATCTCGTCATCGAAGCGTTCGCTGGTCGCCAGGTGTTCGCCGAAGGCATCGCTGGAAAAGAGTATCTGGTCTTCCTTGATATAGGTAAACATGGAATCCGGCCAGTGGAGCATCCGTGTTTCCAAAAAGCTGAGTGTTTTTTTGCCAAGGCTGAGCTCTTCGCCGGGGGTGACGACATGGTAGGGCCAGTCATCATGATGAAAATGTTTGAGAAGCGCTTTCTGGCCCATCTTTGAACATATGATCTTCTCAGGCTTGACTTCTTCGACAACTGCAGGCAGGGAACCGGAGTGATCCATCTCCACGTGATTGACCACAATGTAATCAATTTTTTCGGGATCAATGATACTGCGGATATGGTGCATGAGTTCACCGTGGTACGGCTTTTTTACCGTGTCGATGAGGGTGATCTTTTCATCAATGATAAGGTAAGCGTTGTAGGTTGTGCCACGGTTGGTCGAGTAGCCATGAAAATCACGGGTAAGCCAGTCGATGGCTCCAACCCAATACACATTTTCGGCAAGTTCAATCGGTTTCACTTGGTTCCTCCTTCTTCTATAAATTCTTGACTCCCTGTTAGCGGGAAGTTCAAATGATATACGGAAAACCGTACAATACCTGAATGGCCGGGGAGCCGTTCAAGCAGGAAAGTTATTTGTGTACCGACAATTAACCCGGAGATTCAGCGTTTGACGCAGGAAATTGTTTGCAGGCATATTGATAATATGTCAAAAAAATTATCCAGGATAAACGCTGAATATTTGGTGCTTTTATACATCGAAGTCTCCGCTTATCCGTAGCAGGCCGCTGGGAGTCTACGCTTACCCGGAGTCTACGCTTACCCGGAGTCTACGCTTACCTGTGAAATATGCTGCGGGTTAACATCGTCTACGTGTCATCAGGCCTGCTTAAAAGGTAATAACGGAATATCCCTGGTCTATGTACTCCGACATGGCCGGATGGCCGGCCATGTCGCCGATGAGATCAACACCGGCTTTGGTGACGGAGTCGGCAACTCTAAGTTTGTTTGAGCAGGCACGGCAGGCGCCGATTATAATGGACTGTTTTTTGGATTTTTCAAAAAGCTGGTTGAGGAAATGGTCCGGACGGGCCATTTTTTCTACGAGTTGAACCGCATCTCCTTCAATAATAATTTTTCCACCCATCCCCTGCCCGGCAAGATCAAGACCATTGAGCAGGACGTGAACGAAACACATCGGGTCACCTCGAAAGGCAAATATTATTGTTTTCTTCATTGATTTTTCTCCGGGAAAGGAAAATTCTGAGTAATGAAAGAAGAGCAGGCCACATGCTGCTCGCCTTCCACTATTCGGAAAACCCCGGCGGGCAATCCTGCCCACCGGGATACAGGTTATACCTCTTCAAACTCGTCTTTATCGGCGCCGCAGACCGGACAGACCCAGTCATCGGGAAGATCATCAAACGATGTGCCGGGCTCAACACCGCTTCCCGGATCACCTGCTTCCGGATCATATTCATACCCGCAGACGAGACATCTATACTTTTTCACAGTACATCCTCCTGAAAATGATTAATCGTTGTTTTTAGTTATGGTTATGCATTGTCGTCCTGGACAGAGCCGGGACCGGCAAGTGGTTTAAAGGCCGCTTTGGTTGCGCCACAGACAGGGCATCGCCATTCGTCGGGAAGATCGGAAAAGGCGGTGCCTTTTGGTATTTTTCCCTTTCGATCACCTTTATCCGGGTTGTAAATGTATCCGCAGTTGGGGGTTTGACATTGATACATTTCTTCGGGCTGGGCCATACACGACCTCCTGATTCTCAAGTTGCAAGGTGTCGATCCTGTACCTGGGCGCACGACGACGCAGATTCTTCAATAGCGATTCCCACTGGTGGAATGACGCCTGCTACACCCCGGATCGTTTATAAATTACAGCAAGTAAGTTGGTTTGGGGCTGGTTTGTTTTCCCGGCCCGAACCCAATCAGGCTTTCCAGTGTCCATGCAGGTTGCAGTACTCTCTGGCGGTAACCTCCGAGGCTTCTATGCAGAAGGTTGCTTCCGGGGCATCACCAGGAGAGAGGTCCTGACGGTAGACCTTGCCGTCTGCAACCAGTTCAATCCATTCAATCCAGTGTTTTTCTTCCATTGGGTGGGGCACCGAACCGACACTGACCTTGAAACCGCCTTCTACCTTGGTAATAACCGGAACGTGTTTTTCTAAAGCGGCATCGACGGTGTTTTCGGCCATCAGGTCCATTGGCTGGCCGCAGCAGACCAGTTCTCCAGCTCCGGTGTGCAGGACTTCAACAATGTTTCCGCAAAGTGGACATTTGTAGACTTCGTTTTTGTTTGTCATGATAGGTATCTCCTGGTTGAGTGAAACGAGCCAGCATATTCACAAGCGGCCTGCTGCAAAGTCTGAACACGCCGAATCTTCAGCGTTTATCTTGGAAATTGTTTTCGACATACTGACAGTATGCCTGCAAACAATTTCCAGCGTCAAACGCTGAATCTCCGGCGCTTTCAGACTTTTCGCGACGACCTTTGTGAAATATGCGGGCTCGTGGTTTTTGGCTCGCCACAGGGTAATCCTGTACCGGGCTACACTGCAATGATCAATCGGCATGCTTTGCCAGATAATCGGCAACTCCTTCGGCTGTGGGGGTCATTGCCTCTTCTCCTTCCTTCCAGTTGGCCGGACAGACGTCACCGTGTTCTTCATGGAATTTAAGAGCATCCACCATACGCAGGGCTTCATCAATGGAACGTCCGAGCGGCAGATCGTTGATAACGGCATGCCGGACAATACCCTCTTTATCGATGAGGAAGGTTCCGCGCAGGGCAACGCCCATATCAAGAAGGACGCCGTATTGTCGTGATATTTTTTTATCCAGATCAGCAATAAGGGGATACTGAATATTGCCGATTCCTCCCTCATTGACCGGAGTGTTCTTCCAGGCCCAGTGGGAAAACTGCGAGTCAATGGAGGCGCCGATTACTTCACAGCCGCGCTCTTTAAATTTATCCAGGTTTTTATCAAAGGCAATAATTTCAGAGGGGCAGACAAAGGTGAAGTCCAGGGGGTAAAAGAAGAGAATTACGTATTTTCCACGATAATCGGAAAGCTTAAAATCATCTTTCATGGAATTATCCGGCATGACGGCCGTGGCGGTAAAGTCAGGTGCCTGTTTAGTTACTAATGTGCTCATCGGACTCAATCTCCTTACAAGGGTAAATGGAATATAAATTGTTTTTCTACGCCTGTATATTTCACAAAGGACCGCTTGTGAAACAGGCGGGCCAGGCCCGGAAAAATTTCCAGGGCCGGAAATTTGTGTTGTCGTTCAATCTTGCTGTTACCAGTTTTCGGCAAGAAGTTCAAAGTATCCCCGGGGATGGGCACAGGCCGGACATTTTTTGGGCGGCTCGTTGCCCTCGTGCACATACCCACATTTCCGGCAGTACCAGATAACGGTATCCTCACGTTTGAAGATTCGTCCTTCTTTCAGGTTGTCAATAAAGTGTCTGTATTGCCTTGCGTGCTGTTTTTCAGCTTTAGCAATGGCGTTAAAGACGGCAGCAACGACAGGGAATCCTTCTTCCTTTGCCGTGGCGGCAAACTCCGGATACATCTCCTGGTATTCATGCTCTTCACCGGCTGCGGCGGCTTCAAGGTTTTCCATGGTTGTACCGATAGCTCCGGCTGGAAAGGAAGCCCGTACTTCAACCTCCCCTCCTTCAAGGAGATTGAAGAGAGTTTTTGCGTGTGCCCGCTCCTGTTCAGCCGTTCGTTCAAAAATTGCAGCTATCTGAACCAGTCCCTCCTTCTTAGCCACTTTGGCGGCAAAAGAATAACGGTTCCTGGCTTGAGATTCACCGGTAAAGGCTGTCAGGATATTTACCTCGGTCTGTGTTCCTGTAAGTGTCGCCATTGGTCCGCCCTCCTAGGATATTGCCGACTTGCCGTCGTTGGTGATGGTGTACTTACACCTGACAGGGCTTTCAACAAGACCCTTTTTCTTGAGCGCGGTAATCTGGCAGCTTACCTGTTTGGGCTCCAGGCCGGTGGCGGCAGCAATGTCTTTGCTGCCGCAGGCATTATTACATTTTGCCAGCGCTTCCAGTACGTTTCGTTGTTTGTCACTTAATTTTTTGGATCCACATTTTGATTTACAAGCCATTTTTTTTCCTTTTCCTTTCTTTGTTCGTAAAAGTAATGCACGGCATTTCGGACATATACCATGAAATTCAACCCGGCATCCGGATACAAGGTAGCCATGCTTTTCCTGCTCGGGCAGGGTTATCTTTTTACTGTCGGCAAGATCGATGTTATCGACTCTGTGGCATTGCACACAGTAGATATGATCATGCTGCTGCAGCTCCCAGTCAAATCGTTTCTGGCGGCCGCTGATTTCCAGTTTAATGATCAGGCCGGCTTCAGACATGATTTCAAGGTTACGGTACACCGTAGCCAGACTGATACGGGGAAGCTTTTTTTTGATTCGTTCATAAAGCTCATCCGCAGTTGGATGGGTTGTGCATTTTTTAATCTCATCCAGGATAATCTCACGCTGATGAGTCATGCGCAGTAGTTTCTGCATAGGTGATATTTATTGTTAAGTGTTATTTCTTTTCGAAAGTAGTTAATAATTATTATTGTGTCAAGGAAAATGACACGCGTATTCAATATCGATTAAGCCTGGTGAGAGAGAAACCCGGAAACAGGGGGGTGTTTCCGGGGAAGTTTTCAGGTGGGAGAAAAAGGGCAGGGCAACACGCAGGTGTTATTCAAGGACAAAATCATCCCGCCTGTTCTGTGACCAGTCATCCTCGGTATGCCCGGTGAAGAGAGGCCTTTCTTCGCCATAACTGACGGTACGGATACGAGAGCCGTCAACACCGAGTTCGATGAGATAGGTTTTGGCATTTATAGCCCTGCGCTCACCAAGAGCAAGATTATATTCATTGGTGCCGCGTTCATCTGAGTTCCCCTCAATAACAAGATTTCTTGAAGGATTGTTTTTCAGGTAGTCGGCGTCATGTTCAAGGCGTGGAATCTGATCATCACGGATGGATGCCTGATCAAAATCAAAATAGACCGGCTGCATCTCAATGGAAGAACGACCATGGGCTCTCTTATATTCTTCGGAATTCTGGTCATCGTTTGTGCCTAAACTGCCAAGGTTTTGTCCGCCGGCATCGAGTGATTCTTCGCCGGGCATGTTTTCCTCACTGATCGAGCCCTGTTTTCCCAAGGCTAACTCCTTGCCCTCAGGGGCATTGTTACCAGCCTGTGAAGAATAGGACGGCACCGGTTTTTTGCTGCAACCACCGGCAAGGGTAAGCGTTGCCAGGGCAAAGGTGACGAGAAGTAAAACTTTGAGTGTCTTCATGGGTATCCTCTGGAAAAATGGTGGTGGGTGATGGATGTTGCGAGCATTCTACCTGTTGGTGGTGGAGGACGTCAAGTGAAAGATTCTCGACTTCTTCAAGGGTTACCACACAATATACCTGTGGAATCCGATCCGGGACAGACTGGAGTGTCTGTTGCCGGCTCATCACGGGGGCCGGTGACCACTTATGTTTGTTTTTATTGCCACCCGGACAATTGGGTGGTACATGGAACGTTGATGCCCGGCTGTCCAGACCGGTAGGCCGGCATGATGGCGTCGTAAAAACTTCGACCTATGATGTTCTGTGGCTGGATGACTCTCACCTAAATTGAGCGTTTCACCCCATCTGCAAATAAAAAAAGATAAATAATTATAAATGTTTTCTTTTTAAATTGTTGCAGATGGGGCGAAACCCTCCGGGATTTCCATTTCATCCCCAATCTGCAGGCCTTGCGCTGTCTCATGTAGGCATAACTACAATTAAACAGCACAAAACCTGCAGCTTGGGGCGAAATGAAAATCGCTCAATTTAGGTCTCAGTATACTACCTGTATGCCCTTGTTTTTGCGTAGGTGTTTTGAGTAAGTCGTGACATTTTATGAGCTTATCAGGCATAATTATTTTTCTATTTCAGGAGGTTCCCATGTTGAAGAAACTATTGTTGATTTTTATTGCCTTGTCCACGCTCGGTGGCTCTGCCTGGGCCGAGACAAAGATTGTCTTTGCCACTGATGCCACCTGGCCGCCTATGGAATTTGTCAACAGCCAAAAACAAATTGTCGGTTTTTCCGTTGATTTCTTAAGGGCCGCCGGTAAGGAAGCCGGATTTACACCGGTTTTTAAAAATACGGCCTGGGATGGAATTTTTGCGGGTTTGGCCTCCGGGAAATATGATGCTATCAGTTCGTCTGTTTCTATTACCGAACAGCGCAAAAAGGCAATGGATTTCAGCGAGCCTTATTTTACTGTTCGTCAGGCATTGATAGTCCCCAAGACTTCCTCTGCAAAATCCCTCGCAGACCTGAAAGGGAAGAAAGTCGGTGGTCAGATAGGTACTACCGGTTATTTTGCCATTAAGGAGGCTGAGGGTCTTGTGCCCAAGTCGTATGATGAAATTGGGCTTGCCATGGAAGATCTGAATGTCGGCCGGATTGCTGCTGTTGTCTGTGATGATCCGGTAGCGGCCAATTATGCCCTGGACAAGTATAAAGATAAGTTAAAGATTGCCGCTGTGCTGAAAACGGATAAAGTCGAGAATTACGGTTTTGCCGTAAAAAAGGGCAACAAAAAAATTCTTGATTTATTGAACAAGGGCATTGAAGCAGTTAAGGCCAAGGGTATTGATCAGCAGTTGAAGAAAAAATGGATTGGTCAATAGATGAACCGACGTCTGTCCATAAATGAGGATTTTCCTTTGAGATCTCGCTTTGAAACAGGAATAGACACCACGCTTGTAGAGAGGGGTTGTCGTTTTTTTAAGCGTGAAGAGGTTGGCGGGAAACATGCCCTGAAAATCGTTTATGGACAGGCAATAACCAGGATGACCGGACCCGTGGAACATAACGAAGACTTCAGCCTAAATTCAGGTTCAGATTAGCAGGAGTAGTAAAAGGACACCATGTCTGAGCAGGAAAAAATAATTGATATTGGTGATGGAGCGGCCATCCCCGATCCAAAGGACAAGGGACTGGTTTCCGCCTGGTGGATTGCCCTTATCGGAACCATCGCTCTGTTGATACTGTTGCCGTTGATCAAGCCGGATCCGTATGCCACAATACTGACGTTTGTTCCCGACGGTATTCTGGTGACCTTTAAGGTGACCATCGCCTCCATATCGCTGGCCCTGGTTATCGGTCTGTTGACCGGGTTGGGCAGGTTGTCCAGGAACAGATTTATTAATTTGATAGCTTCGCTGTATGTAGAGATTGTTCGAGGTATTCCTCTTCTGGTTCAACTTTTTTACATTTATTTTGCCCTGGGTCGTATTGTCCGGGTTCCCGATATCGTAGCGGCGGTTATTGCCATGGCTTTTTGTTATGGGGCCTATATGGGCGAGGTGTTCCGGGCCGGTATAAAATCCATTGATTACGGTCAGACCGAGGCCTCGCTTTCCCTGGGGTTTAATCGGCGGCAAACCATGGCCTATGTGGTCTTACCCCAGGCGTGGCGAACCATTCTCCCGCCAGTGGGCAATGAGTTTATCGCCCTGTTGAAAGATACCTCACTGGTGTCGATCCTGGCGGTCGCCGACATCCTGCGTCGCGGGCGTGAATATGCCTCGGAGAGCTTTAACTACTTTGAAACATATACAATGATCGCCCTCATTTATCTGTTGATCACCTTGGTCCTTTCCAAGTTGATTTCCAATATGGAACACCGTCTAAGTCATTATGAACGCCGCTGATCCCATTATTCAAATTAGCCATATCAACAAATATTTCGGTTCATTCAAGGCTCTTAACGATGTCAGTCTGAACGTGACCGTCGGTGAAAAAGTAGTTGTTCTTGGTCCTTCCGGATCCGGGAAATCCACCCTGCTTCGTGCGATTAACCGCCTTGAAACAATCAGTTCCGGCTCGATCATTGTTGACGGTCATGACTTATATGCTCCGGATGAGGATATCAACAGGATTCGTATGGAATTGGGTATGGTGTTTCAGAGTTTTAACCTGTTCAAGCACAAGACCGTTCTGGAGAATTTGACGCTGGCCCCGATAAAATTGAAAAAAATGGCGAAGGAAGAGGCGAAGGAACTGGCGTATGCACTGTTGGATAAGGTCGGTATTCGTGACCGGGCCGACCATTATCCCGTGCAGTTATCCGGAGGGCAGCAGCAGCGGGTGGCCATTGCCAGGGCCTTGGCCATGGAGCCCAAGATCATGCTTTTTGATGAGCCGACATCCGCCCTTGATCCGGAGATGATCGGCGAGGTTCTTGAAGTTATGATAACACTTGCCCATGAGGGGATGACCATGGTCGTGGTCACCCATGAAATGGGTTTTGCCCGCGAGGTCGCCGATCAGGTGGTCTTTATGGATGATGGCGCCATTGTTGAGCAGGCGTCGCCCGATTCTTTTTTTGATCATCCCACCCACGCCCGCACCAGGCTTTTTCTCGATCAGATTTTGTAATCAAACTTTTTGCTCGTCCCCACCTAAATTGAGCAATATTCATTTCGTTTCCCGAAAAGGAATTCAGCCGGGATTATTGATCGTTCGTAACCGTTCACCGAGATGATGTTTAGTCTGTATTACCTGCATAATATAAACGTTCAATCGATTTTATTGGATGTGTCATGGATATTTACGCTATACTGAAATAAAGATGTATTTCAAAGATCCCTGAAAATGTGAGCGTACAGTGGACGTATTTATAGCAAGGCAGCCAATATTCACCAGCAACAAACGTGTATATGCCTATGAATTGCTTTTTCGAGAATCCATGGGGGCAAAACTTGGCCGGGTGAACGGCAACCGGGCAACCACCAGCGTATTGTCCAGCGCCTTTTTAACCGAGGGTATAGAAAAGATATCCGGGAATAAGCCATGTTTTATTAACTTTACCCAATGGTTACTCGGTAAGGATATCGCCGCTTTTTTTCCAAAAACGAAAATCGTCGTTGAAATCCTGGAGGATGTTGAACCTAACCAAGGGGTTATAGAAGCCTGCAGGGTTCTGTCGGATCAGGGTTATGTGATTGCCCTTGATGATTTTGTGTATGCGCGTAAGCTCGAGCCATTGATTGAGCTGGCGGATATTATCAAAATAGACTTTCGCCTGTCGACCATTGATGAGATAGAACGGATGCTTTATCGGATGTCACGGCATCAGCTTAAATTTCTTGCAGAAAAAATTGAAACTTATGAGGAATTTGATAAGGCGTTAAAACTTGGTTTTACCTA
>Ga0256833_1000752_pt1 | contig 24871 bp, 28 predicted proteins | sample 356284metaG_FD_190535 | JGI IMG/M metagenome (GOLD analysis project Ga0256833, IMG submission 190535) | Hydrothermal vent microbial communities from Mid Atlantic Ridge, Atlantic Ocean - 356-284 | ecosystem: Environmental > Aquatic > Marine > Hydrothermal vents | place: Atlantic Ocean: Mid... | reverse complement strand
ATTTTGGGTGCAAGCAAATGTCGTAGAAGCACTTTTCAGGATCTCACTCCTCCCCCGCCGCCTACGGCGGCCTCCCCCTCCCCTCCCTTACTGAAGGGAGGGGAGGGGGGAAGGCGGAGGCTGTCCTCACGAAGGACAGCCTCCGCCAGGGGGTGGGGAGAGATCTGGCCATACGATAGCCTTATCTACAACATTTGAGTGCACCCTTCTATTTTCCTCTATTTCTCGGCTTTGCGCAAGCGCGGTAAAATGAGGACGATGCTCACTCGTTGGCTTGGCCGCCTGTTCGTTCTCGCGGGGTTGGTGATGTTGGGGTGGGGGTTGTACCCCTTGCCGCACCAAAAGACAACCGCCGCGCTGTGGTGGGACGACGGGCCCGAGGTCGCTTTTACCGCGCCGCGTGCGCTCCGCCTGGGCGATACCGCCACCGCCCGCCTGCGCTTGCGCTCCCCGGCCAACGCCGCCTCGCCGGCCCAGGTGGAGGTTTCCCTGCGTTTCAGCGGCCTGGAAGCCCAGCCCAAGGGCACCTCTCGCCTCACACTCGCCCCCGGCCAGCAGGCGCAACTGCGCTGGAGCCTGCGCAGCGTGGCCCCTGGTCAGGCGAGCGGTGCGCTGTGGATTTATCGCATCTTGCCCGACGGCAGCCGACTGGCCGTCTATACCATCCCCCTGCATCCCCGCACGAAGGCTTTTTTCGGCTTCAGCGGCCAAGCCATCCGCCTCATCGGTTTGTTCACACTATTCTTGGGCGCAGTCTTGCTCGTCCTGGCCCGATCCACCTGAAGGAGGAACCCTCATGTCCCGCTTTGTCGACCTTTCCGCTCCCATTGCCCCCAGTCCGGAAACCACGCCGCCTTTCTTACGCATCGAAATCGAGTACCACGACCACAAAGCCGGCGCTGCCCAGGCGCAAGCCTTGCTCAAGGTGCCGCCCTCGCTTTTCCGCCACGGCGAAGGCTGGGCGACCGAGACCATCACCCGCCTGGGCACCCACGACAGCACGCACGTCGACGCGCCCTATCACTACAACAGCACCATCCAGGGCCAATCCGCCCCCACCATCGACCAACTGCCGCTGGAGTGGTTTTTCAGCGACGGCGTGGTGCTGGATATGACACACAAAACCAAGGGCGACCCGGTGACTGCCGAGGACATCCAAAAGGAACTTGACCGCATCGGCTACACTCTCAAACCGTTGGACATCGTGCTGGTGCGCACCGGCCAGGACAAATTCTACAATGCCCCCGATTATCTGTTCCGCGGCCCCGGCGTGACGGCAGAAGCCACCATCTGGCTGTACGAGCAGGGCATCCGGGTGATGGGCATCGACGCCTGGGGATGGGACGAGCCGCTCGACCTGCAGGCGCAGAAAGCGCTTCAGGCCGGGGAGCCGGGCGTCTTTTGGGCAGCCCATCAGGTCGATCTCCCTTATTCCCAGATCGAACGGCTGGTCAACCTCGACCAACTGCCCCCCTTTGGCTTCAAGGTGGCTTGCTTCCCGCTGAAAATTCAAGGCGGCAGCGCCGGGCCGGCCCGCGTGGTCGCCATTTTGGAGTGATGCCATGAAACTGCGTTTGGTTCGTCTCACCGGTTTCGGCGAATTGAAGATCGCCCACTCGGTCGCCGTCGAGCACGCAGGGAAATGGGTGCCTTTGCTGGCAGCGCTCTATCGCTTGCAGGATGCCGAATTCCCTGCCAACCAGGCTGTGTACGATTTCCCTACTCTGCAGCGCACGGCAACCGATGTGCTTGCCTTCCTTCAGGCCGGCGAAGCCGCCCGCGCCGAAGCGGCGCGCTTGCTGGAAAAGGTTGCCGAGGAGGGCTTGACCTTCGACGAGGACTATGACCCTACCCCCATCTTGCCCTTCCGCCCGCTTTCCTTCCGCGATTTCATGCTCTACGAGGCCCACGTCATCGCCGCGGGCAAAGGGCTGGTGCGGCGCTTCATGCCCAAAATGTGGAAGCCCCTCGCCCTGTACGAAAAACTGACCGGCAGGCCGCATCCCAAATTGCGTCCCAAGCCGCTCTGGTATCGGAAACCCATTTACTACATGGGCAGCCACATCAACTTCTACACCGAGGGCGACACCATCCCCTGGCCGGGCTACACCCGCGCTCTGGATTACGAACTGGAACTCGGCGTGGTGATCGCCCAACCCCTCTACAACGCCACGCCCCAAGAGGCGCTGGAGGCCATTGGCGGCTTCGTGGTCATCAACGATTTCAGCGCCCGCGATGTGCAATACCCCGAAATGACCAGCGGCTTTGGGCCGGTCAAGGCCAAGAACTTCGCCAACGGGATGAGCGCGGTGGTGGTGACCGCCGACGAGGTGCTGCCGCACGTGGCCGACCTGGCGGTGAAAGTCGTCGTGAATGGCGAAACCTGGGGCGAAGGCAACACCGGCGGGGCGCGCTACAGCCTCGGCGAGATGGTGGCCTATGCTTCCCTGGGCGAGAAGGTGCTGCCGGGCGAGGTGATGGCCACCGGCACCATCCCGGGGTGCAGCGGCATGGAAACCGATCACTGGCTCTCGCCGGGCGACCGCATCACCCTGGAAATCGAGCGCGTCGGCGCCCTCACCAACCTCATCGGCCAGCCCGGCTAACGGCTAAACCGCAGATTGCGCAGATTCCGCAGGAAAACACTGCATGACCACGCGACGAAGTAACGAAGTAACGACGCAACGAGGCAACGATCCCTTGCCCTGTCGGTAGCCTGACAATGCCTGCCGTGACCATCCTCCCCCTCACCGTTGGCCCCCTGGAAACCAACGCCTATATCCTGGCTGACGAAGCCGCGGGCGATGCCGTGGTCATCGACCCCGGCGCCGAGGGCGAGCGCATCGCGCGCCTGGTGGCCCGGCGCGGCTGGCGGCTGACCGCCATCTGGCTGACCCACGCGCACTTCGACCACCTCGGCGGGGTGGCGGCTTTGCTGCGGGCGGTGCAGCCCATGCCGCCCGTGGGGCTGCACCCCGAGGACTGCTGGCTGTGGAAGGCCAAGGGCGGGGCAGATGCTTTCGGCATCGCCATCGAAGACCCCGGCCCCGCGCCCGACATCGGCTTCTACCACGGCGACTGGCTGGATGTCGGCAGCGTGGCGTGTGAGGTGCGCCACACCCCCGGCCACACGCCCGGCCATGTGGCCTTCTACTGCCCCGCAGCCGGCGTGCTCTTCGGCGGTGATCTGATTTTCTACCGCAGCGTGGGGCGCACCGATTTGCCCGGCGGTGATTGGGAGGCGCTGGTGGAAAGCATCCGCACGCAGGTGTTCACCCTGCCCGACGACACCCGCATTCTGCCCGGCCACGGCCCGGCGACCACCGTGGGGGAAGAAAAGCGCCACAACCCGTTCGTGGGCGGGTGAGTGGGGGAGATGCCAAGGCCGCCAAGAAAATCTGCGCCATCTGCGCAATCTGTGGTTATCTGCGTTCTTTGGGGCGCAGGGCGCTGCGCCCAGGGCGAACCGCCGTTTGCCCCTACCCATCCACCGATTGACACCGAGGGACACCGAAAAAACCATCAGTGAATCGGCGTCATCTTTGGCGTCCGGCACCCGGCTGCCGCTTTCCAAAGCGGTGACAACTCGCCGCACACCAAAAACATCTGTGAAAATCGGCGTCATCGGTGGATTTAGACGACGCAACCACGCAACCAAGTAACCAAGTAACCAAGTAACCATCTCCCCCCACTCTCGCTCTAACGCAACGCCGATATTCCTCTTACATCCTTCTAACACTTTCGGGTTACAGTAAAAGTGCCTTACGGCGCGCTGTGGGGGAGAATCTCTTCCACAGCAAACCTTATCGGAGGAGAACGAACCATGAACCTGGAAAAATACACGCAGAAATCGCGTGAAGCCATCTTCGCCGCGCAACGCATCGCGCAGGAATACAACCATCAAGCCATCGAACCCGCCCATCTGCTGCTGGCGCTCTTGCAGCAGGATGAAGGCGTGGTGCCGGCCATCGTCACCAAGATTGCCGGGGGCGTGGACGCGCTGCGGAACGACGTCCGCGACGACCTGGAGCGCCGCCCGAAGGTGTACGGCGCGGCCACCGAAGTGGGCCTGGCGCGCCCCACGGCGGACGTCCTGGCCGCCGCCGAGCGCTACGCCCGCGGAATGCAGGACGATTACGTCTCCACCGAGCATATTTTGCTCGGCCTCACCGAGAGCGTGGAAGGCCAGCGCCTGCAACGCTATGGCATCACCAAGGACGCCATCCTGAAGGCGCTGGTGGAAATTCGCGGCACCCAGCGCGTCACCAGCGAGAACCCCGAAGCCACCTATCAGGCGTTGGAAAAATACGGCCGCGACCTGACCGCCCTCGCCCGGCAGGGGAAACTCGACCCCGTCATCGGGCGCGACGAGGAAATCCGCCGCGTCATCCAGATCCTTTCCCGCCGCACCAAAAACAACCCCGCGTTGGTGGGCGAGCCCGGCGTGGGCAAGACCGCCATCGTGGAGGGCCTGGCGCAGCGCATCGTCAACGGCGACGTGCCCGAAGGCTTGAAGCACAAGCGCCTCATCCAGTTGGATATGGGTTCGCTGATTGCCGGCGCCAAGTACCGCGGTGAGTTCGAGGAACGCCTGAAAGCCGTGCTGAAGGAAATCGTCGATTCCAACGGCGAGATCATCCTCTTCATCGACGAAATGCATACCGTGGTCGGCGCGGGCAAGGCCGAGGGCGCGATGGACGCCGGCAACATGCTCAAGCCGATGCTGGCCCGCGGCGAACTGCGCATGATCGGCGCGACCACATTGGACGAGTACCGCAAGTACATCGAGAAGGACCCGGCCCTGGAACGCCGCTTCCAGCCGGTGTTCGTGGACGAGCCGACCGTCGAAGAGACGATCAGCATTTTGCGTGGGCTGAAGGAACGCTATGAGGTGCACCACGGCGTGCGCATCACCGACGCCGCGGTAATTGCCGCTGCCACCCTCAGCCACCGTTACATCACCGACCGCTTCCTGCCCGACAAGGCCATCGACCTGATCGACGAAGCGGCTGCCCGCCTGCGCACCGAAATCGATTCCAAACCGCAGGTGCTCGACGAGGTCGAGCGGCAGATCCTGCAATTGGAAATCGAGCGCGAGGCACTGAAGAAGGAAAAAGACCGCGCCTCCAAAGAGCGGCTGAAGGCCATCGAGAAGGAACTGGCCGAATTGCAGGAAAAGGCGCAGGCCCTGCGCGCCCGGTGGCAGGCCGAGAAGCAGGCCATCGAAGAACTGCACAAGATCAAAGAGCAAATCGAGCAAACCCGCCTGGAAATCGAGCGCGCCGAGCGCCAGGCCGACCTGGAGAAAGTCGCGCGGCTGCGCTATGGCGTGCTGCGAGAACTGGAAGAGAAACTCAAGGCGCAGGAAGCGAAACTCAAGGAGATCCAGCAAGAGGGCGCGCTGCTCAAGGAAGAGGTGGACGCCGAGGAAATCGCCCGTGTGGTGTCCAGTTGGACGGGCATTCCGGTTTCCCGCCTGCTGGAAAGCGAGCGCGAGAAACTGCTGCACATGGAAGAGCGCCTGCACCAGCGGGTGGTGGGGCAGGACGAAGCCATCAAAGCCGTCGCCAACGCCGTGCGGCGTTCCCGCGCCGGTTTGCAGGACCCCAACCGCCCCATCGGGTCGTTCATCTTCCTCGGCCCCACGGGCGTGGGCAAGACCGAACTGGCGCGCGCCTTAGCCGAATTCCTGTTCGACGATGAGCACGCCATGATCCGCATCGACATGAGCGAATATCAAGAGAAGCACACCGTGTCGCGGCTCATCGGCGCGCCCCCCGGCTATGTGGGGCATGAGGAAGGCGGCCAGTTGACCGAAGCCGTGCGCCGCCGCCCGTACAGCGTGGTGCTGTTCGACGAAATCGAAAAGGCGCATCGCGAGGTGTTCAACGTCCTGCTGCAACTGCTGGACGATGGCCGCCTGACCGACGGCAAAGGCCGCACGGTGGATTTCCGCAACACGATTGTCATCATGACCAGCAACCTGGGCAGCGAATTGTGGCTGGAAGGCCGCCGCGAGGTGTCGCGGGATGAAATCACCCGCATCTTGCAGCGCCACTTCCGCCCGGAATTCCTCAACCGCATCGACGACATCATCGTGTTCCACCCGCTGACTAAGGAAGACCTGGTGAAGATCGTGGACATCCAGTTGCGCCGCCTGAGCGAGTTGCTCGCGAGCCGCGGCTTCAAACTGGAAGTGACCGACGCGGCCAAGGAATACCTGGCCGAGGTGGGCTACGACCCCGACTTTGGCGCTCGCCCGCTGAAACGCGCCATCCAGCGCGAACTGCAAGACCCGCTGGCGGTGAAAATCCTGGCCGGCGAGTTCGCCGAGGGCGACACCATCCGGGTGGATCGCGGCCCCGAGGGGCTGACCTTCACCGCGGTGGCGGAGGCCGAAGTGGTGGCATAAGGCCCTCCAAGACAGTTTCTTCCTCAACAACGCCCGACCGTTTTCTCGGTCGGGCGATTTTTTTTGCGAGTTTTCCCGAATTTCAAAATTGATGGGTAAACCCTGTTGACAAACGCCCGCGCTTTTGCTAACATGTGTGCAGGCAACGCACGAATGTTCAGACATTCCCCATTCCTGCAGGAGGTGTACCGGAGCCAAAAGCCGTTCAAGTCCGTCACGCAATCCTCTTATCCTGACCCGTTGATCGTCTTATTCCATCCAATAAGGAGCGTAAGATGAAAAGCAAAGGCCTTTGGGGAGAATTTGTTGCCGAGCTCGTCGGCACGTTCGTCTTGATCCTGTTCGGTGATGGCGTGGTGGCCAACGTAGGGCTGGCACCCCGCCTGGCCTCGCCCGGCTACGATTGGAACACCATCATCTTGGGATGGGGTTTCGCCGTAGCCGTTGCCGTTTATGTGGCCGGTGGCATCAGCGGCGCCCACATCAACCCCGCCGTGACGCTGGCCGCGGCGGTCAAGCGCGACTTCCCGTGGTCCAAGGTGATTCCCTACTGGATCGCGCAGGTCATTGGTGCCTTCCTGGGCGCGCTGGGCGTGTATCTGGTTTATATGGACGGCCTGAAAGCCGCAGGCATGCCCAATGTCTGGTGCACGGGCTGGGGTTCGGTGTTCGGGAAAGCCTTTTGGGGCAGCGCCCAGGGCGCAGCCGCCGTAGGTCACTACTCCCTGCTCAACGCCACGGTGGCCGAGATCATCGGCACGGCGATGCTGATCTGGGGTATCTACGCGGTGCTCGACACCCGCAACATCCCTGTTGGCGCCAACCTGTGGCCGCTGCTGGTTGGCTTCGTGGTGATGGCCATCGGCTTGTCGCTTGGTGGCCCGAGCGGTTACGCCATCAACCCGGCGCGCGACTTCGGCCCGCGGCTCTTTGGCGTGCTGGTCGGCACGAAGGGGCTCTTCGACGGCTGGTACTGGCTTGTGGCGCCAATCATAGGGCCGTTCGTAGGCGGTGTGTTGGGCGCTTACACCTACGATTGGTTCATCACGCCCTATCTGCCTTCGGAATGAGGTATCATCATAACAAGGCCCTCGCCGCCTCCGAGCGCCGAGGGCCTTCCTTCCCCATTTGTTTCCCTGCTGTAAGGAGAGAAAGCGATGAAGAAGTTGATCAACAAACCCGAAGATGTCGTCAAAGAAGAACTGGAGGGCATTGCTTTAGCCCATCCCGATCTGGTTAAAGTCCATATCAGCCCACACTACATTGTGCGCGCCGATGCGCCTGTGAAGGGCAAAGTCGCGCTGGTTTCCGGCGGTGGTAGCGGCCACGAACCACTGCACGGCGGCTATGTCGGCGTGGGGATGCTGGATGCAGCGTGCCCTGGCGAGGTCTTCACTTCCCCCACCCCCGACCAGATTTACGAGGCCACCAAAGCGGTGAGCGGTGGGGCGGGCGTGCTCCACATCGTGAAGAACTACAGCGGCGACGTGATGAACTTCGAAATGGCCGCCGAACTGGCGCAGGCCGAAGGCATCGAGGTTGCCACGGTGATCACCAACGACGACGTCGCGGTGGAAGACAGCCTCTACACCCAGGGGCGGCGCGGCGTGGGCGTGACGGTGTTCGTCGAGAAAATCGCCGGTGCGGCTGCCGAAGCCGGCCTGCCGTTGGAAAAAGTGGCCGAAATCGCCAAGCGCGTCAACGAAAATGGCCGCAGCATGGGCATGGCATTGACTTCCTGCACCGTTCCGGTTGCCGGGAAACCCACCTTCGATATCGGCGACGACGAAATGGAAATCGGCATCGGCATCCACGGCGAGCCGGGGCGCACTCGCATGAAGATCAAACCCGCCGACGAAATCGTGGACATGATGGCAGAAGCCATCCTCAATGATCTGCCCTTCAAGTCCGGCGACCGGGTGATCGCCATGGTCAACGGCATGGGCGGCACGCCCCTCATCGAACTCTACATCGTCTACCGCCGCCTGGCGCAGATTTGCGAGGCGAAGGGCATCAAGATCGAGCGCAACCTCATCGGCAATTACATCACTTCGTTGGAGATGGCCGGGACGTCCATCACCCTGTTGCGCGCCGACGATGAAATGCTCAAGTTCTGGGACGCGCCCGTCAAGACCGCTGCCCTCCGCTGGGGCATGTAAGCCAACACCGCACACCGTGGGAGATGAGGCATGATCAGCAAAGCACAAGTCCTCCAATGGCTCGAACATTTCGCCGCCGTCATCGCCGACCAGAAAGAGTATCTTACCCAACTGGACGCGGCCATCGGCGACGCCGACCACGGCATCAACATGGATCGCGGTTTCAAAGCGGTGATGGCCCAACTGCCCACCGTAGCCGACAAGGACATCGGCACCATCCTCAAGAAAGTGGGTATGGTGTTGGTGTCTACCGTGGGCGGCGCAGGCGGCCCGCTGTACGGCACGCTCTTCATGCGGATGGGCATGGCCGTGGGTAACAAAGAGGAACTCGAGGCATCTGACGTGCTGGCCATGTTCCAGGCTGCCCTGGACGGCGTCAAGATGCGCGGCAAGGCCGAGCCCGGCGAGAAGACCATGGTGGACGCCCTCACCCCCGCGGTGGAGGCCCTTCGCCAGGCCCTCGAGGCTGGCGACGACCTGCACGCCGCCCTGGAGAAGGCCGTCGCGGCTGCAGAAGAAGGCATGAAAGCCACCATCCCCATGGTCGCACGCAAAGGGCGCGCCAGTTACCTTGGCGAGCGCAGCGCCGGCCACCAGGACCCAGGCGCCACTTCCACTTACCTACTCTTCAAGTCCGCCGCCGAAGTTTGGAACGGCGCGGACGCCTGAACGACTCAGGAGGTTGCCATGACCAAGAAATACGTTGGTGCAGTGGATCAGGGTACCACCAGTACCCGCTTCATGATTTTCGACCATTCCGGCCAAGTGGTGGGCATCCATCAACTGGAGCACGAGCAGATTTACCCCAAGCCCGGCTGGGTTGAGCACAACCCGATGGAAATCTGGGAACGCACCCAGCAGGTCATCAAGGGCGCGCTGGAAAAAGCCGGCATCGACGCCTCGGAACTCGCGGCCATCGGCGTGACCAACCAGCGTGAAACCACCATCGTGTGGGACCGCAAGACCGGCAAGCCTTTCTACAACGCCATCGTCTGGCAGGACACCCGCACGAAGGACATCTGCGATGCCCTGGCCAAAGATGGCGGGCAAGATCGTTTCCGCGCCAAGGTGGGCCTGCCGCTGGCGACTTACTTCTCCGGCCCCAAGATCAAGTGGATTTTGGAGAACGTCCCCGGTGTGCGCGAAGCCGCCGAGAAAGGCGACGCCCTCTTCGGCAACATCGACACCTGGGAAATCTGGTGGCTGACCGGCGGTCCCAACGGCGGCGTGCACATCACCGACGTCACCAACGCCAGCCGCACCATGCTGATGGACCTCAAGACCCTCGATTGGGACGATGAGATCCTCGGCATTCTGGGCATCCCCCGCCAGATGCTGCCGGAAATCAAACCCTCCAGTGCCGTGTACGGCATGACCGCCAAAGACGGCCCCTTCGGGATGGAAATTCCCGTCGCGGGCGACCTGGGCGACCAGCAAGCCGCCCTCGTGGGGCAGACGTGCTACGACGTCGGCGAGGCCAAGAACACCTACGGCACCGGCTGCTTCATGCTGCTCAACACCGGCACCGAACCCATCCCCAGCAAGAGCGGCCTGCTGACCACGTTGGCCTACAAGTTCGGCGACCAACCGGCGCACTATGCGCTGGAAGGCTCCATCGCCATCACCGGCGCGCTGGTGCAATGGCTGCGCGACAACCTGGAATTCTTCGAGAAATCCGCCGACATCGAACCCTGCGCCCGCAGCGTGGAAGACAACGGCGGCATCTACTTCGTGCCGGCTTTCTCTGGCCTGTTCGCGCCTTACTGGCGCTCCGACGCCCGCGGCGTGATCGTCGGCCTGACCCGCTACATCAAGAAGGGCCACATCTGCCGCGCCGCTTTGGAGGCCACCGCCTACCAGACCCGCGAGGTGCTCGACGCGATGAAGAAGGACTCGGGCGTCGACCTCAAGGCGCTCAAAGTGGATGGCGGCATGGTGTACAACGAACTGCTGATGCAGTTCCAGGCCGACATCTTGGGCGTGCCCGTGGTGCGCCCGAAGGTGGCCGAGACCACTTCCCTGGGCGCTTCCTACGCCGCCGGGCTGGCCGTGGGTTTCTGGGACAACCTGGACGACCTGCGCGCCAACTGGCAGATCGACGCCACGTGGGAACCCAAGATGAGCGCCGAAGACCGCGCCCGCCTCTACAAAGGCTGGCTGAAGGCCGTGGAGCGCACTTTCAACTGGGTAGAATAAGCGTCGGGGTAGCCCTCCCGCACCATGACACGACCGGGCGAAGGGCGGGAGGGAGGCTCCTGCCCTTCGCCCCCTTTCCCGACGGGAACTCTCGCTCCCACGCTGTCTGGAGGCCTTTATGAACCCTCCCCATGTGGTTGTCATCGGTGGCGGTGCCACCGGTGCCGCCGTAGCCCACGACCTGGCACTGCGCGGCCTGCGGGTCACCGTGGTCGAGCGCGGCGAAGTCACCTCCGGCACCACCGGACGCCACCACGGCTTGCTGCACAGCGGCGCACGCTATGCCGTCAAGGATCAGGAATCCGCCAAAGAATGCATCGAAGAGAACATGATCCTGCGCCGCATCGCCCCCGGCTCGTTCGAACTCAACAACGGCCTGTTCGTCGCCATCACCGACGAAGATATGGCCTACCGTCCGGCCTTCCTCGAGGGGCTGGAGACCTGCGGCATTCCTTACAAAGAAATCACGCCGCAGGAAGCCCTGGCGCGGGAACCCAACCTCAACCCTGCCGTGAAAGCCGCCGTCGAGGTGCCCGACGGCACGATGGACGCCATGCGGCTGCCGCTGCGTTTTCTTGCTACGGCGCAGAGCCACGGAGCACGCATCCTCACCTACACCGAGGTGGAAGAAATCCTGATGCAAGGGCGCACCGTCACCGGCGTGCGGGTGCGCGACCATGTAACCGAACAAACCTACACCATTGGCGCCGACATCGTGGTCAACGCGGGCGGCGCCTGGGCTGGTAAAATTGCCGCTTTGGCGGGCGTTGACGTGCCCCTGCAACCTTCGCCCGGTGTGCTGGTGGCCGTGTATGGCCGCTGGAACAACATGGTGCTCAACCGCATGCATCGCTCCGGTGACGGCGATATCATCGTCCCTCAGCGCACCCTCTCGGTCATCGGCACCAGTTCGTGGGTGGTGGAAGATCCCGACCGGCTGGAAATGAAAGCCGAGCACATCGACCTGATGTACGAATACGGCGCGCAACTGGTTCCCGCCATCCGCGAGGCCAAACTGCGAGCCGCGTGGGCGGCGGCGCGTCCGCTCATCGGCTCCGGTGGAGCGCAGACGGGGCGCGAACTCAGCCGCACTTTCAAATGCTTCGACCACGCCGAACGCGACGGCGTGGAAGGCTTCGTCACCATCGCAGGCGGCAAAGCCACCACCGCCCGCGGCATGGCCGAGGTGACCGCCAACGTCGTAGTCAAAAAACTGGGGTTGGATGCGCCCTGCCGCACGCGAGAAGTCGTGCTCCTGCCCCATACCGCTTATTACCGACGGAGGGCGTGAGATGGCCGAGGTGACTTTCAAGATCTACCGCTACAAGCCCGGCGCCATCGACCCGCCGCGCTATGACACCTATCGCGTCAGCATCGAGCCACACACTACCGTGCTGGACGTCCTCGAACACCTGCGTTTGGACGACCCGACGCTGACCTATCGCCACTCCTGCCATCACGGCTCGTGCGGCACCTGCGGCATGTTGGTGAACGGCAAAGAGGTGCTGGCCTGTGTCACCCGAGTGGCCGATTTGAAGACCGACACCGTGGTCATCGAACCGCTGCGTCATCAGCCCCTCATCAGCGACCTGGTGGTGGACATGACGCCTTTCTTTGAAAAATATGAACCGGTGGGTATGCCCTACATTCGCGAGAGCGAGTATCTGCCCCACAGCCAGCCACCGGAGGAAGTGGGCGCTTACACCCGCTTCGAGAACTGCCTGGAATGCGGTCTGTGCCTCTCGGCCTGCCCGGTGGTGGGGAGCGACCCGGATTATCTGGGACCGGCGGCGCTGGCCGCCGCGGCGCGGGTGGTGCAAGAGCCGCGCGGCCAGGATGTGCCCACCGTGCTGGCGATGGTGGATACCGAGGAAGGCTGCTGGCGTTGTCACGCGGCGATGGAATGCAGCGAGGTCTGCCCCAACGATGTCGACCCGGGCGGGTTGATCATGTTCCTGCGTCGTGAATTGCTCACCGGCACCTCTCGCAGTGGAGGGAAACGATGAACGCCGAAGAATACCGCCGCCCTGCCCCCCGTCTGCCCGCGCCCCAGGCCAAAGAATGGTTGGCGTTCTCCAAACGGGGCGTTGGTGGGTGGGCGTTCTTGCTCCACCGCCTGACCGGCCTGGTGCTGGTGTTTTATCTCTTTCTGCACCTGGCCGTGCTCAGCGCCTTGGCGCGCGGGCCGCAGGCGTATCAGGCCATGCTCGCTTTCATGGACAGCCCCCTCATCGTGGCCCTGGAAGTGGGCCTGATCGCCACCATTGCTTTTCACGCCCTCAATGGCATCCGTCTGGTGCTGATGGGCTTTGGCGTGGGCGTGCGCGCCCACAAGGCTCTCTTTTGGGTGGCCTTCGTTCTGGCCGCCGGACTTACTGCCCTTGCAGCCCTTGCCATGTTCTAACACGCGCCGTTCGGAGGACAAACATGCGCCCTAAAACCCAATGGCTCTGGCAGGCCTTCAGCGGCCTCTTGCTGGTCTTCCTGCTGGCGCTGCACCTCACGGTGAACCATTTTGCCGCCGGCGGTTTGCTCACTTACGAAGACATCGTGGCCTATCTCGCCCAACCGTGGGTTCGCGTGCTGGAGACGCTCTTCCTGCTGACCGTCACCTACCACGCCCTGGCGGGAGTGCGGGGCATCCTGCTCGACCTCAACCTCACCACTGCAGCAGCCCGGCGCGTCACGCTGGGGCTGACCGTGCTTGGCGTGCTGATCTGCGCTTACGGCCTGTGGCTGTTCACTACCCTCTGACCAAGGAGTTCTTGTGCCTTCTTCTCCCGACCACGGACGTTGGATCAGCCCTCGCGTTGGCCTCATCGTCATGCTGGCCATCAGCGCCTTACTCATTGTGCTGGTGTGGATGGCCGCGCCGCCGAATGCCGACTGGCGCGAAAACCTGCGCCTGGCCGTCGTGCTCATCGGCGGCACGTGGCTGATTGCCGCTTTCTTCTACACCCTCAGCCGTTGGTTGCGCCGCCGATGATTTGGGAAAACCTCGCGCCTCAGTTTCTTTATGACGACAAAGCAGCCGACTTTGCCGACAAACACGACCTGCGCGGCTGGGAATCGTGGTTCGCCCCTTATGAGCAGGCCGTGTACGACTTCGTGTTGACGCGTTTGCAGCCCGAGGACATCGTGCTGGATATTGGCGCTGGTGATTTCCGCTTTGCCCTGGCAGCAGCAAAGCAGGTGCAACGGGTGTATGCCGTGGAGGTGTACCCTCCACTGGTTGCCGATTTTCTCACCCGCCACGGCGCCAACCTTCCCCGCAACCTGCACGTCATCTGCGCCAACGCCATCGACTTTCCCTTCCCCGCCGATGCCACCGTGGGGGTACTGCTGATGCGCCATTGCCAGCACTTCGGCTTATTTTTCCACAAATTGCAAGCCGTGGGTGCCCGCCGCCTATTCACCAACGCCCGCTGGAAAAGCGGAGTGGAAGAAATCGACCTGCTTGCACCACGCCAACCGGTTGACCGCGTGCCGCCGGGATGGTATGCTTGCGCCTGCGGCGCGGTGGGGTTCAAAGCACCCCCACACCCCGAGGACGATTGGGAAGAAGCCATCCACGAGGTCTCCTCTTGTCCGCAGTGCCAAACCCAAGGAGCCGCACCATGATCGGAATCGTCATCGTATCTCATAGTGCCAAAGTGGCCGAAGGTGTGAAGGAAATGGCCGAGCAAATGAGCCAGGGACGGGTGCCCATTGCCGCCGCTGGCGGGGTGGATGACCACACCCTCGGCACCAACGCCGAGCGCATCCTGACCGCGCTGCAACAGGCCTACACCCCTGATGGCGTTTTGGTGTTAATCGATCTGGGAAGCGCCGTCATGAGCACCCAGATGGCCGTCGAAATGCTCCCCCAGGAACAACAATCTCGGGTGCGCCTGAGTGATGCCCCGCTGGTCGAAGGCGCGATCGTCGCTGCCGTCGAATCTTCCCTCGACCGCAGCCTGGAAGAAGTCCATAAGGCTGCAGAAGCCGCCCGCCAAATGAAAAAGATTTTGTGAAATGAATGCACCCTCTCCCCTTTCCCTGATCATTGCCGTCACCAACCCTGTCGGGCTGCACGCCCGCCCCGCGGCGCTCTTCGTCCAAACCGCCGCTAAATTCCAGGCCGACATCCGTGTGCGCAACATCACCCGCGATACCCCTTTCGTGGATGCCAAGAGCATCCTTGGTGTGATGGGGATTGGTGTGTCCCAGGGGCACGAAATTGAAATCACCGCCCAGGGCGACGACGCTGCCGAAGCCCTGGAAGCCTTGAGAACCCTCATCAAGGATAACTTCGGCGAAAACTGAACCTGCCATGCCCACCACCGACGCGTACCACCTCAAACTTGCCCGGGTCGCCCGGCTCTATTACGAGCAAAACAAAACCCAGGCCGAAATCGCCGAGCAGATGGGCGTCTCGCGTCCGCAAATTTCGCGTTGGCTCAACGAGGCGCGAGAACTGGGCATTGTGGAGATCCGTATTCACGGTGTGTGGAGCCGGGTAGCCGAATTGCAGGAGGAACTCGAGCGCCGCTTCCCTCTCAAAGAAGCCTTGGTGATGGATCGCGGCGGCCTGGGCTATATGCAACTGGTGCAAAGCCTGGGCATCCTGGCCGCCGGGCGTCTGACCACCCTGCTGGAAGGCAAAAAAGTGCTCGGCATCGCCTGGAGCACCGGTGTGTACCAGGTGGTCAGTGCGCTGCGCTCTGCCCGGCAACAGGGAATGACGGTGGTGCAACTGATGGGCACGGTCGGCTCGGTCAACCCCCTGATCGACGGCCCCGACCTCACTCGCTGGCTGGCGCAAATCCTCTCCGGGCGTTATCAGTACCTGCCCGCCCCTTTGCTGGCCGCGACGCCTGAAGCCCGGCAAGCCATCGTGGAAACCCCGGCGGTCAGCGAAGCCATTGCCCTGGCAGAGCAAGCCGATATTGCCTTGGTGGGCATCGGAGCAATCTGGCCGCCCACCCTCTCCAGCCTGTTCAACGCACGCATGCTCTCCGAGGACGACTTGCGGGCCATCGCCGCCCTGGGCGGCGTGGGCGACGTCTGCGGTTACTACTACGACATCCACGGTCACCTGCTGGATCTGGAACTGCACCGGCGACTGATCGGTGTTTCCTGGGAAGCCCTGTACCGCATCCCCACGGTGATGGGCGTCGCGGGTGGAAAACGCAAGGCCGCCGCCATCCTCGGCGCGCTGCGCAGTGGGGTGATCGATTACCTGGTCACCGACAGCGAGGCCGCGGAGCAAGTGCTGGCACTGGATGCAGAAACGTGCACCGAGCCCATCGTCCAAGACACACAGCCTCCTGAGGAGGATGTCCAATGAACAGCGTCCCCCGGCGTTTTCAGGGTACACCGGCTGCCGCGGGGGTTGCAATTGCCCCCGCGTTCCTCTTCCTGCCCCAACAAGCGCCCTCCGTGCCCACTACCCAGGCCGACGCCACGCCCGAGGAGGCGATGGCCCGCCTGCATCAGGCGTTGGATGCTGCTCGTGAGGAGATCCACCATCTGTTAGCCCATGCCCGCCAGCAGGTGGGGGATGAGCAGGCGGCCATCTTCGAGGCTCACTTATTGTTCCTTGACGACCCCACGCTGCTTGGCCAGGTCGAGCAGGCCGTGCAGCAGGGGCAACCGCTGCTCACCGCGTGGCAGCAGGCCATCGAAGCCCAAGCCGCCATGCTGGAGGCGCTTGACGATCCCGTTTTCAGCGCCCGGGCGGTAGATTTGCATGATGTCGGCCAGCGGGTGGCGCGCCATCTCAGCGGCCAGAGCAATGACCTCCCCCTGCCCGACGAGCCCGCCATCATCGTGGCTCGCGAACTCACCCCCTCGCAGACCATCCTGCTGCCCAAAGACTTGGTGCGTGGTTTCTGCACTGTGCAGGGCAGCCGCACTTCCCATGTTGCTATCCTGGCGCGCGGCCTGGGGCTGCCCGCGGTGGTTGGCCTGCCGGAAGCGTTCCTCCAGGCTGTGCATACGGGCGACACCCTCATCCTCGACGGCCACACGGGGGAGGTGATCCTGCGCCCCGACGAAGCCACCATCGCCGCTTACCGCCGCAAGGCCGCTTCCGAAGCCGCAGCGGAGGACACGCTACGCGCCGCCGCCGTGCAGTCGGCCATCACCCCCGACGGGCGACGGGTGAGCGTGGGCGCCAACCTGGGAGGCGGCGGAGAGGAAGAAACGCGCCGCGCCGTGGCGTTGGGCGCCGAAGGGGTGGGCCTGCTGCGTACCGAATTCCTTTACATGGAGCGCCACACGCCGCCTGATGAAGAGGAGCAAATCGCCGCTTATTCGGCTTACATCCGAGCGATGGAAGGCCGCCCGGTGATCTTCCGCACCGTGGACATCGGCGGCGACAAAGCCTTGCCCTACCTGGATTTGCCTGCCGAAGCCAATCCCTTCCTCGGTCAGCGCGGCATCCGGTTGGCGTTGGCACAACCCGACCTGTTCCGCACGCAGTTGCGGGCGATACTGCGCGCCGGGGCGGGCACGGAAGGCGTGGTGAAGATCATGTTCCCCATGGTGGCCACGCTGGAAGAAGTGCAGGCGGCCAAAGCCCACCTCCAAGCCGTCCAAGAGAGATTAGCCGCCGAGGGCATCGCCCATGCCCAGGGGGTGGAGGTTGGCATCATGGTCGAAGTGCCCGCCGCGGCGTTGCTGGCCGACGTCCTGGCCGCCGAGGTGGATTTCTTCAGCATTGGCACCAATGACCTGTCGCAATACACCTTGGCCGCCGATCGCACTCACCCGCAGGTCGGCGCGCTGGCCGACGCTTTTCATCCGGCGGTGCTGCGCCTCATCCAACAGGTGGTAGTGGGGGCGCACGCCGCGGGCATCTGGGTGGGTGTGTGCGGCGAATTGGCTGGTGAGCCGTTGGCCGCGCCGCTGCTGCTTGGGCTGGGGGTGGATGAACTCAGCATGGCCGCGCTGTCCATCCCAGCAGTCAAAGCCCGCCTGCGCGCCTGGCGCTATGCCGATGCCCAGGCGCTGGCCGAGCAGGTGCTGCGCCTGCCCTCGGCGGAAGCCGTCCGTGCCGCCTTACGGGCTGCAACGCCGCCAAGCGGATAGGCTGGCGTGCCGGGGTGGAGAGGGGGACGCGAGGTCGCCAAGAGGGATGCAGAGAGGGGACACCGAGCAACCTGTAGGGGCGCAGCGCACTGCGCCCAGGGTGAACGATCGTTCGCCCTTACCCATCCACCGATTGACACCGAAGGACGCCGAAAAACCCATCGGTGAACATCGGTCTCATCGGTGGTTGGGACGCCGCAACCACGCAACGACTTTACGACACCACGCCGTTACCCTGTAGGGGCGCAGCGCATTGCGCCCAAGGCGAACGACCGTTCGCCCCTACCCCGATTGACACCAAAGGACACCGAAAAACCCATCGGTGAACATCGGTCCCATCGGTGGATTTGGACGCCGTAACCACGCAACGAAGCAACGGCGCCGCGACGCGCGGTACAATTAGGCCATCCTTGCCCACGAGAGAGTATCGCCATGGAAGCCCCACGCATTGTTTTCATGGGTTCACCCGACTTTGCCGTGCCCACCCTGCAGGCGCTGGCAGCGGCTTACCCTGTGGTGGGCGTGGTCACCCAGCCCGACAAACCCGCCGGGCGCGGTCGCAAACCCACGCCACCGCCCGTCAAACGCGCCGCCGAGGCGCTGGGCATCCCCGTCATCCAACCCCGCCGCTTACGCAGGCCCGAGGCTTTCGACGCCCTGCAAGCCTGGCAACCTGACCTGATCGTGGTAGCCGCCTACGGCCAAATTCTGCGCCCGAATGTGCTGGCATTGCCACGCTATGGCTGCATCAACGTCCACGCCTCGCTGCTGCCCCGCTGGCGCGGCGCTTCGCCCATCCAGCACGCCATCCTCCACGGCGATCGCGAAACCGGCATCACCATCATGCTGATGGACGAAGGGATGGATACCGGCCCCATCCTCAGCCAGCAGGCGCTGCCCATTGCCCCCGACGACACCGCCGCCACCCTCAGCGCCCGCCTGGCCGACCTGGGGGCGCGCCTGCTGCTGGGAACCCTCCCCGGCTACCTGCGCGGCGAGATCCGCCCCCGCCCCCAGCCCGAAGAAGGCGTGACCTATGCTCCTTTGCTCAAAAAAGCCGATGGACGCCTGGATTTCGGCCAGCCTGCCGAGACGTTGGCGCGACAGGTGCGGGCGTTCAACCCTTGGCCGGGGGCGTTCACCGAATGGAAAAGCCAGCCGCTCAAGGTCCACCGCGCCCACGCCGCCGACTTGCCCACCCCTGGCGCGGGCGTGCGGCTGATTGTCGAGGGGCGCCCGGCCATCGGCACGGCTGAGGGCGTGTTGGTGCTGGATGAAGTCCAGCCAGCGGGGAAAAAGCCCATGCGCGGCGAGGATTTCCTGCGCGGGGCACGCGGCTGGGAGGAAGTTGCCACCCCTTGACGAAGGAAGCAGCACCTTGGACGATTCTCTTTGATACCCCCCAGCGCTCCTCCGGCGTTTTTCCGGCGTGGTGAGGGCGTCCGACAAAAGCGCCCTGCAAAAATTACCGCCGGCGAGCGCCGCTCAACAGGTAAACCGCGCCACCTTCCAGCAACAGCCCCACCAAAACAAGGAACACACCTACTCGCGCCGGTGTCCAGTCCACCCGTAACAACGCGAGGACGAAGTTCATGATGTGGTCGGCCAGGGTGACCCAGAGGGACGGTTCGGGTTGCGGCCCCAACGGCCCGTGAGGCGGGGCTACCGTTGCCCATACCATGACCATCAGGCCGGAAACCAGAAAAGCCGCGCCAATGACGGCCAGCAGCCATCCCAGGTGGTGGCGATCGCGGCGGCTCATGCCTGCCCTCCCCGTGTGTCATCGGCGTCCCGCCAACTTCCCGGCACCACTTTTCCCCGGCGCTGCAAGGCTGCCCGATGCTCCGCCACCACCTCTTCGGGAGCCAGTTCGACGAAAAAGTACAGCGCCAGGCTCACGAGGGCAGCGTCGTCCAACGGGTTGAGTGGGAGCAAATCCGCCGGCCAGATCAGATAAGCCACAGCCCCCACCGGCAACGCTTTGAGATACCAGGGCACACGCTTGTCGAGCAGCAGCCGCAGGGTCAAGCGTGCTTCGCGCGCCAGCACAGCCCAGGCACTTCCCGACCGTTTTCGGGATGTCGGATTTTCGGGCATACGCACCTCCTTCGTGGACGAGCCTGCTTCCATTGTACCCCATAATGCAGCAAGGTTGAGCAAACTGCGCGCGGCTGTGACAAAGAGCATCCGCGAGCCTCGCCAGCACGAAGACCTCCCCTTGCCACGCCGGAAGAGCACACTTCACGGCGCTCAGAGATGGTATAATCTTTTCGTCCCCACCCACGAACATGATTCAGGCTGCCAAACAGCAGCGTTGCAGAGAGGAGTTTTCCATGTCCGGACATTCCAAATGGTCGACCATCAAGCGCAAAAAAGCCGCCGAAGATGCCAAACGGGGGAAAATTTTCACCCGTTTGGCGCGCGAAATCACGCTGGCAGCCCGGGAAGGCGGCGGTGACCCAGAGGCAAACGTCCGTCTGCGGTTGGCCATCGAGCGCGCCAAAGCCGCCAACATGCCGAAGGACAACATCGAGCGCGCCATCAAACGCGGCACCGGCGAGGACAAAGAAGGCGGCAACTTCGAGGAAATCTACTACGAAGGTTACGCCCCCCACGGTGTGGCGCTGATGATCTATTGCGTCACCGACAACCGCAACCGCACCGTTTCGGACGTCCGCCACATCCTCAACCGTTACGGCGGCAGCCTGGGCGAGGGCGGCTCGGTCGCATGGCAGTTCCAGCGGATGGCTTACTTCGCCATTCCGGCTGAAGGGCAGGATCCCGACACCATCTTCGAATTGGCCGTGGAGGGCGGCGCCGACGACGTCAAGTTCGACGACGACCTGATCGAAATTTTCGGGCCGGTGGAAGCCTTCAAGACCATCGGCGACCAGTTGCGCCAGGCCAACATCCCCACCGAAGAGGCCGGCCTGAAAATGATCCCCACCCAGGAGATGAGCCTCGACCCCGACCAAACGGTGCAGGTGCTCAAGGTCATCGAGGCGTTGGAAGAACTGGACGACGTCCAGGAAGTCTATTCCAACCTGGCCATCAGCGACGAAGCGTTGGCCAAAATGGGTGCCTGACGTCCCCATCCTCCCGACGACCAGGCCGCCAGGGCGCGAAGTTCGGGGCGCCTTTGGTGGCCTTTCTTCTAAGAGGTGCCTGTGTTTGTCCTTGGCCTTGACCCCGGCACGGCGATCACGGGGTACGGCGTGATAGAAGCCCTGCCCGACGGTGCTTTTCGTGCTGTGGATTACGGCGTGATTACCACGCCTGCCAAAACGCCGCTGGCCGAGCGCTTGCTGCTGCTTCACCAAGAGTTGGAAGCGTTGCTCACCCGCCACGCCCTGCGCGGTGCTGCGGTGGAAAAATTGTTCTTCCAGCGCAACGTCACCACGGCGATGAGTGTGGGGCAGGCGCGCGGCGTGTTGCTGCTCACTTTGGCGCAGCACGGCCTCGCAGTGGCCGAGTACACCCCCAACGAGGTCAAGGAGGCCATCACCGGCTACGGCAGCGCGGGCAAGGCCCAGATGCAGCGGATGATCCAGATGCTGCTTGGCCTGGAAACCCTCCCCCGCCCCGACGACGCCGCCGACGCCCTGGCCGTGGCTCTGTGCCACGCCCAACGCTTGCGCTGGCAGGCACGCACCGGCGCAGCGTAACCCGCTACGGTTTGCCATGCTCGCTTTTCTGGAAGGAAAACTCCTCGCCCGGCAGGAAGACCGCCTCACCGTCCAACTTGGGGCAGCGGGGGTGTGGGTGTTCGTCCCCCGCCCACTGGCCGAACGGCTCACCATCGGCCAAGTCGTCACCCTCCACACCTACCTCGTGGTGCGGGAGGACGCCCTCACCCTGTACGGCTTTGACACAGCGGAGGCGCGCGACCTCTTCGCCCAGTTGCTGGGTGTCAACGGGGTCGGCCCCCGCCTGGCGTTGACCATCCTCACCAGCCTGAGCCCGGCAGCCGTGCGGCGGGCGGTGTTTCAAGAGCAACCCGAGGTCTTTCAACGGGTGCCCGGCGTGGGCAAGAAAACGGCGCAAAAGATCGTGCTGCACCTGCAGGGGCGCCTGCAACCGGCAGACGCCCTGGAAGCCGTGGCCGCGTTGGCCGATGTGGATGGTGAGGTTCTGGAAGCCCTCACTGCTTTGGGCTACAGCGTGGTGGAGGCGCAAACGGCGATTCAATCGCTGCCTGCAGATGCCCCTCACAATGTGGAAGAGCGCCTGCGGCTGGCGCTTCGGTATTTCAGCCGCTGAAGTCAATTCATTTTTAGGAGAAGATCATGAGCGAAAACTTCGAACAGGAAACCTTCGTGCCCACAGAAGCCGAGGCAGCAGAAGAGAACGCCCCAGCCACCTGGCACGACACGGCTAAAGTGCTCCGTTTTGCAATGATTTCGCGCGTCGTTGCCCGTATCGTGTTGGTGCTGGTAGTCGTCGGCTTCGTCTTCGTGACTTACGACATCGTCCACAACGCCCAGGCGATGGGGCAACCTGTGTGGCGCAGCCTGCTGGGGCAATACCTGGCTTTCATTTCCCTCATCATGGCCGTGGTGGTGATGGAAGGCATTGCTTACTTCCTCGAACTGCTGGTGGACATCGAAGAAAACACCCGCAAATAAGATGACCACTTCACCACACGACTTCACCATTGCTTTCATCGGTCCCGGCGTGATGGCCGAGGCGATGCTCAGCGGCTTGCTGCGCCAGGGGGTCGCCACGGCAGACGCCATCACCGCCGCCGGCCCCCGCCAGCAACGCCTGGCAACCCTCGCTTCCCACTACGGCATCCACACCACCACCGACAACGCCGCTGCCGCTGCTCAGGCCGACGTGGTCGTGCTTTCCGTCAAACCCCAGGTGCTGAGCAAAGTCCTGCCCCAGTTGCACCAACGGCTGCGCCCCACCACGACGGTGCTTTCCATTGTGGCAGGTGCGCCCATTGCCCGCCTGCAAAGCGGCTTGGCCCATCAAGCGGTCGTGCGCGCCATGCCCAACACCCCGGCGCAAATCGGCATGGGCATTAGCGTATGGACGGCTTCGCCCGAGGTCGGCCCGGCGCAACGGGAGATGGCCCGCCGCATCCTCGGCGCGTTGGGCGAAGAGGTGTTCATGGGCGACGAGGTGTACCTGGATATGGCCACCGCCCTCTCCGGCACCGGCCCGGCGTACGTCTTCCTCTTCATGGAGGCGCTGGTCGACGCCGGGGTGCATTTGGGCTTCCCGCGGCGGGTGGCCGAACAACTGGTGGTGCAAACCGTCAAAGGCGCTGCGGCTTACTACGAGCGGCAGCAGGGCGACGTCCACTTGGCGCACCTGCGCAATCAGGTCACCTCGCCGGGGGGCACCTCGGCGGCCGCGTTGTACTATCTGGAAAAAGCAGGCTTTCGCACGGCGATTTCGCGTGCTGTGTGGGCAGCCTACGAGCGCGCCCTTAGCCTGGCACAAAATGGCAAGCCGCAGCCGCCCAAATAATCCCCCTCCCCCTCGCCAATGGTACAATGTGCCCATGACCGCACGCCGGTTGTGGGCTTTTTTTCTGTTAGGACTGGTGGGGAGCATTTTGGGCGCCATCACCTCCCCGGCAAAGGCCGCACCTGCCGAGCCGCCCCCTGCCACGCCCACCGCTTACATGGATTGCCGCGCCCTGCCTGCCAACACGCCACCGCCTATCTGGCAGGCGCGGCTGGCCCGCGCCGCCGACCGTTATCGCGCCCCCGCGCCTGCCCAGGCCAAAGCCCTTGCCCAACGGCTGGCGTTCACCGCTTTCCCTTCCCCATCCAACATGTGCGGGCCGCTTTCGCTCGCCATCCTGCGCTCGGCCGGCCTACTCCCGCCCACCACGCCGCTCGACGCCTTTTGGCTGCTCAATCCCCGGCATGACGCGCGCATCATCCGCCGCATCCTGCCGCCCACCCGATTTTGTCACACCCACGTCGCCCAGCCTCTCGACCAGTTCGACTTTCATGCTTTCCCCCTCCAACCCGGCGACCTGCTCTACCTGTACGCCGGGCGATGGGACACCTTCGAGCACATCTTCGTGGTCAGCCGCGTAGACGATGCAGGGCGGGCGTACGCGGTCACCAACCTCAACATAGCGCCAGAAGGGGTGTATGTGGTGCGCGAGGTGCTGCTTTACGACCCCGCCCGTCCCGGGGTGGGTCAGGTGTACGAATGGACCAACCGCGCTTACGCTGCCACCATCGGTGTAACCGGCCACGGCGGGTTCGACCTTTGGCGCCCGCTGTGGGGGAAAATCCCAACCTCGCTCCCGACGGCTTCGGGGCGCTTACCTTCCTGCTTGCTCAACCGCTGCCCCGGCGTGCGTTAGGCGTGTTCATTCCCCCAATTTGGCCACAGTGACGCCATCGCCGCCCTCCTGCGGCAGCCCCGGCTCCCAAGCACGCACATGGGGGTGGCGCTGTAAGGCGTCGCGCACGGCAACTCGTAGCCGCCCGGTGCCTTTGCCATGGACGATGCGCACGAAGGGCAGCCCGGCCAGGTATGCCTGGTCGAGGTACTTGTCCAACTGCTCCATGGCTTCGTCCACCGCCAGGCCGCGCAGGTCGAGTTCCAGGCCGGGGGAAGGCACATCGGGAACGGCCACAGCGCCCTCGCCGGGAGGGGGCGACGGTTCGGCGGGTGAAGCGAGCACCCGCAGATCGCGAATCGGGGTACGCACCCGCAGGCTGCCGACCACGACCTCTGCCTGGCCGCTTTCTTCATCCAGAGCAGCGACCCGCCCTTCCACGCCCAGGCGTTCGAGGTGCACTTTGGCGCCCACGGTAAGGGGCGGCGGCGGCCCGGCGATGGGGGGCGGGGCGGCGGGCGCGCCTTCGGCGGCCACTTCGGCCAGCGCCTCCTCGGCCTGGGCGGCCATCTCTTTCGCCTGCTGTTGCACCTCGCGCAGCGTTTGTTGCGCCGGAAGCACCTCCTCGGGCGGCAGCAGACGGCGCAAGCGGCGGCGCAGGGCGCGAATTTCCTCTTCCAAAGCGGCAATCTCTTCTCGCGCCTGGGCGCGGGTTTC